>Ga0066866_10000177_pt1 | contig 23660 bp, 18 predicted proteins | sample ETN01SmetaG_3_FD_66435 | JGI IMG/M metagenome (GOLD analysis project Ga0066866, IMG submission 66435) | Marine microbial and viral communities from oxygen minimum zone, Eastern Pacific Ocean - ETNP2014F12-01SV263 | ecosystem: Environmental > Aquatic > Marine > Oceanic ...
TCCAGGCATATCAATTCTGGTTTCTCAGGCCACTACGTCTCCCCGCAGGGCGCAGCAGCCTCAACCACTTACCCTGATAGGCAATCTATCAGAGCGCACAAAGCAGGCTTGCGACCGACCTATGGTATTTGAACAAAACGGGAGCAGTGGTCCGCATTAGTATAGCAAAAAAATGGAGTAAAAACTAGTTTTCTCTAATAAATGGCGCATAATCTAGCCCATAAGGGATCTTCGAAATGTAATTTTTGGAAGGGGCATGATCTATCCCAAATGGAATTTTTATGGTAGAAATATTACCAAAATCGGTAGATTGGTCGGATGTTGATCCTGATTCTTCTTTTTGTATTTCTATTAATTCGGAGGCATTTTCTTCAATATCAAGTTCTTCTAAATCTGAAACTATAATTTCTGAAGCCTGGTTTTCAGAACCGCAGGCCGGACAAAAACCCGGATCCGCCAAAGAGTAGCCGCAGACTGAACAATCCACAAAAACACGCACCGGGCATCTAGATTTGATGGTAACGGAATTCCGGTTAAGAGTATAGAACACCGTGGAATACCATCATGAAAACTGTTGCCACGGCGCACGTGATAAACATCACAGGGAGACCTGCCCTAACCCACTCTGCCGTTGTGATTGGGTATGGTCCACGCTCACTGATAGCCACGGCCATTACATTGGCGCTAGAGCCTATTGGGGTTGCATTTCCACCAAAACCAGCACCCATCGCTAGAGCCCACAGCAAAGGCTCCGGACTCAGCTCACCGCCACTAGCCTCTGTGATGCTGAAAATCACTGGAATCATAGCTGCTGTAAAAGGGATGTTGTCTATCAAAGCACTAGCAAGGGCTGAAACCCAAATTACTGCGACTGCTAACTTTACCTCGTCATCCCCAAAGTTATCGAAAATCCAGTTCGCGACCTGATCAAGGTAACCAACATCCCCCACTGCCCCAACTAGCAAAAATAGGCCTGCGAAGAAAAGAAGGGCTTGCCATTCCACCTTGTCTACGACCTCGTTGATGAAGCCCTCTCTGAGCTCCTCATTTTTTGGCCTGGCAACAATTAATGCAAAAGCTGCTCCGGAAAGTGCGATGCCATCAATTTCTATTGGCAGATCTAGCAGAGACTTTGCTGAGAATGCCACCACAGTAAGTCCAAGGATAATCAAAGTAGAGTACATTAGTTGCTTGTCACTGATTGCATCCCACTCGTCTTCCTCCAACAACAACTCGACGTGCGGGGGTTTCTGAGTCGCCCACTCGCGGTAATACCATCTGAAGTAGCTCAGAGTGGCGACCCATGCAAAGAATGTGAGTATGCCGAGCTTGAAAAGGAAGCCATTGAAGGAAAACGCGCTCAAATCAAAAGCCGTGTAGTCTGATGCGGCTGCGGCGATCATTACGTTTGGTGGGTCTCCCACCATTGATGCCACTCCGCCAGTATCGGACAGTATTGCCTCGGCCATCAATGGGGGTACTGGGTTGATCTCCAGCTTATTGCAAATCCTCAATGTAACTGGGGCGATTATTATGATGGCAGTAACATTGTCGATAACGAGAGAGATCAGCGTAGTAATCGTCCCTAGTAGTACAATTAGCCTCCAAGGGTCTCCCTTGCTCATCTTTGAGGCCTTAATCGCGACATACTCGAAGAATCCGCATAGTTCCAGAATTGAAGCGAATATCATCATCCCAAGGAGAAGCCCGATTACTTCCCATTCTATCCAACCAATCATGGTGTGCTCTAGTGTGTACGTCTTTTCGAGAATTGCCACCCCCATGCCATCCGGTTTGTACTCCTCGTGGAGGTGGAAGACTCCCGAGTAGTGACCGTAAAGCAACATCAGGACGGAGCCGAACCAGGCGGCTATAGTTCTGTGAACAACCTCTAATAGAATCAGAGCAAATGATAGTATGAAAATTGCCAATACTACTTGGGCTTCAGTGACCATTAATCGGTGGGACAAATGTTGTCTCTAAATATGTGACTATTGCAGATTATCGAAATTACCGATTGGGTTACTTACCAGACCAAAACACAGCAACATTTCCCCTCTGGAAAACAATATTGGAGTTGGTTAATTCTGCTACCTCATAAAACAATGAGACTCTTTGTTTCCTATCTGAGGTAGTTCCTTTGTTCGCCTTCACCTTGACCAGATGATTTCGTGAAAGCTGATCTGACATCTCAGAGACTAACGACTCGGATATCCCAGCCCTGCCAATCCTTACAGAAACTTCCAGTTCCTGACTCTTGGCCATATTTTTTATTCTCCTAGGGATGTCTGAACTCATTTTTTTAACCTCTGAAATCGGGACCTTGGATTGCCTTCCTTCCACATTCTAGACATGTTGTAATTACCTTCTTCGAAGATATTCTGACTCTTGAACTTAGACTTGGTGAAAGGGATTTCTTGCAACTTCGGCAAATCATTCTTTTTATTTCCGATGTTGGTCTAACTCCGTGCTTCTTTCCGATAGCGATAATTTGTCTTGCGGCGTTATCTGCAATCTGAGCATGCCCTCCAAGATTCCTATCGAGTACATCGGAGAGGTGCCGGATTGCTGATTCTGCCTCGTCCTTTCTATCCGACTTACGCCTCCTAGAACGCCTACCTCTTCCCGCCATTGTTTACCTCATAGGCTTCTTATTGCTTCTGCGACAGATTGGCTTACTTCCTGAATTGGCCCTGTCCCGTCTACCTTGGAAAGAATCCCCATATTGCTATACCAATCTCCAAGGGGCTTCGTCTGTTCGTGATAGGCAGATAGGCGCATTCGGACTGTGTCTTCATTGTCGTCCTTTCTCTGAACGAGTCTATTGGCTAATTCGGGAGGTGGGGGTTTGAATGAGATGTGATAGATTTCCCCCGTTTCAGGATCCATCCTCCTTCCAACGATTCTATTGATGATGTCTTCATCTGGGACTTCTATTGATATCACAGCAGAAACTTCGGTTATTCCAGAGAGAGCTTCCGCTTGTGGGATTGTTCTTGGGAATCCGTCGAAGAGAACTCCATCTGATGCATCTGGCTCCCTCAACCTATCTTCAATCAGACCGATGATCACCTGGTCGGGGACAAGTAGTCCTGATTCCATGTACCCCTTTGCTTCCAAGCCGAGTTCTGACCCTTGGGAAACAGCAGAACGTAGCATATCGCCAGTCGAAATCTGTGGTTTTCCCGTCATCTCCACGATTATTTCAGCCTGTGTTCCCTTGCCGGCTCCGGGCGGACCGAATAACACAATTGAGCCCCTCATGGGCGTGGGGCTGGGGGGATACGGAAAAATGAACCGCTCTAGGGACCGTTCTGCTCCCACCAAAGATGACCGTATGCCACCCATTGGTCCATGGTCCATCCATCCGGGAGTCCGGTGAGTGGCAGGGGCAGTGCGCCCTCTGGGACTTGGTGAGTGGGCAGAGTAGGGACTGTGGACTGAAGGGCGTCATCAATCTCAGTTTTTGAGACCTCCCCGGTTACCACATCGCCCGTAGTTGATGTGTCCAGTGCTGCTGCCCTCCGCTCTGCCTTGGATCCTGCCTGTAGAGCCGATCCACGTGGAATCAGGTCCTCTTCGGAGCCAACGGGCATGAACTCTTGTCTTGCCCTAATGCCAACCGAAATTACACCGCCGAGAGCGGCGAAGAAGAATATGACAATTGTCCACGCGGGAAGTCCCAAAGCTTCGAAAAATCCACTTATTCCACCATTATTAGATGACTTAATCTTACTGATGTCGATAGTCAATGAAGACTCAGTAACCATAACTTGGCCATCTATGGATGTTGAGTTTGCAAAGATGTGTAACTGATTTAGCCCGTCCTCAGCAGATTTTCTTGGCATGACGGTGACAGTAATTTCTGAACTTTCGCCAGAACTTAGTTCTTCTATCACGGATGGTTCGAATGAGATTTCCCACCCATCCAAGTCTTCGTTATCTAGCCATACTCCGGAAGGAGAGTTCCCCAGATTCTGAACTTCCAAATTGAATGTCGACTCTTCTCCCTCGGAAACTCCTTGCAAGTTATTGAGGTTGGACTGTAAATCTATCCAAATAGATGGAAGAACTGAAACTTCCAGCTCTACAGTGATTGTTTCCTTGGATAAACTGGGAGATGTTGATTCGATTATTACGGGCACCCTCTGTGACAGGGTGCCAACCGAGGTTCCACCGGGGAGTTGGAGTCCGATGGTGATTATAGAGTCCCTATTCATGTCCATTGTGAATGTTTTTCCTGTCAAGAATCCACCAGACCATCCTTCTGGAAGGGTACCCATTGTGAGGTCGATTAGTAGTGGCACGTTGCCTGAATTGTGCAGGAAGATATCCGAGTTGCCATCACGCCCAAGCGCTATTGAGAATCCCGCTTCGCTTTGGACATCCAGAGTGGTTATTTCCTTTACTTCCAATACTGTTGCATTGGTCACTATTGTGTCGCCCAATGTGGTCTTTACTGTGATCGTATTTCTATCGCCCTTCTCTGCTGCAAGTGGAACTATCGTGCGAATTATCACTCTGTACTCATCGCCGGGTTGTACTAATAATTGGGTGTTTGTTTCTTCGCCCGAAGGAGGTTCTTCATCGAAAAGATATACTTGTATTGGCCATGTATTGCTTGAGGATAGGGCTCGAACTTGGAAATCAAGTGGAATATTTCCGCGGTTGGATATAGATAAGATCGTGGTGACGGTTTCGCCATTCAGAACGGCTCTAGATTCTGAAATAGCCACCGGACCAAAATCCAGGCCATTTGAATCAGAAATCTGAGTTGAGAAATCTGTACTTTCTAGAACTTCAACCTCGGCTGTCTCGATTGTGAATAGCGTGGGATCGTTCACAGAAGTAGTGACGCATGTAACTTGGTTAGTATCTCCGGCGGATAATCCAGAAGAGGCTGGAGGAACCTTGACGCGGATCTGTAATGGGACGAATTGTAGCCTGCTGAGTGGTCCGATAGTGATTTGAGAAGTTTGGCTACTTCCGATATGAACAATCCAGCGATCGGATGTCTCGCAAGAAATGCTGTACTCAGTTGGGCCGTTTCCGATGTTCTTTACTGATAGCGTGAATAGAGCGAAGGTGTTGGGCTCAGAACCCAGGCTCTCAGTCCCGGCAGGAACAGTGAATAGCCCCTCTACTCGGTCTATTTCGACTGATAGGCGTATTGAATGGAAGATTGTAGGCGACATCTTGTCCTTCAGAGTGATGTCGGTTACGAAAAGACCAGGGAGAGCAAATCTGCTGTCTAAATCTGCTTCTTCATCTGTCAGATTTAGTGAAATTACTACTCTATCCCCCTCATCTCCAAATGGAGAAAGGACCCAAGGGCCGGATTCACTAAGTGTACGAGACCACTCATCCTGTGGGGTGTTCATTATACCAGAGTCATCGATAATTTGCACAGCAGAAGTTGTGAGTTCGACTGTTATCTCTGAAGTTCCTTCATTCAAAAGTTCTAGTTGGTATTCAGCCCAACTTACTAGGCTTGGATCAATATCCCGAGACTTGGCGGATTCTAATTCTTGGAAGTCTGAGGGATGGGAACCATCGGCCATCAGGGGGGTAATTCGGACGCCAATCTCCGTCACATCTAATTGCAGATCAAACACATTGTTATTCGTCCCCAAGTTTTCGTCATTTAGTTCATCAACCTCGGAAAAGTGATCGAGCGTGAGTCTGACAATGTGTGAGCCAGTGGTTGAAAAGGAATGGTAAATCGAAAATGTCTCTATCCCCCCTCCTGGTAGAGAAGGCATCGAATAAGTACCAATCTCTGTACTTTCATTGATGTCCTGTAAGGAGATTGAGTATTCCCCAGTGGGTGCTGCAGCTTGATTGATCCAAGAAAGTTGCATTGAGATTGTGTCGCCCTTGAGGGGGCTGGTTTCTGATGTGAAGATAGAGTTGGGGACTATGGTAAGATCGGCTTCCTGGCGTTCTTCGGCATCCGCAGATAAGACCAACGAGAAATCTTGAGCAAAGCCACCCGCATGCCCTACCTGAATGGACCACGTGCCGGATTGGAGGAAAGGAAGTCTGACCCTCTCGAGGTTATTCAGTTGGTCGTTGTTGGAACCGGTGGTTTGGCTAATTCCGTTTGCAAAGTTATTCCCTTTGTACACCTCCCCGGTTGGTGAAGTTACCACAAGATCTAGGTTGTTGACGAGTCTACTTGCGTTCTGATCCGCAGAAGCGGAGCCCTCCACATCATTCCATGCTAGAGTGACATCCATGCCACTACCTCCAGAAACTTCGAACGTGTAGATGAAACTATGCCCCGGCATCAGTTGTCTATCTTGATCATAGAATACGGATAGATTTACTCCGTTACTTTTCGGAAAGAGGCTGTTGGAGATATTGAGTTGACCCCACCCTTCACGAGAGTTTGGAACGTTCTGATCGCCTATATCCTCGGCTCCATTAACCAATAATGCCCTAATGAGATCGGACCCTGGATTAGATATTCCGACTTCTTCCCTCAAGAATTCTCTAGCCATGGCAGAGGCTCCGGCCACGACCGGGGTTGCCATCGAGCTCCCATTCAGTGTCATGTACATCGGAGTAGAGCCATCCGGATGCACTGAATTGGAGCAGTTGGAACCAATGGCAAGGTCTGCCTCTTGGGCTCGTGCGGAACATATCATCACCCCTGGTGCAACCAGATCTGGCTTTATTCGTCCATCGGAAGTAGGGCCAGTTGATGATTCGTCGAAGATCTGTCCTATGGGTTCTGAGCCAAAGGCACCGGTTGTTGAAGCACCTACTGAAAGTGCGTTTTTTGCTGTACTTGGCGAGGTGACTCCAGAAACTCCCATATCACCAGCAGAGAAAATCACCAAGAATTCAGGATAGTCATTTGTAAACCAGTCAATAGAGCGAGAGTCAGAAGTGTAGTCTCCAACAAGGCTTTCACTGCCCCAACTGTTTGTATGTATGTATGCATCGTTCAATAGGGAATGCTCGAACATTTCGTACAATGAGCCCCATCTTGCCAATATTCCTGAACTATCTACCTCTAACTGGTAAAAGTGGAAAGTCGCATCGGGAACGATGCCAGTGGAATTTGAGTCCCCAGAACCATCCCCCAGTAGTGTGGATGTGACATGGGTTCCGTGACCACTGTTTGAGTCTGCTCCCGAATTATCCGGCCCAAATAAATTGAAAACTGGACTTCTAAGTCTCCCATCAAAATCTCCGTGGTCTGCATCTAGTCCTGTGTCGGAAATCCCTATCACTTCGCCCAATCCAGTTAGATTGACGGCAGACATTGTTCTAGCTAGTTCGACTCCTGAAATAATGCTAGCATTTGAGTTCTGAATAGAAAGAATTGGGCCCGGTTCTATCCTAGTTACCCTATGGTCGGAAGCTAAGGAAGTAATCAACGAAGGTTTTGCAGATTTTATCTGACATAGGTGAAGGTCGCAATGAAAAGATTCGTGAAGAATCCCTTCTAGAGAGTAGATTGCCTCATTTAGTTCGACTTGATCCTCTGGAGAATTTGCTGAAGATGGAGTGACATCAAGATCGATCAGAGAATCTTCATACTGAATTAGTGAGAGTAAGGAATTGGAAATCTTCCAAGCCGAAGGCATTGGCCCGGACCAGCGAACTTGGGGTAAATTCTGTACTCGAAAAAGTTCTGCATCTGAATTCAGTTCTGAGAGGCTTATTACTACGGAATCATCGGGAATATGGTCAATGATTTCAATGCCAATGGAAAGTAACTCGGCCTCCAATTGAAATAAGTCTGGACTAATTGATTGAACGATGTGCAATCTGGCATCGTATGGACTTTGTAGACCAATAATCTGCCATGGTCCCAAAGGCAGATCCTGCACTAGTGGGTCGGAAATGCCGAAAGGAGAATGTATCTTACCAGATGAGTCAGAGATCCTGTAGTCACTAGAAATTGGATTTCCAAACGTAGCCCATATTTTTTCTTGGTGAGTTCCGGATGAATGAGAAAGCGATTCTTCTTCAAATACTGGTTCTGAAGAAAATGAATTAGAGAAAGCAGAGAATAAAAAGAGAGCAATGACCAAACAGACTGATTTTGTGGTAGTCATTCGTCATTCCGAGACTAGATTCTCTTTTGACTATTGACACTATGCGATTGAATTTCTAGACTATGTGGAGTAATATCGACTGATTGCTTCATCGGTTTTTGCAACGGATTTGCGCCAGTTCCCTTCTACCCCCATCAGTGCCCTGATACAATCAACGTTCTCAGGGATTACGTCGCTCTCCTGATGAATTGCTTGGAAATAGTAGAGTCTGTCTCCGACTAGTTTTACTCCGTCTTCCCAAACGAAGATTTCGTGCAAATCGCCCCATTTCCTGCCAATGTCCCTAGCCATCTCCATTACTTCTGCAGTAGTAGGAATCCGGTCTTCCGAACCATTCATGATAATTACTCGTGGCGTATCGGTCCACATTTGTAGAATCGAGTCCGTAGTTAAGCCGTGCCCACTTGGGAGGTCTGCGATGATACTATGGACATGCATAATAGTTGTAGGAACCGCTACAGCTAGGCTGTTAATCTCAATTTCTGGTTTAACGGTCATCACATCTGGGCCATGATGACTTGGGACTTTCAGAACGGGTTTGATTGCATTGATTGGGCCCTTGCCTGAATCCCCCGGATCTGCGGCCCGCCTGATCATCGTACATTCAACCTTCAATGAACCACAGTGTTCGAAGAGAGGGACAAGAGTTCTAGACAAACCAGTAGTATTACAAGAAACGACCCTTGTGCCATTTGCATTCATATTTTCCATATGATTGGCCGATGAAGTATAAGACAACCCGGTTAAATCATGCTTTTCTCCGCCTTGAAAGATGTACTTGATTCCTGCAGATTGATATTTCTCTAGGTTTTCTGCACCTAATTTTCCGGGGGAACAATCTACAACGACATCAGAAATCGCAAGCAAGTCAGAAAGCCCCCCTTCACAAGAGTAGCCCTTATTCGAGAACTGTTCAATCCTATCTTCATCGTCAAACGTACAATATAGGGGGAATCCTTTCTTTATGGCGAGTTCGCAGCCAAAACTTGGACCTGTTTTCGTCACCCCCGAGACTTCCATGTCTTCTTGGGCATCAATTGCGTCAGCAACTCGCTTCCCAATTGTTCCAAAACCGTTTATTGCCACTTTAATGGATCCCATTTTAATTCCCCATGTCTTTGCCTATGACCATTCTACGTCTGAAGGATGCATATGAACATAGCGAATTCGGCAAGAGTCAATAATGAGTCGCCTCTTTCTGAATCTAGAGTATGCAGGGGGAAATGGCTTGAGGGAAATTGTCAGGAAGAGTTTGAAACTCAACAATGACCTAGACAGGTATGTAGAGCAAGCATTAGAGCAGAATCGCCCAGTTAAGATTGGTTGGGGTCGGGCTGGTGACGAGAGGCCCAAGGACGGAGAGTTTGGGGTGATGACTCACTTGCCAAAGGGGGCAAGGGTCCTGTGTCTTGGATCACTTGGCGAATGTGTTGGTGCAGCAAATCGTGGAGGAACATTGACCCTAAGGGGAAATGCTGGTTCTATGCTTGGAGCGTTTCACATGTCTGGAAAGACGGTTGTGGAGAAAGACGTTGGCAACAAGGCAGGATTTGGGATGACTGGCGGAGAGATTTCTATCCAAGGTTCTACAGGCGATGAAGCCGGCTCCTCTATGGCAGGGGGGATGATTCTAGTCAGGGGGCACTCGGGAGATAGGGTTGGATCTGGAATGTCGGGCGGTTCTATCGTGGTGATGGGTTCGGTTGGCTCGGAGCCGGGAGTAGGCATGAATGGTGGCAGGATTATTATTTCCGGTAGTTGCCCTCCTCCGCCGGATGGCGTCGAGATGAGATCGATAAAGAAATCTGAAATCAAAGAGTTCTCGAAATTACTTGACCCGATGGGTTTGTCTCTGAATGAAGATGCTTTGGTTCTTGAGCCTGGGTCCGATAACACAACTAGCGTTGATTCATCGAAGTTTTTCATCTCTGAAGGTTTTGAAAATATTTCACTATATCCAAATGAAGACTCTTTGTCGAATAATGCACCTTTGGACCACTATACACTTCTGGTTCAAGATGGGGCTGATTCAGGAGGGGCCCTATTGAAGATACCATGGATTATGACCTGCGAGACTACAATAGGTTCTGAGAAATGGGAGGACGTGGATTCGCCAGCAATTGTAAGAACAAAATCAAGGGACAATGACCTTCTATTGGTCGGCAAAAATGAATACTGTGAATCTGTCCAACATGTCGGAAATTGTGCAGGTATTGTCTTCGACATTGCAGACTTCCCTGGATTAAATGATGCAGAAATAGAGGCCATGGTGATTTCACTTCGAAGTAGGATGGAGCAAAATTCGATAATATTACTGAGAGGGAGGATAAACAGAATAGAGCGCCTTTTCAGACTTGTAATGGACTTGGAATTAGATGGCGCGGTGGTGAACTGTGCAACTAGAAGCGGGTCTCGATTAGCATCCGCACTCCCAAAGATTGGTTTGGCTGCTAAGGCTATGGGAATTGGGGAAACAGGAAAATTTGTGATGATCGAGGTTTTGCATGAGCCCGATGCTAAGGATCTGATAATTGCGGTGGCTTCGGGATGTTCTGCATTAGTATCTCCTAGTCCGGAAGGTGACTTGGGTTCGAAGATTGACGAATTATCCGTCGACATTCGTGGTTGGATGAGGGAGATTGGAGTGGATAGAATAGAAAGGATTGGGAGGAGGAACCTTAGGGCCAACGATTTTGATACAGCTGCAATTTCTGGATTGAGGTTGGTCGGATATGACCGCCCCCTCAAGATGTGGCTAGATCTGAGGTGAGCAAATTCCTACTCTAGATTTCAAACACTCAATCCTAAGTTACATTCAGAAAATTCATGGGACTGGGCATATTGCCGAAGAATGGTCGGAATGGTTGCCAGAATTGGGTTGCCCGGTCGATAGCAATAGCGATGAGTCGATAGAAGTCGAAGTTTTTCCCGACCGGCCGGATCTTCTCAGCCATGAGACCATTGCAAGGGCTTCCCGTGCATTCCTTTCAACTACTGATGTTGGTGTTGGCTTGCCAGTGAAACATGGTGAAATAGAGCTCTCTGTGTCTCCAGAATTAGAAAGTGTAAGGCCGATAGTATTGGGTGCAGTGGTCAGAGGTGTGGACACTGGTTCCAACGCAGAAGAAAGAGAAGATTTTATTCAATCTCTGATGGATCACCAAGAAAAGTTGCACATGACATTGGGCAGAAAGAGGAAATTCGCATCCATTGGAGTCCATGATCTAGGCTCTCTCAAACCCCCATTCAGAGCAACTACTGTTCCATCAAATTTCTCTTTCACGCCACTTGCCTGCTCAGAGGAGATGACTATTGAGGGGATTCTGAAAGAACATCCGAAAGGAATAGAATATTCTCACCTAATGGATGGGATGGATAGTTTTCCCGTAATACTAGATTCTCAAGACAAGGTCCTCTCATTCCCGCCAATTATCAATGGAAGCCATACAACTGTCCATGAGGGAACTGAAGACTTCTTCATCGATGTAACCGGTTGGGATATTAGGGCCTGTGAATCTTGTCTACTCCTAGTGTGCCTTTCGATGTCAGAAAGGGGGGGTAGAGTGGAGAGCATCGAAATAACTAGTTCAGGTAATGAAAGTGTTCTAGTCCCCAATGGGGATGCCAGGAAGCATCGAGTTCCAGAGAGCCTGATTAGAAAGATCCTAGGCTTAGAATTGGGCTCAGACGAGTTAGCACGTGCAATCACTAAGATGGGAGGGAAATTGGAAGGAAGTCAGACTGTGACTAACGGCCCAAATGAGATGGGGAGGTGGGCAGACTGTGTGGTTGGCGAGATTGAGCACATTATTTCGATGCCCCGATGGAGGAGTGACATCATGCATCCAGTTGATCTTGTGGAAGATATTGCAATAGGATATGGGTTCGAAAACCTACCAGAAATTCTTTCGAAGACACATCTCGATTCGGTTCCACTGGCGTCATCGAATCTAGATAGAAGATTTGGGGAGAGCATGAGGGCATGTGGACTTCAGGAGGTGCAAAGTCTGACACTTTCGAATGAAAGGGACCAATTCGAAATCGTAAAATGGCCAAGAGATGATGGCATGGCTCTGATTTCTAATCCAATTACATCGGACCACACAATTCTGAGACAGTATATTCTTCCTTCGTTGCTAAGATTGCTTGCTGCCAATAGGCATCACGAATTGCCTCAGAGAGTGTATGAATTAGGAACCGTTGTCAAGGGATTCAGAAATAGTCGAAGGGGTGCTTGGACGTGTGCTGAAGTTGGGAGTGGTTTCACTGCCTCAAAGGGTATTGTTCAGGCCCTGATTAGAGATTTAGGTGCTGGAGAAGATGATGTAGAATTCTTGCCTACAGAATCTGGACATGGGCCGTGGATTAATGGCAGAGGGAGTCAAATTATGATTAAAGGGAAGAGCATTGGAGAATTCGGAGAAATTGCCCCTGAAGTGAGCGGAAAATTCGGAATAAAGTCTCCAATTCAAGCAGGAGAAATTGACCTTGAAGCGGTTAGAAAACTGATTCCTGATCCTGTCTCCTAGTCATCCTTATCATTTGACAAAAGCTTCATTGCATCCAAGAATTTCTTATTCTCCAGATGGCTTCTGTCTTCATTCTTATTTTCTTTCTTTCCGGATTTCTTCTCGTACTCAACTACGTTCTTCATGTAACTTTTTCGTGAAATAGCCGGTTTTGCCGGTTTCTTCTTCTTGAAGGGCCATATCGGTCCCATGTCCTGTGAGCGAAGGGTGTACGCATGATACTTTCCCCTTTTCAAGTCAATAAGCAATAGTTTTCATGACCATTGGTGTGGCTGACATTACATGAGTACCCATCACATTGGAGTTGATGAGGCGGGTAGGGGTCCCGCCATTGGGCCGTTGGTAGTATGTGCACTTTCTATCCCTGCAGGCGACAGGGGCATTCTAGCAGAACTGGGTGTAGATGATTCAAAGAATCTAACCAAGAGCAAGAGGGAGTCGATTCACTCTGAAATCATCGCAATCTCAGAAGAGAGAGATTGGAAAATAGGTTTGATTCATTGCGATGCAATGCGCATTGATTTGTGGATGGAATCTGGAACTCTAAATTCACTGGAGGTTAGGGCTTTTGCGGATGCGATTTCAAAGGTGACAAATAGTTCATCGAAATTCAGCGTTTTTCTAGATGCTTGTGATGTAGATGCCATGCGTTTTGGCAGGAATGTGTCTTCTTCCATGGGTCAAATGGGGGAAAATTGCAAAATCTTCTCCCAGCATAGGATGGACTCTGATGATGTAGTAACCGGGGCAGCTAGTATTATTGCTAAAGTGAACAGAGATTGGGCTGTGGATAAGTTATCAGAGGAATTGGGGATTGACCTAGGCTCAGGATATCCATCGGATCCAAAGTCAAAGGCTGCAATTGAGGAGCTTTGCAAAGGAGAATCACCTGAGGATTGCCTTCGAAGAAAGTGGAAAAACGTTGAGAGGGCGTGGTTGAACCACCATCGAAGGCCAATTCCATCAAGGTCTACTGGGTCTGCTAGCGTGGTTCAATCCGCTCTTGACGAATGGAATTAGCAAGAACGGTGAAATGCAATCATTGGGTGGTTTGTTCGAGAAGCATGGGCGATGTAGCTGGCTTTGGTCCCGAAGTCATACAAACCGTAAGGAAATATGCGTTACAAAACGCCATAGAATATGATGGAGAAGGGAAGTCTGGAAGTGTACTAGGGAGGGTTCTCGGAGAAAGATCAGACCTTCGTCCACATGCTAAGAATCTCATGATTCTGATTGATGACGAAGTGGAACAGGCTAATTCATTGGCTAAAATGAAGGGACTGGAAGTAGTTCGGGACGAGCTCGAAGGAATAGACCCCGAAGCGTTGCAGAGAGAGAAGCACAAGAAGAAAGAGGGGCTTCGTGAACTCCCCGGAGATACAACAAATGTCGTACTTAGATTTGCACCCAATCCCAATGGGCCATTGTCAATTGGGCATTCAAGGGGCGTGGTAATTAATTCAAGTTATGCAGAAAAATACGACGGGACAATTGTACTCAGATTCGACGATACGGACACAAGAGTCAAGCCTCCTTTAATGGAAGCATATAGTTGGATCGAGGAAGACTTCGAGTGGTTGTCTGGAAGGTCTGCTGATATTGTAATTAGGGCCAGTGAAAGAATGCCAGTATACCTGGACCAAGCAAAGAAGATGATTGCTGATGGACATGGTTATGTTTGTCGGTGTGAGGCTGAAGAGTTTCGCAGATTCAGAGAAGAGAAGACGGATTGCCCGTGCAGGGGGAAGGGTGTTTTGGAGAACTTGGAAGAGTGGAGTGCTATGAATTCTGGAACGATTATGGAGGGAGGTGCCGTAGTTCGTGTAAAAACTAGCATGGACATCCCCAATCCTGCCCTTAGGGACTGGCCTGCTCTTAGAATTCAGCACTCCCCCCATCCGTTAGTTGGAAGCAAATACAAGGTATGGCCGCTGTTAGACTTCCAGAGTGCCGTAGAAGATCACGAACAAGGAGTTACACACATAATTAGAGGCAAGGATCTGATGGACAGTACGAGAAAACAGAAATTGCTGTACGAACACTTCGGTTGGACTTATCCTGAGACACTTTACTGGGGCAGGGTGAAAGTTCACGAGTTTGGTGGGTTCTCTACATCTGGAATGTTATCTTCCATAGGAATGGGGGAATACGAGGGTTGGGACGATCCACGCCTACCCACTCTAAAGGCTCTAAGAAGAAGGGGATTTGAGCCTCAATCTATAATTTCTCTTTGGAATGAAATTGGCTTGACTCAGAAGGACATCTCGATTTCAATGCAAACTTTGGAGGCATTCAATTCGAAAAATATTGACAGACTTTGTGAAAGGAGGTTTTTCGTCTGTAACCCTATTCCAATCGAGATCAGAAGTTACGACCACCTCTCTGAAGCGAGGATTTCCAGACATCCAGAAGGAGCGATACAGGGAGTTAGGAAATGGGGCGTTGGAAATTTGATTTACATCCAAGAGGAAGACCTCATTGATGGGAAGTTGCGCCTGAAAGACTTTGCAGATATTGAAATTTCGGGCTCTAATGCAGAGATTGAAGGCGAGGAGAGGAGCGATGATCGGCCGATCATCCACTGGCTTCCTGATGTGATCTCTAGACGAGCAAAGATGTTTGTCCCAGATGGTGAGAATGTCAGAGAATTGGAAGGTGTGATTGAAGATTTTGAACTGAGCGTTGGAGATGTATACCAGTTTGAGAGATTCGGTTTCGCTAAGATTGAAAGGATAAACAACGAAGTAGTAGAATTGATCTGGCTCCACGGATAGTCGCGATATTGGAAATGAGCTGCAACAGCGCAATTATCCCCCATTAATTGCGTCGCATTGAAGGGCACGATATGAATCAGAGCGCCGTGGACCGTTCCCGTGCAAGGCAGGCAGCCATATTTTCATCGATGCTAGTCGTAGTGATATTCTCACCAATTAACGTCCAAGCCGCGGATAGCAATAGTTGCTGCGAGTCTCCCGATGAATTCGATCTATTCCTGATTGGGGATCCGGACAGTGGACAACTGACTCCTTTTCAATCGGACTTAGAGGAGAAGAAATCCGTCGAAGTGACATCATCCGTTCTTGGAGAAGTGGAAATTGGCTCGTGGATGATTGAGTGGGGGGAGTCTGGAAGTTACTCTTCCGGGACGTGGACTTTCGCGATCCCATACGAAGTTTCAGACTCTGCTGGAGTATCAGCCAATGCAACCGTAGTGGTAAAGGTAGGTGGGAACACATACGAAAGTTCCTCGCAAATCCCCGCAGTCTATCTTACTGAATCTGGAGAGCTTCAAGTGGATGTAGAAGTTCAGGACGGTGAAGTCTCTAAAAATGAGAAGATAGAGGTGATTTTTTCTGTTAGGAGTCTGATCTTCTCCAATCCTGGAAGCGAATCTGGGATAGTTTTCCATTGGGGTTCGGAAGAGGTCGATGCTGCAATATCAATTTCATTTCCACTAGTGAATGTGGTGATCCGTGATGCCAGCGTTAAGGGGAGCCTGGTATTCTTCCCAGTAAGGCTGACATCTGGATTCGGTGACAAGATTTGGACTGGTTCCACTGGTAGTTTAATGGTCCAGAACGTGGAGATTTCTGAAAGCCCGATTGTAAATTCGAATGAAGATTGGGTGGATGTGACGTTTGTGTGGGAGCCTAGTAGTTCCAGTGGCGGTACTGTGAGAACTGATTTCCAGATCTCACTGCAGGACTCACTAATAATTACAGTAGAAAAGATTCACGAGATCACCCTAGGCCAGGACACTGGGGACAATAGCTGGTATCCCGAAGAGGAACCCCCTAGGACTGGAGGTTCGGACCTAGTGGTTGAAGTGAATTGTAAATACGATGGCAATTCCATAGAGAGAAAGACGACTATTACTCTGGATGGCGCAATGTCACAGTGGATGAGGTGGGGACTTGACAACATTGGGAATAATAGTCTAGGTTCGAAAAGTTGGTGGAAGAATCTGAATACATTAGCAGGTACTGTAAGTCAGTCGGAGAAGTCGAATGCCAGGGTGGACAACACAGAGTTGGCTGCATTGGAGGGTCATCTGAAGGGTTCAAAATCCAATCTCAAGTCATTTCTCTCTGAAGGCCTAATGATCGATTCGGAATCTATCTTTGGAGTCGATCCTGTGGCAGAATTCGGACCTTTAGTGGTGAGGATAGATCTAGGCCCATCGAGGGCGTTCAACTCCGATGAGATTTCCATATATGTTGAATCTAGTTACAGTGTAGAGAGGGATTCGAGGCAGACCCTGATAGAGGATTTTATCCGACCCGGGGGATTTGATTTCTGGGAAAAAGTTGAGCTTTCATTCGAGATTCGGACTGGGATGCTCTCTGGATTCGGCGGAGTTAATCTAGACAATGATGAGGTTGATTACAGCCATAGGAGATGGATTGTAATGGAGATACTCACCATGGAAGAATCCGATATTGAGTCGGATACTGATTTTAGACTCGATTTTGAAGCGAAAAATGCACTTCTATTCAGCCCTCTAATTTCCGCGATGATTTCGGTCTTTGCCCTGTGCTTGGCTTTGGGAATTGGGATGGCCCTAACGAAAAGGAGAACCAGAGTTCCGAGTATGATCATGATTGGGGTATTGGGAGTTCTCTCCCTATCGATATATTGGTTTGGGCTCCCTATGCCAATTGTTCTTGGCGTAGTCGGCTCAAGTGTATTGCTGGTTTTCCCTGCTGCTATTGTTTCACCAGTGATTGAAAATAGCGATAGTCAGAGAAATTCGAATAGGGGTGGAAGGGTGAAGTGTCCATCATGCGGAAAAAGGAATCCGGTGGAGTCCGACATAAGGCCACTAAGAATCGAGTGCACCGGATGCAGTAGCGTTCTCAGGATAGAATAGGGATATTTCTCCTTGAGAAATAAGAGAGTCTGCAACAATAGATGCGGCTCGAGTGGGGGTATTGTTTTCCCATAGGGATTTAGCCGCACTGATTTGAGATGCTAGGTCAGTTTCCCACCCTGGCCCAAGGACACAGTGCCAGAGCAATTCCTCGGACCTTGCCGTTGATGGCAATCTTGACTTAAGGATCGGGCTAACCAAACTTCCCATTATCTCCTCACGTTTTTCCAACTCTGAATTTCCCCAAATCCTTGATGCTTCCTCCAACTCAATACGTTCAATCCATGGGAAATTACTGAAATTAATATGTTCGACCTCTGGCACTGGAACTACTCGAATCGAGCCCTCCGAAGAGAGGTAATCCCTCAAGGATGAGTAAACTGGGTCATATGTTGTGTCCAGAGCCTCGTTAATCCAATTTCCAGATAGCAACCATGGCCTCATTCTCCTGAGGCGATGGCTCTTATTATTCAGTGCAGAGGCAAGAACATGGGCCTGGGCAACGACACTAAGCGGCCCCTTACGCAGGTCCCCTAATCTCCCCCTTAATCCGTCGACAATGATGGTAGAAAGAGACAGCCCTGCAGGATCTTTTTTTGGCGTTTCCATGTGGTCTGAAATTTGAATGAAGGGTGAGTAATCGGGTTCCGAGTTTGAAAATCTACGCCTATATGGGATTCCCGCATCCAGTAAAGCGGATTCAATAGGGGCCAATGAAAGTGAGCCTTCCAAATCCGGTTTTGAAACGAGCAGGATTGGCTTATTTCTACTGATTCTATCGGTGGAGAAATATTGGATTGGCCCCTTAACAAGGGAGAAAATATCGTGCTCAATAAGTGGCTCCACGATCCTTCGATTGGAAGCGAGTACAAATCACTACTTATTATTCGACCATTAGTCGAAGTTGGTCCCTCTTGTACGTCCAGCCTGAGTCAATCTGGTTATTTTCCCTGTAATACCTTGAAAGTCGCCTAATCTTAGACTCACAAAGTTCCAGTTGCCTCCTGTTATGGATGTCCTTGGAATTCTGGGAGAGGTGGTCAATTAGGCGTAAAGCACGACGCATTAGGCTCATCAAGTCCTCGGGAATACCAGAAGTCTTGCCTAGTCTATCCAATGTTTGAGAAATTCTCTCTCCGGTGACTAGCCTCACGTCCGGGACGCCGTGCATGTCCCTTAGCATAGTTCCGATTGAAGCGTTTGTATGGCCTTCATCCGATAGTTGGGCTATTATCCCCTCTATCTCTTTCTTGTCTGAATTTGACCACTCGGGGGGTTTCTCTGAATGAGGCTTGCTAGAGCCGCTAGATCCCTTTCCCTTGCTGTGCATCCTTGACAAATGTATACCTCTGGCAGCCGAGCGACCTGCTCTCCCTCTTTAACCGCTACGCCGAATCAATTGAATCAGGACAATCAGAGTCGGTGTCTAGATTTTGCCAGCCTTCCGGGGCCCTGGGGCCATTCCCAACCAGGAGCAACTGCCCTGGCTGACCCTATGAGTCCCTCATCCTGGATAACAAGAATCTCGTCCCCAACCAAAATTGATTGGTCAAAGCTTGCAATCATACTCGGAAATATGTCCCCGACCCAGTCTGAACCGGGATGAATTTCCACAGACTTTAGGAGTTTCAGTTTCCTCATGGTTTCGAGGCTCGACTTGGAAAGTAAGAATCTCCCCCTACGAGGGTCCCATTTTGCCATCTGCACGTCATTCTTTGAAATTGTAAAAATTGGAGGTCTTCCCTTGATTTCGCAACCATCAAGCCATTCGTCCGAACCAAACTGGAATCTAGAAATTGATTTTATCTTCTCTTGTCTAACACTATAATCGGTTTTTCCGCCATCTTCTTCTGGGAATGAAGATAAGATTGCGTCCTGCAACCTTTGTAACGAGTCACTAGAACCCGCACTCTCGCCCATCCTAGTATCAATTACAACCCTATCTCCGAGATGTAATTCAATTCCGGAATGATTCACTATCGTTGAGTAGCCGATTCTTTCTATTAGCCCTCTAAGCATACTCCTAATTATCGACAATTCATCTTCGTCCCAATCTCCTGTGACTGGGATGTCATAGTGGGCTGCGGGCCACACATCTTCCAAATCTCTAGGAACTAATCCCAATGGCGCCGTAACCATTACCTCATGAGCACGGGAGTTTCCAATTGCTCGTCGGAATCTGGAGTGGCTTTGAGAGAGGCGATAGGGCTTCTTTGCAGAGCAGGGAAGTAAAACGAGAACGTCTCGTTGTCTCTGAGGGGGTTCATAACTCGCAGAAATGGATTGTCGCCAATTCCTAATTGTAACGTCGTTCCTACTTTCGAATGAATGACAGCGGAGTCTGCTCCCGGAATCTACAGAACTACTAGATAGGCCCAATTTCTTCGAAATCTCAAACGATAGATCGTCGTGCCTCCTAAGGCGCTCGACAGAACGAGGGCTGGATGTACTCTGTCTCTCGGCCAGATCCCTAAGTGTGCCACTCCTAATTGCTGACCTAGTAGCCGAAATTGCTCTGATCCACATCTCCTTTTGTGACTCCATAGATGAGTCTTCATTTGTTGATTGTTCGGGAATTCTGGGACCAGTTTCAGAAAGAAGTACACCCAATGAAGATGATTGGCGGGAACGAGCCATGTCGAAAATGTCCACCCCCATCCAGGAAAGTAGCGCACAGTTATCCGGCCCCCCGATACCTGGTGCCCATATCAGAGAAGATGGGAAATTGGTCCTTACAGTCAAAAGAGCCTGTTCTAACAAACCTGGTCTGTTTGATAATTGGGGAGAGTCTGTCAAAACTATCACTGATGGTTGGAGCCCAATGGAGAGAAGAGATTGATCATGATGTAATGAGTTCCAGGTTACAGGTACCAATTCTATTCCCGACCCAAATTCTCCTGAGTTTGAATCCACTAAACTAGGAGGCAGAACTAACCCCTGGGAAGACTCCCACTCATCTATAGAATCGAATGGAAAACAGAGGTTTGCACGAGTTGTCACCTTCATTGATGATGGCATAGTAGAATTATCCATCGAAGAAGAAAATGGCGCTATTGAAACGGGGAAATCGGGGTCGTCATCGCTGATTATTAATCCGGGAGCAAAGGAAGGAGGATCATTGCGATCCCCTAGAGAAAATAGCCTGGAGAACCTATCCCTAGAGATTACGCTCCTGCCAATTGGCCGCTCATCCATTGACCTTCCATGGAAGCATTTCGCTTGAAGGATTCTAAGGCCTAGTTGTTCTGCCAAGCATGATGCGTGGGGCCGGAATAGTGATTGCTGCATTAATCGTAGCTTCAATTTTCACATCTTCTTGTGCAGGAGAAGGGCAGCAGGATTCGATAGTTGAGGAGTCGGGAGATGCTCCGGGGAAACTGTGGGAGTCTGGGGGTATGGATGAAAAATGGCAAGTAATCTCCCCAAATAATTCCACAACCATGGGTAGTTTTTCGTTGAATGATTCTGTCGATGTATTTGCCTTGGAAATTTCTTCAACGAATTGGACGATGGTTGGATTCTGGGTCACAAATAACGAATCGATCAGGATTAGTATACAGAGGCTGAATCAAAGCACATGGACGATTGTTGAGTTTGCGGATGGCAATGAGGGGGAATTGGGGTTGAATCCCGGCATGCATGCAATCAGGCTAGAGAGGAATGGCGACTTCGAGGAAGAGATTGCATATCGATTCACTATTGAAAATAAAGGAGTTTTTGAAGACGGAGTGGAGTTTGTTAATTTGGCTTGGATGTTTACGCCTTTCTATGTGTTTGCTGGTCTTTTCCTAATATTGCCACTGATTATTGTATTATGGTGGAATAGAAGGGATTTCTTGCCTTCGAAAAAGGTAGAGGAATTAGAAGAAAATGAGAAGCATGTATTGAATGCCCTCCGAGATAGGTTCGCTACCAATGACCTGGCAAAGGGTAGTGAGGAAGTATCTGCAGCGCTTTCCATACTTGGAAAGGGTTCTTGGGGCTCCGTGACAAAGGAACTGGGGGATCCAGAGATAAGGCATTTTACTGAAAATATCGACATATGTGTATGGAGATTTGAGGATTCTAGTAATTCTCTTCTCGTGGGAGTCAGGACGGAGGCATTTAGCTGGGAAATGGCTGCTATCAGGATATTCTCACCACTAGGTGAAGTTACTTCAATCCAGAGCGTGGTTCCAGAAATGATATTCCGAGATGATGAAGTGTTCTTGGGCGATTTAGATGAGAGTTCTACGACATTCGTACAAATTGAGACTATGGGGAATCCACCAGTGGTGAATATACAAATTTCAGGTTTAGTTGGGGGGAATCCAATAGCAGCAGTCCCAACAAACTCGATTGATATGGGAGAAGAGTGATTTGTCAGAATCCCCTTCTAGATTTTGCTTCATCCCTAATTCTCTCCTCTACAGGAGGAATGGAATCCTCTAATTCGGTTCTTATTTCTTCAATTTCTTTCTTCAGCTTGCGAGAAAACTTGGAGGGTGAAATGAGCCTTAATACAACGGTTACCGAACCTCTTCTAGGTCTACGGGCGTTATGTGGTAAACCCCTGCCCGGAATGGAAATGGTTTCCCCTGGATTGGAACCAGGGGGCACTATAATCGTAAGATCGTCTTTGTCGATATGCGGGATATGAATAGTAGCCCCAAGAGACAAGTCGGCGAAGTTTAGAGGCAGGGCCATGAGCAAATCTGATCCGTCTCTTTCGAACCATGGATGAGGATCAACATCGATTTCTATGTATAGGTCCCCTGGACTTCCATTGAGTGAGGTTGAAGCCTCTCCTTGTCCTTGCATTCTAAGTCGGTTTCCCGAAGCTATTCCTGGCATAATGGAGAATTTCACACGATTGGTTTGCAATGCTCTGCCATCGCCTCCGCAGTCATGGCATGGGTCGGAGATCAATCTACCTGAACCCCTGCAGGAGGCACAATCCTTTCTTACTCGTTGTCTGAAGGGGCCTATCATGGAAATCTCATCTATCCTCCCTCTCCCCTCGCATGAAGGACATTGGCGCGACCCCCCCTCCTTGGCTGAACCAGAACCATCACAACTATCACACCCTTTCAAGGCTTCAATTTCTATTTCGTCTTCTAAGCCATCCATTGAAGCCTGGAAGGGTACAGAGTGCCTAACCAATAAGTCTGAGCCACGTGACCTTTCACCCTGTTGACCACCAAAGAATTGGCTGAAAATTGATTCGAAGCCGCCGCCAAAGAGATCATCGAAACTAATGTCCACCCCTTGGAATCCCCGAGATCCGAATGGCGAACCGCCTGGCCTTTCATGGCCGAAGAGATCGTACTTTCTCCTTTCTTCTGGGTTAGACAGAATTGCATATGCCTCTTGGATTTCCTTGAATTTGGTCTCCGCTTCTGCATCATTTGGATTCTTATCGGGGTGATACTTTCTTGCCAGAGATCGGAAAGACTGTTTGATTTGGTCGTCTGAAGCTCCTTTTTTGACTTCTAGAATATCGTAATAGTCTCGCTTACTGGCCATAGCGTTCCCGACTCAGGCTCCTGACGGTGTAATATCAACCGTTCCCCAGTCAAGCGATTAACGAACCACAGGATGAGCAATAATTTGATTCCGCGCCATTGTATGTCGAACAGTTGTCACAAAACCTAGTTTTCATCTGAGTACCGCTAGGGATAGCCCATGTGGAGTTAGCATCTTCCTCGAAAGGAAGGAAGGACTCACTTTTCTGGAGTTCTAATTTCTTTCTTCTTTCGTTCCTCCTGTTTGCCGCTCTTTCGATTGAAGAGGAAATGAAGTTTGAAAAACGAGAGGATAAAGTTGATTTTTCTTTTGGTTTTTCTTCAATGGTTCGCTTCTTCTGTTCGATTCCATCAACTGCAACAGTATAATCTGAATTTTCGTTTACCTTTTGTTCGATTTCCGGTGACTCTCTATTTATCTCGCCGATCCTTCCTTGCATTCTCCTTCTCGAAGTGGTTGCCTTTCTGCCCTTGAAATCAGAATGGGCTCTTGCTTCTAACTTCTGAATTGCCACTTCTCCCTTTTCCCAAAGACCTCTGTCTTCCAATTTGTATGTCTTTGATAGAGCACTGATTGCCTTGGAGCGATGGAATTCATGATCATGCACTACAGAATTCCGATATGCTATAATTAGTCCTATAAACAAGGCCAGCATATGAGCCACGATTTGCCCAAGATCATCAT
>Ga0066866_10000178_pt1 | contig 23636 bp, 16 predicted proteins | sample ETN01SmetaG_3_FD_66435 | JGI IMG/M metagenome (GOLD analysis project Ga0066866, IMG submission 66435) | Marine microbial and viral communities from oxygen minimum zone, Eastern Pacific Ocean - ETNP2014F12-01SV263 | ecosystem: Environmental > Aquatic > Marine > Oceanic ...
ATGGAAAAAAAATCGAAATAGAATTCTTTTGGCCGCCTCACCCCACCGGACCTACCGCCGGTTACACCGCCCCGCTCAAGGCATGGAAGCAGACCACTATCACCGGCCTGCTCGATACCCCTCTGGTACTCAAGGGCTGGTTTTCGCAGACCTACGCTCCGGGGCATCACAACTTTTGGGAGGAGTTCATCTTCGAACCGTCGATGGAGGAAGGCATTTCCGAAGAATTGCTGGCAGAGTTGGAGGAAGCCGATGTGAATCGGATTTATGTTTTTATCGAACGTTGGCGTTCTGCCAATGCCATGATCATTGGTTTCGACGGCGAGGCAAGAGCGTTCTGAAAAGGATTCGCCCGGGTGCGGATCAGGCTTTCTCCTGGATGAGTTCGCGGCGACCGCCGCCGAGGAGTTCCTCGACGAAGTTGGTGGAGTAAACGCCGCGGCAGAACTCCGGGTCATGCAGGATGGCTTTTTGGAATGGGATGGTCGTCTTGATACCGGTGACAATGTATTCTTCGAGGGCGCGGTTCATCTTGTTCATGGCGTCGCGCCGGTTGGTGCCGTAAGTGATGAGCTTGGCGATCATCGAGTCGTAATGCGTGGGGATGGTGTAGCCGGCGTAGGCGTGGCTGTCCAGTCGTACGCCGCGTCCGCCCGGAGCGTAGTACATTTCGATTTTGCCGGGGCTGGGCCGGAAATCATTCCACGGATCCTCGGCGTTGATACGGCACTCGATGGCGTGGCCCTTAGGCTTGATGTCACTCTGCGAAAGCTTCAACGGTTCCCCCATGGCGACAAGAATCTGCTGCTTGACGAGGTCGATGCCGGTGACTTCCTCGGTGATGGGGTGCTCGACCTGGATGCGCTTGTTGACCTCGAGAAAGTAGAAGTTGCCCTTGTCATCCATGATGAACTCGACGGTGCCGGCATTGGTGTACTCGGCGGCTTGGGCAATCTTAACGGCTGCTTTGCCCATTTGGGTGCGTATTTTCTTGAACTTGCCCTCGAGCAGAGGTGAGGGTGTTTCCTCGATAAGTTTCTGGTTTCGCCGCTGGATGGAGCAATCGCGCTCGCTGAGGTGGATGATGTTGCCCTTGGAATCTCCGAGAATTTGGAACTCAATGTGGTGCGGATTTTCAATGAGTTTCTCGATGTAAACTCCACTGTTGCCGAACGATTTTTCCGCCTCACTACGGGCGGTGTGATAGCCTTTGATCAGCGAGATGTCGTTGTGGGCATGGCGCATCCCGCGTCCGCCACCGCCTGCCACGGCTTTGATCATCACGGGATAGCCAATTCCCTTGGCAATTTTGAGCGCCTCCTGCTCTGTCTCAATGACGTCCTTTGAGCCGGGAGGGATCGGCACGCCGGTCTTGCGGGCCAACTCGCGGCTCAGGGCCTTGTCTTCGAGTGCGTTCATTGCGCCGGACTTCGGGCCAATGAACCGGATGTTGCAGTTCTCGCAGACCTCGGCGAAGTGGGCGTTCTCGGAGAGAAAACCGTAGCCGGGGTGGATGGCATCGACGTCGGAGATCTCGGCGGCGCCGATGATGCGGTCGATCCGCAGATAACTCTCCGCACTGGCCGCACCGCCGATGCAGATGGCATCGTCCGCCATCTGGGCGTGCATCGAGTTTGAGTCTGCCTCGGAGTACACGGCTACAGTACGGATGTTCAACTCCTTGCAGGCGCGGATGACCCGAACGGCGATCTCCCCACGATTGGCTACCAATATTTTTTCAAACATTCGGTGAGTTCTGGCTGACGGTCTTGCGTTGCTTCTCCATCATACGGAGCGCACACGGAACAGCGGCTGGCCAAACTCCACCGGGCGACCGTCCTCAATGAGAATCTCTGCGATTACCCCGCTCATTTCAGCTTTAATTTCGTTCATCACCTTCATCGCCTCGACTATGCACACCACCGTGTCGGCAGTGATGGTGTCGCCCACTTCCACGTATGACTCGGACTCGGGAGATGGTTTGCTGTAGAAAGTCCCGATCATCGGCGACTTGATCTCGGGATTAGTCGGTGGATCAGTCGGTGGATCGGGCGCTGCTGCCGGTGCGGTCGGCGGCAGGTAGCGCTGCACCTGTACCTCTTCGGTTTTACCTTCGCCGGAGGCGCGGCGCAGCTTGATCTTGAACCCTTCATTCTCCATCTCGAACTCGGAGAGGGAGTTTTTTTTCATCAAGTCGACGATGCTCTTTATGTCTTTGAATTCCACGGCAGTTGAACGGTTGTAGTACAACGACCCCAGGATCGGGGAACGCGGGTCGCCGCTTGCTCCGTGCGCGACAACCGTTGGCGACGCGGAGGCTAGTCACCGCCCTCAAGGCGGTCAAGGTCGATTCCCTGCTTGACCGTCTGCGTTTTCGGCGTGACGCCGAGGCCTTGTGGGTGTTAATTCCTCGGAGGTGACACCAGAGGGTACGAGTCAACTCCTGCAACGCTTCAAGGCCGGCGAGGTCGATGAGGCCGGGGTGCTCCGTGCGCTGTGTGCTGCGCCGATCGATGACCTTGGCTTTGCGCAGGTCGATGTACATCGTTCGTTGCGACAAGGTTTCCCCGAGGTAATATTTAGCTCCGGAAAAACCCCGTCACAGGTTGCTGCCATCGCGGCCAAAGTGATGGAGCGCGAGGAGCGCGTGCTGATCACCCGCGCCAGCACTGACCACGCTACCGCTGTGCGCGGGCAGTTCCCAGATGCCGTGTACCACGAGTCGGCGGAGTGCATCACGCTCGAGGTTGAGTGCCTGTCCAAGCGACCGGGCAGCATCGCCGTATTGTGTGCTGGAACGAGTGATTTGCCAGTCGCCGATGAGGCAGCACTCACGGCGGACTTCATGGGCAACAAGGTTGTGCGCTTGAACGACGTCGGGGTGGCCGGGCTGCATAGGCTGCTCGCGAGCATGCCCACTGTGCGTGAGGCCAGCGTCATCATCGCCGTCGCCGGCATGGAGGGTGCGCTGCCAAGTGTGGTAGCAGGGCTGGTGCACCGGCCGGTTATCGCTGTGCCGACGAGCGTGGGCTACGGGGCGAGTTTTGGCGGTCTAGCGGCGTTGCTGGGCATGCTCAACAGTTGCGGTAGCGGTGTGACCGTGGTGAACATCGATAACGGATTTGGGGCTGGCTTCGCCGCCAATCAAATCAACACCTTGGCCAACGGCTAAGGCCTGTTTGTCCTATTAGCCTCAATTTGACCTAAAATTTTTGGGCTTTGACTTGTTTTTGTTTTTTCTCCATTTTCCGCGCCGCACGACTTGGCCGCGCTTGGCTAGGAGCGATTTGAAACCGCAGTCAGTATTAATACCTTGGGAAAAACACTTGTCATCGCAGAGAAACCGTCTGTCGCGACCGATATTGCCCGAGTGCTCAAGGCACCTCGTGACAAGTCGAAGGATTTTTTCGAGAACGATGACTACGTGATTTCTTCCGCTGTTGGGCACTTACTGACGATCATTGTGCCGCCCGAGCAGGACATCAAGCGTGGCAAGTGGACCTTCGACAAGCTGCCACACATCCCTACGCATTTTGATCTGGAGCCGATCGCCAAAAGCGAGGCTCGGCTGCGAGTTTTGCTGCGACTGATCAAGCGCGATGATGTTGACTGTATTGTGAATGCTTGTGACGCCGGGCGCGAGGGTGAACTAATTTTTCGCTACATCATTCAGTACGCGATGACGAAGCACCCGAAGAAATCAAAAGGGAAATCCCTCTCACGTCTTTGGCTGCAGTCGATGACACCGGACGCCATCCGTACGGGCTTCGAGCAGCTTCGCTGTGATGACGAAATGAAGCCTCTGGCAAGTGCCGCTAGTTGTCGGAGTGAGGCTGACTGGCTCGTCGGCATCAACGGCACGCGAGCGATGACGGCATTCAACTCGAAGAGCGGCGGATTTTACCTGACGCCGGTCGGCCGGGTTCAGACGCCGACCCTGGCTGTGGTGGTTGAGCGCGAAAAAGAAATCCTCGCATTCGAGCCGCGTGATTACTGGGAAGTGCACGCTACGTTCCAAGCTGCCAGCGGCGAGTACACCGGACGGTGGCTCGACGAGGGGTTCAAGAAAGACCCTGATGACCCCCACAAACGGGTGGAGCGAATTTGGGAACAACCCAAGGCAGACAGCATTCAGGCCAAGTGCAACGGCCAAACAGGCGAAGTCATCGAGGAGAGCAAGCCGGCCAAGCAGTCGGCGCCGGCGTTGTTCGACCTCACCACGCTGCAGCGCGAAGCCAATGCAAAGTTTGGCTTTTCAGCGCGCAATACTCTGGGCATTGCACAAGCACTGTACGAGCGGCACAAGGTCCTGACCTATCCGCGAACCGACTCGCGCTGTCTGCCGGAGGACTACGTCGGCACGGTGGAACAGACGATCGAGTCGCTTAGCCAAGCGCGCTATAGCAGTCTTGCCGGCAACGTCCTCAAGAACGACTGGGTGCACGGCGGCAACAAGAAGGTGTTCAACAATGCCAAGATTTCCGATCACTTTGCTATCATCCCCACGCTCAAGCCGGCGCCCGGTACCCTCAAGGAGCAGGAACAGAAAATTTACGATCTCGTAGCCAAGCGGTTCATTGCTGTGTTTTATCCGTCGGCGGAATTTCTTGTCACGACCCGCATTACCCGCGTGGAGGGAGAGCCGTTCAAGACCGAGGGCAAAGTGCTTGTGAAGCCGGGTTGGCTCACGGTTTACGGACGCGACAAATCCAATGGAAACGGTGGACATTTAGTGCCGGTGTCAAGCGGTGAGTCGGTGCAGGCGAGCGAGGTGAAAGTGGAGGCCAAAGCCACCCGGCCGCCGCCGCGTTACTCGGAGGCTACGTTGCTTGGCGCGATGGAGCACGCCGGCAAACGCATCGACGACGAGGAACTGCGTGAGGCCATGAGCGACAAGGGGCTTGGCACCCCGGCGACGCGGGCGTCGATCATTGAGGAACTGATCCGTCACAAGTACATGGTGCGCGAACTGCGCGAGCTCATTCCGACGGCGCAGGCGTTCTCGCTCATCACGCTGCTCACGGCCCTCAAGGTGGACGCGCTCTCTAAGCCGGAGCTCACTGGCGATTGGGAATTCAAGCTCAAGGAAATCGAGCGGCGAAACATTGACCGCGAGTCGTTCATGAACGAGATCCGCTCGATGACCGAAAAGATCGTCAATACTGCTAAGGCGTTTGACGGTGACACCGTGCCCGGCGACTACGGCAAACTCAAGACGCCCTGCCCCAAGTGCGGCGGTGTGGTGCGCGAAACCTACAAGCGCTTCCACTGCGAAGCGGACAGTTGCGATTTCAGCTTTTGGAAGACAATGGGCGGACGGCAGTTCGAGCTGCTTGAGGCGGACGAGTTGGTGGCCAATGGCCGTATCGGCCCCCTCGATGGGTTCCGCAGCAAGATGGGCCGCGCCTTCTCGGCAGAGCTGAAGCTGACCGGCGAGCACAAGGTGGAGTTCGACTTCGGCAACAACGACGAGGACGAGGAGGAAGTCGACTTCAGCGGACAGGAATCGATCGGCACATGCCCCAAGTGCAAAGGTCCTGTGTACGAGCACGGCCGCGCCTACGTCTGCGAGAAAAACACCGGCAAAGCGCGGGAGTGCAAGTTCCGCACGGGCAAGACGATCCTCAAGCGTGGCATCGAGAAAGAGCAAGTTTCGAAGCTGCTCAAGGATGGCAAGACGGATTTGATCACGAACTTCATCTCCAAGCGCGGCCGACCGTTCAAGGCGTATCTCGTGCTCAAGCCGGACGGTGATGTTGGCTTCGAGTTTGAACCGAAGGCCAAGGCCAAGCCCGCTGCCGGCAAATAGCCCCGTAACACCAAACGGCGCCATTTGCGCTCTAATTATTGCTTTTATCGTTTAGTTTGCAGGTTGCCACAATGGAATCGAGTGTGGTATCGTCCCGTGTTCAAAGGGAATGGCTGACAGTAAACCGCCAAAAATAAAGAAGGAAAAGAACAATAACGAGAGCGAGGATCGTTTTCCGAACCCGCGCTCGTGGATGCTATGGGCGCTGGGCATCTTCATGGTTGTAATGCTTTTTCAGGTTGGCAAAACGGCCGGCACAACCAATGCGGAGAAGGTGGATTACGCGACACTGCAGGGGTGGATCACCAGCGGCCAGATTGTCACCGGGTTTATTGAGTACCCTCCGCCCAATTCCTCCGCCCTTTGCACCATCACTGGGTTTCGGATCGAAAACGGCAAAAAAACCCCATTTTCATTCGAGGACAAGCTGATCGAGGGCAGAGAGAAATTTCTCATCGAAAACGCCGGATTTCAGCCCAGAGAGAAGAACACCATGCTGATTGGCTTCATCGTGAATCTCCTGCCAATCCTGTTGGTTTTTCTGCTCATCTGGTTCGTCCTCATTCGGCAGATACGCAGTGCCGGTCGGGGTGCGATGAACTTCGGCAAGAGCAAGGCCCGATTGCTCAATAAAGAGAAAAACAAGACCACATTCAAGGACGTCGCTGGTGTCGACGAGGCCTGCGAGGAGGTCTCCGAATTGGTCGACTTCCTCAAAGATCCGAAAAAATTCCAGAAACTCGGCGGCAAGATTCCCAAGGGCATCCTAATGGTCGGCCCACCGGGCACCGGCAAGACGCTGCTGGCCAAGGCCATCGCCGGCGAAGCCGAGGCTGGCTTCTTCAGCATAAGCGGCTCGGATTTTGTTGAGATGTTTGTCGGCGTCGGTGCCAGCCGCGTGCGCGACATGTTTGAGCAGGCCCGCAAGAGCACGCCGTGTCTCGTGTTCATCGACGAGATCGATGCTGTGGGGCGTTCACGTGGCCACGGACTGGGTGGAGGCAACGACGAGCGTGAGCAGACTCTTAACGCACTGCTTGTCGAGATGGACGGTTTTGACACGCAGGACGGCATAATCATTATCGCCGCCACCAATCGGCCCGACGTGCTCGACCCGGCGCTGCTTCGGCCGGGCCGTTTCGACAGGCAGCTCACTGTGAATCTACCCGATGTGCGCGGCCGCGAGGAGATTCTAAAGGTGCATGCGAAGAAGGTGAAGTTGGCCAAGGCTGTCGACCTCAGCGTCATCGCCCGTGGCACGCCCGGGTTCTCTGGGGCGGAGTTGGCCAACCTCCTCAACGAGGCAGCTCTTTTAGCAGCACGTTCTGACATGAAAGCCATTAATATGCCGGAGCTTGAGGAGGCCCGTGACAAGGTCCGTTGGGGTCGGGAGCGCCGCAGCATGGCCATGACCGATGAGGACAAAAAAATCACTGCCTGGCACGAGGCAGGCCACGCATTGCTCAATGTCTTGCTGGAGAAGTGCCATCCACTGCACAAAGTCACCATCATCCCGCGCGGCCAGGCGCTTGGTGCCACGATGTCGTTGCCCAAGGAGGATGTGCTCAATCGCCAAAGCAAAGAGATGCGCGAGACGATCGCCATGACCATGGCCGGTCGGATTGCCGAGGAATTGGTCACGGGCGATATCTCCACCGGGGCCGCTGGCGACATCCATCAAGCCACCAATATGGCTCGCGCCATGGTTACCCAGTGGGGCATGAGCGACAAGCTTGGCATGGTACTCTACGAGAACAGCGACGATTATGTATTCCTTGGCAAGGAAATCTCACAGAACAAAACCTACAGCGAGCAGACCGCCCAGCAGATCGATGCCGAGGTTCGCCGCCTGGTCGACGAGGGATACGAGTTGGCCAAGGGGCTCATTGAGGAAAACCGCGACAAGCTTGATCTCATTGCTAACGCCTTGCTTGAGTACGAGACGCTCCAAGGCAAGCAGGTTGAGGATATCGTTCGTACCGGCAAATTCACCCCCACCGAGCCGCCGTCCGATGTTGACCCACCATCAGGGGCCGATGCTACCACCTCCACGGGGGATGTGCCAAAGAGCGACAAACCGAAACTTGATGACGGTTTGGGCGATCCCTCTCCCGCAACTGCCTGACATTTAGACTGGAAATAGAGATGGTTTTCCAGAAACCCGTTGACTTGTAGCGACTTGGGAAGCTAGTTTGCCGCCCCCGGATTGAGCAATGCCGAAGCTGACCGTTTTAACAGAAGGAATCGAGCCGACGTCGTTTGAGTTGACGAAGGAGGTTACTTCTGTCGGTCGCGTTGATGAAAACGATATTACCCTCCCGCATCAATCCGTATCCGGAAGCCATGCCGAGCTGGTTTTGCGCGGCGACGAAGTGCACGCCCGCGACGTTGGCTCCACCAACGGCACTTACATCAACGGCAACAAGGTTGCCGAGTCGCCGCTGCAACCGGGCGAAGTGATCACATTTGGCGAAGTGGAGCTGAAGATCGATGGCCCCCGGAAAGCCCAGTCTCACAATAAGCATCTCGAGCAGGGCGTCAGGCTCGGCAACCTCGATTTAGCTCCAAGGGGGCCAGCCAAGGGGTTCAGCAAGAAATCAGACCTGTCAGGAAAGCACTTTGTCATTTTCGGCGTCGTTGTGGCTGTTGTGCTGATTGTCGCATTAGCCATGCTTTCGATGAAATTCTAGTAAACCGTAGCGCTTGGCTAAGCGCATCACCCCGCCTTCAGCCAGCGCGCCGCCTTGGTCGCCGCGTATGTCACGATGATGTCTGCACCCGCACGCCGCATGGCCAGCAGCGACTCCATCGTCACCGCCCGTTCGTTCACCCAGTCGCGCTTGGCCGCCGCCTGTACCATCGAGTATTCGCCGCTAACTGCGTACGCCGCCGTCGGGAACCCAAACTCTGTTTTCACGCGATACAAGACATCGAGGTAAGCCAATGCTGGCTTCACCATCACAATATCCGCCCCCTCGCGCAGATCGAGCGCCACCTCACGTAACGCCTCCTCCGCGTTGGCCGCGTCCATCTGGTAACTTTGCCTGTCGCCGAACTGCGGGGCCGACTCTGCGGCATCGCGAAATGGCCCGTAGTACGCTGAGGCAAACTTCGCCGCGTACGAAAGGATCGGCGTGTTAGCGAACCCGCCTGCGTCGAGTACCGTGCGAATGGCCGCCACGCGGCCGTCCATCATGTCACTCGGCGCGATGACATCCGCGCCGGCCTCAGCGTGGCTCGCCGCCGTCCGGGCCAGTAGCTTGAGCGAGGAGTCGTTGTCGATCACGGCTCGACCTCCTTTCTTTTTGACGAGTCCGCAGTGACCGTGACTCATGTATTCGCACAAGCAGACATCGGTAATGACGAGCAGCCCCGGCAGTTCGCGTTTCAACTGCCGCACCGCCTTTTGAACGATGCCGTTCTTGGCGTAGGCGCCGCTGGCGCGCTCGTCCTTTTTTGGAGGGATGCCGAATAGGATCACCGCTGGGACGCCGGCCTTGTGCGCCGCCGCCGCCTCGCGCACCGCTTCGTCGATCGAAAGTTGAAACACCCCGGGCATCGACGGCACAGCGTTGCGCACCTTGCGGCCGGGCCGGATGAAAAGAGGAAGGACGAGCTGGTCGGCGTGCAGGCGTGTCTCCCGCACCATGCGGCGCAGTAGAGACGAGCCGCGTAGTCGGCGCGGGCGGTAATGGGGGAACTCTCCGGTTAAGGGAGACGGCATACGCGGCATCATAAACAATCCTGCGCACAAGCCAAGCGCTTGGCCAAGCGGTCAAGTGCCGATTCTCGAGACCATTATCGCCAGCCCGATGATACAGAAACAAATTGCGAAGCAGCCTATGAATCCCCAAAAGTCGAGTGCACTTGGCCGCTGAAACTCGAGCGAGCTGCCCGGGAATAGCTTGCGTTCATCAAACCGATCCGGCTGAGAGTAGCTTCGCTCCATCTGTGCGCGGTCGCCGGCTGGGTCGGGATCGACCGGTGTTTTCATCTTAACGTACAGTCGGTCGAGCGTCTCCTTGCGGTTGGGCTTGGTCAACAGGCTGGCGACGATCATCACAAGAAACGGCACCACCGTGGCAAACGGCAGGTCGAGCGTCTTGATGGCCGCCTTGTTCATTGAGGCTAGGTTGATGCCCAGTTGGTCTATGATCAGCATATCCAGCCGCATCCGGCCGCTCCCGGCCAATTCACAATCGTACTCGTAGACGACCTCCTCGCCGCCGGGCACTTTTTGGCGATTGATCTCCCGAAGCTTCTCGGTGCCGGTCGGATTGACGCTACCGGTCCAAAAGAGTGCCACGCCGCCACGCCGCTTGGTCTCCGTGATTTCCTCGCCAGCGATTTTGGCTTTTCCTCGGGCAACCTCCAGCGGTGAGGCGACATGAGTGGTGGTGCTCTTGATGATGTGGCTCGTGCGCGTCAGCGCCGGATTACTTGCCAAGTCGGGGCTGAGCTTGGGCACGGCAATGGGCAGCACGAGGAAAAATAGCAGGCAAAACGTAAATGTGATCCATGCTGCGCCCGTCGTCGCTCGTCGCCAAAACATTCCCACCCAAAACACGGCGGCAAAGAGCATCGGCACGATCCAAGTCAGCTGCAGATTTGCAAACATGTCGTTAATAGTCAGCGCCAGCGCCAGCGCGCCAATGACAACCAGCCCGCCGACAATGCGCGCTATCTTCAGGCTCTCGGCCTCGCCGGCATTCGGCTTGATATATGGCTGATAAATGTTGCGCACCACCAGCGCGGAGCAGACGAGCATGTAGCAATCCACGCTACTCATCAGTGCGGCCAGCAGGCAGGCAACCATCAGGCCCACCAGCCCGATCTTCAGCGGTCCCAGCAATTCGAGCGTGGCCACGCCCCAGGCTGTGTCTGCATCTGCGATCAAGGACGCATCGCTGCCATACAGCGTGAGTACGATCAGTGCGGTGATGACCCAGCCAATGGTGCAGAATCGCTTGATGAAATTGCCAGTGACCAATCCCACGCGGGCGTCCAATTCGCTCTTTGCGGTGCCGCCGCCTGTCACGAGGAAGTGAGGTGTCATTACAATACCGATCATGTTGATGATGACAATCGCGACAATGGCATACAGCGGAAACTCGCTGGCAGTGTCCCCGCCGATGATGGTGAACGCACCTTCACCAAGTTGCTCATGCATGAGGCGGAATCCATCCATCATACTGTCGCCCGGGCTGCCGAATTTATCAACGACCGCTTTTAGTCCGAATGGGATCAGTAAAACCGACAGCATGATGATGCAGAGGCCCTGGATTAGATCTGTCCAGTACGCCGCCGAGATGCCGCCGAGCAGACCGTAAGTGATGACGATGGTAGCAATTAGCGGCAGCAGCGAGTAATGCAATGGTAGGCCAAAGAGCGTATCACCCATAAGCGGCCCGGCCACCTTGCCGATTGCGGTGAAGAGCATCGCGCCATACGTCATGTAGTAAAAGCAGCCAAACAGCGCGTAAGCCACGCCGATCGGTTTTGATTCATATCGCTCGACAAACCAGTCGCCCAGCGTCAGACAACGCATCCGCCGATACCACACGGCACTGATCCAGTACACTGGCGTAACGAAGAGCCAGTACATCACCCCCCACATGCCGCTCATGCCGTTGTTGAACGTGCCGCGTGCGGTGTTCACCGGGTCGGCTGAGCCAGTGCCGGCGCCGAACGCGGCAAACGTCTGCATCAGCTTGCCGAAATTGCGGCCGCCCATAAAAAAGTCCTCCTGCTTTTTCTGGTCGCGCATGAGCCAAAAGCCAATGCCGGCCATCCCGGCGAAGTAGAGGAACAAGACAATAAAATCGATCAACTGCATAAGATAAAGTTCGGTTGAACGGCTGCACTCGATGTCAAATTGGCAATCAATGCAAACTAAAATGGCGAGAGTGACATGCCGCCAGCGCCAGTGTAGTTTGCCTTGCAGGAGGCATTGGATGAGGAAACTGCTGCCAACAGTCGCATTGCTGTTTGGCTTGGCACTTAGCCAAGCAGAGCCACTTCCGTGTCTTGATCAGTACACCTTGGTCAAGGGGCCTATGGTCATCGGCGGCGTCAGCAAAAATGCATCTGGCCTCACCTACCACGCCGGACGCGACACCCTGTTCGTTGTGCTTGATGCACCGCAGCGGATCGTCGAACTGAGCCTCGCCGGTTCTTTCAAGCGTAAAATTAACCTCAACAAGTTCGACGACACTGAGGGCATCACGTGGCTGGGCGAAAACCGGTTTGCCTTGGTCGAGGAGGCGCGCGGCAACATCATCATCGTCGAGCTCGAGCCCAAGGACGGTGGCGTCAGCTGGAAAAAAGCAACGAGGATCAGGACCGACATAAAGGTCAATCTCACCAACGGTCTCGAGGGCATCGCGTACGATCCTTTGGCCAAGCGCTTCTTCGTCGCCCGCGAAAAAAACTCTCCAGCCGTCTTCAAAATCATTCCGCCCAAGCCGGAAAGCGATGTGCCCCCGACCTCCATCATGATGAGTCTCGCCGGCCGCGGCCTCCGAGATATCTCCGGTCTGCACTACGACGCCAAGGGTGAGAGGTTGCTCATCCTTAGCCACGAGTCGGCCTGTGTCGTTGCGGCGAACAAGTATGGCATCGAGATCTGTCGCCTGCTGCTGCGTGGCGGCAAGTCCGGCCTCAGTCGCACCATCGTCAAGTCCGAAGGCATCGCGCTCGATAAGCGCGGAGCACTCTATGTCGTCAGCGAGCCCAATCTGCTGTATGTTTTCGAAAAGGCGAAACCTGAGCCGCAGAGTTCAAAGGGCAAGGGCTCAGAGTGATCTTGTCGACTATTCAGCACCAAGTGCGACTCCGGAATATGGATTGAGTGTGATTTCGGTTGTTCCATTGTTTTGCCGAAAACTGGTCACACTGTCTGGGCTGGATTCCAGAAGAACCCTGCTTTTTAGTGGGTCATCTGTGGTCAAACTGATCGCCTTCATCTGTCCGGAGAGATTGAATGCGACGATCGTTTCCCTGCTCGCAAGTTCACGGCGGTAAGCTAGAGTCATGTTGTTGTCGTCCGCAAGGATGAACTCCAGTCTGCCGCCAAGCAACTCGTGCCGTTTTTTTCGAAGGGCGATGAGTGTTTTGTAATATGACCTCAGCTCGATGTCGGGCTTCACTGGGAACGGATCGTGGCGTTGGCCGTCGGGCGTAAACACCTGCGGGCGATGGGGGATGTCGTCCCAGATGACTGGTTTGCGGCAGTCGGGGTCATCCGCACCCCACATGCCGAGTTCGTCCCCGCTCCAAATGTGCGGCGCGCTGTTGTAGGTGAACTGGTGGAGCAACAACATCCGCATCTCGCGCAAAGTCTTCGCATCGGGCGAGCCGAGATGGAGATCCGGATTATTACGTGCCCCCATCCGGAACTTGTACTTGTGCTTATTTTGAAACGAGGTGCCGAACCGCGGACTGTCGTGGCTCGCGACGAGGTTCATCAGGTTTTGGGAGAGGGATTGACTGTAGCCGGCGTACACCCGGTTCATCTCGGCAACGAACCCGCTCGGTTTGAGGCCTCCGTTGGCCTGAGCGAACAACCGCCGGGCCGCCTTGTACCACTGGTAATGCATGACCGAGTCGAAAATATCGCCCTGCAGGAACGGTCGCGGATCCATCAACTGATCCGGCCACTTGGTCCACCACGCTTCGCCGAGCAGTAGCGCCTCAGGATTGATCCCGCGGACGAACTTGCGGTAGTCGCGCCAAAACCCGAGCGGCACATGTGTGGCGACATCGAGCCGGAACCCGTCCACTCCATCCCCGGAATCACCGTCCCCGTTTGGGTCCAGCCAGCGCCGGGTGACGTTGAAGACATGCTCCCTCACCTCCGGATGCAGATTGCCCTCGAAGACGTGGCCTTTTCGCTTGCCGGACACGTTCACCTTTTTGAGTTCAGGCAACGTCTTGACACCCAGCCAGCCCTCGAAATGAAATTCATCCTCCGGCGTCTTGGGGTCGTCAAACGAAATAATTTCGTACCAGTCCCGGAACCGGCTCTTGGCCTGATTTTTCCTGAGATCCTTCCACGCCCAGAACGTGATGCCGGTGTGGTTCCATGAATAGTCCACGATCAGTCGCATGCTGCGGTGATGCACCTCGCGGATGAGTTTCAGGAACAACCGGTCGGCAGTCGTCCAGCGCCACGTGGCCGGGTCGACCGGGTCTTCCGCGTCAATGATAGCTGAGTCTCCGACCGGATCCGGCCCGAAGGTTCGGTCGATGTGCCGGTAATGACGCGCGTCGTACTTGTGAAGTGACGGTGAATCATTGAGCGGATTAAAATAGATGGCTGTGATCCCGAGGTCCTGCAGATAGTCCAGCTTGTCGAGCACTCCCTGCAAGTCGCCTCCGAAACGGCGAGCTGCCGCCAGTTTGTGAAAGTGCCCCTCCTCGCTCTTGGCCCAATCCTCCTGCTCGTACCAGTCGTGATTCCACGGCGTCACCTCCCAGTTGGCCGGTATATAACCGGGATAGGCGCCGCGCATGTACTCCGGTCGGGGGTCGTTCCTCGGATCCCCATTCCGAAACCGCTCGACAAAAATCTGGTACCAGATCGCCTTCCGCGCCCAGCCCGGCGGCTCGTCGAACGCCGCCGCTCCCGACTGCGCTTGGCCAATCGAAAACCAGACGAAACAGCATGCCAAGCAAGCCGCTGATTTCCACGAGACTCGCGGCATCGTTTCGTTAGTCACTCATCCGCTCGATGAGACCGGTGGTCGACTTGCCGGGAACAAATGGGATGATCACGACCGTGCCGCCGCTTGACTCCACCGCAGCACGTTCGCCAGCATCAAGCGTCTCAGGTGTGTAGTCGCCGCCCTTCACATAGACATCCGGCTTGACCAAGCTCAGGAATTTCTCAGCGCGTTTCTCTGGGAAGATTACGACGGCTCCGACGGATTCCAGTGAGGCGAGCACCAGTGCGCGGTCGGCTTCGGGATTAAGTGGTCGGCTTGGACCCTTAAGCTGCCGGACGGAGTCGTCGCCGTTGCAGCCGGCGAGCAGCACGTCGCCCTGGGCGGCCGCCTGTTCAAGGTAGGTGACATGCCCGGCATGAAGCAAATCGAAACAGCCATTCGTCACCACCAACCTCTTGCCGGCTTCGCGTAGCGACTCACGCCAGGCCGGCAGTTGCTGCAACGAAACGATTTTCTCACGCGCACTCATGTTGGGCTGAAACTACACCAGAGCGGTTCAATAGCCAATCGCCGCCCCGTCCTTGCGCGATTCTGAACCGCCATGGAGCAGCCCGGTCTCGTGGTCGATCCGGATTGCCTGGTAGCCCCCGCCGGATCCACCTCGGGTAACGTTGTGCCCGCGATTTTTGAGCTCATTCACCACCTCGTCGCTGACACCGCTCTCGACGATCAGCCGACCGCCGTCGGACATGATGTCGCCGGTGGGCGTGTCAGAGCCGTCGTGTCGGACGCGCGCGGCGTCCGAGGCGGCCTGCACGTTCATGCCGTGGTCGATGATGTTGACGAGTACCTGCGCGTGGCCCTGCGGCTGCATGTCACCGCCCATCACGCCGAACGACAGAAAAGGTTTGCCGTCTTTGGTCACCATAGCCGGAATAATCGTGTGAAACGGCCGCTTGTTTGGTTCGAGCCGGTTGTGGTGTCTCTTGTCCATCGCAAACAGCGTCCCGCGATTCTGCATAGCAAACCCGACGTTGCCTGGGACATGGCCGGAGCCAAATCCGTAATAGTTACTCTGGATCAGCGATACAACATTTCGATTTTTGTCGACCGTGGTGAGGTAAATCGTGTCGCCTTTGGTCAGGCGCGGATCGCCGGCTGGCATTTGCAATGCTGCTCTGGCCATGTCAATGCGTTTGGCCTGCCGCTTGGCGTACGGTTTTGAGATTAGCTCCGCGATCGGCAGGTTTTTCTCGACTTGGGGGTCTGCATAAAACTTGGCCCGGTCTGCGAACGCCAGTTTCTTTGCCTCGGTGTACAGATGAATGAAGTCGGGTGAGTTGTGCTCCATCCCCGCAATGTCACGCTGCTCGAGGATATTCAAAATCTGTAGCGCTGCGATACCCTGGCCGTTTGGCGGCAGTTCCCAAACGTCGTAGCCGCGGTAGCTGGCGCTGACCGGCTCGACCCAGTCGGAGGTGTGCTGTTTGAGGTCGTGCAGTGTGATCAGGCCACCGACTGAATCGCTGTAGCGGACAATCTCTTCGGCGATCCAGCCCTCGTAAAAGGCCTTTGACCCTTCCTTGCCAATGGCGCGATAGACCTTGGCCAAGTCGCGATTCGTCATCCGCTCGCCTTCTTTCGGCGCCTTACCGTTTTTAAGAAATGCCCGTTTGGCAGTCGACGTTTTGCCGAGGATTGCTTCTCCGGATTTCCAATAGCCGGCAATGATTTGCGTCACCGGAAAGCCTTCCATCGCGTAGCGAATCGCAGGCGACAGTGACTTCGTCAGCGGCAGTTTGCCGAAACGGTCGTGCAACGCCTGCCACCCGGAGACGCAGCCCGGAACAGACCAACTGAGTGGGCCCTTGATTGGGATGCGATCATGTCCTCGCTCTCGGATGAGTTTGCGTGAAATACCCAGCGGCGACCGGCCGCTGGCGTTCAGGCCGTAAAGCTTCTGCGACTTGGCGTCCCACACTATGGCAAACAGGTCGCCGCCGATGCCGCAGCTCATCGGCTCCACCACGCCAAGCACGGCGTTGGCAGCGATGGCGGCGTCGATCGCGTTGCCGCCGCGCTTGAGAACTTCGACGCCGGCCTGCGCGGCGAGGGTGTGGCTGGTGGCGACCATGCCGTTGGGTGCCATCACGACAGAGCGGCTGAGTTTGGGATCACCATACGGCCGGTCGTAACCGGCACCGAACATCTGGATGTTGGCCATGACTGGAAAAAGCAACAGCAGGACCAAGCGCCGGTTCGTGATGCCGGATTGGCACGTTTTGGAGTGCTTCAAGTAACGCATGTCCTTGGGATGCATTGTCGCCACATTCACCTAGTTAAGGCAAGTCGAGAGCGTTTAGGGATTGCCAAGTGCTTGGGCAGGCGGGAGAAACCCAGCGCGCGATGGCACTCACGGAACAAGTCGAACAGTTTGATGCTCTGCTACAGCGGGACGAGCCGATGCTTGCGCTCGCACCGATGCAGGACGTTACCGATCGGGCATTTTGGCGGGTGATCGCCGGGCGCGGCGGCGCAGACGTATATTTTACGGAGTACTTTCGAGTGCATGCGGACTCGCGACTGGAAAAACCGATCCTGCGATCGATGATCGAGAACCCCACCGGCCGGCCAGTTGTCGCGCAGATGATCGGCAAAAGCATTCCCGATCTCGTGCGAACCGCGCGCGAACTGCAACAACATCCGATCGCGGGCGTCGACCTGAACCTCGGCTGCCCCGCGCCGATTGTTTACAAAAAGTGCGCAGGTGGCGGCTTGCTGCGCGAGCCGGAACGAATCGATCGCATCCTCGGTGCGCTGCGTGAGGCGGTTGAGACACGCTTCACCGTCAAGACGCGTATCGGCTTCGATGACGCTGCAGTGTTTGACGACTTGTTGCCCATCTTCGCGCGGCACAATCTCGATCTGCTCACCGTTCACGGTCGTACGGTCAAGGAAATGTACCGCAGCGAGGTACATTACGACTTTATATCTTGCGCGGTCGAGGCGATGAACTGCCCGGTGCTGGCTAATGGCAACGTGTACTCCGCGGCCAAGGCGGAGTCGGTGCTGCGTGAGACCGGCGCGCACGGCTTGATGATCGGACGCGGTGTTATCCGCAATCCGTGGTTGTTCGCACAAATCCGACAGCACCTGAGCGGCGAGGCAACCGCCAGGCCGAGCGGACGCGATGTGCTCGACTACGTGACTGACCTGTTTGAGATGACAGCCCCGGCGAACATCATCGAAAAAAGCCAGGTGCAGAAAATGAAAAAGTACATGAACTACTTCGGCTTGGGAGTGGACGCTGGCGGCCGGTTTTTGCACGAGATCCGCCGCACCCAAACCAAGGCAGATTTCTTCGCCGTCTGTCGCGAACACCTCGACCACGACGAGCTGATGCCGCTCGAGCCATACTCTCCTAAGTTGAAAAGCCGGGATGTAGCGGCCGGTTGCCACACGTAAAATCAAGAGGGTTAGCACAGGAATGAAACTCGGTTCACATATGTCCACAGCTGGCGGAGCATGGAAGGCCATTGAGCGGGCACGTTCAGTCGGGTGCGAGTGCACACAGATTTTCGTCAAGAGCAACATGCAGTGGTTTGGCAAGGCACCCAAGCCGGAGGTCGCAGAGCGATTTGGCACCGAGTTGGCCACAGGCGACGTCGGGACGGTGTTTGGTCACGCCGGCTACCTCATCAACCTTGCAGGGCCGGATGGTGACAACCGCGACAAGTCGATCCATTCGCTCACCAGAGAGATGGAGATTGCTGCATCGCTGGGCGTGCCGTTCCTCGTGCTGCATCCCGGTGCGCACCTTGGACAGGGAAATGACACTGGCGTGAGGCGTATTGCGCAGGCGCTAGACGGTATTTTTCGCGCGACGAAAAAGTTGCCGGTGCGCATCGCGCTCGAGAACACCGCAGGGCAGGGTACTTATCTCGGGCACCAGGTTCGCCATCTAGCCGAGATTTTCGAACGCGTCAAAGATCCCGAAAGGCTGGGAGTTTGTCTCGACACAGCGCATTTCTTCGCCGCCGGCTACGACATTCGCACGCGTAAGGGCTGGGATGCCGCGATCGCCGAGGTGGGGCAGATGATCGGCTTGGAGCAGGTGCTGGCGTTTCACCTCAATGACTCGAAGACAGATTTGAACTCGCGAGTCGATAGGCATGACCATATCGGCCATGGGTTGATCGGTAAAAAGGCGTTCGCACACATCGTCAATGATCCCAGATTTGCCGATACACCCGGATGTCTCGAGACGCCCAAGTCCGCCGATTTGCACGAGGATGCTGCCAACTTGAGCACACTCCGCTCGCTTTTAAAAAAGGGCAAAATGACCTTTTAAAATCAGTCGATTTCATGACTTCCCGGTGGAGAGTTCATTTTTTATCTAAAGCAAATCCGTTTATTGCCGATACTTGTTCCGTTGCACGAGGAACAGTTCCTCAAGGGTTATTGAATCACCCATCAAAAAGGTTCATCAGCGGCACGGATGCCAATGCTGTAAACGACAAACGGATTTGTCGAAATGGTAATCAATACGAATATAGCCGCCATGAATGGCGCCCGTCTGCTGGATTCATCCCAGCAGAACTTAACAAAATCGCTAACGCGACTCTCCACCGGTTCACGAATAGTTCAACCACATGACGATGCTGCTGGACTGGCGGTGAGTAGTCGGTTCACCGCCCAGATAAGCCGAAACTCGGCAGCGATGAATAACCTCGCCAATGCGGTTTCCTTCTCGCAAACGCAGGACGGATTTGCCCGCAAGGTGCAGCACGCGCTTGATCGAATGAGTGAATTGGCCGTGCTTGCACAGGACATCACCAAGACGGATAAGGACCGCTCAAATTACTCGGTCGAGTTTTCCCAACTGCAGAACTACATCAGCGACATTGGGACCAAGGACTTCAACAGCGTGTCGTTGTTTGCAGACTCCGGGACAGCTGTCACCATCGACAGTGACGCTAGGACGTTTACCATGAATGCTCTGGACATGAACTCCTCAGCGGCGACGGTTGGCTTAGCTAGAGCGTTCAGTACCTCCTCATCTGCCATTTACACAACCGCCAGCGCGTCTGCTGCGCTGAGCAACATCCAGACATCGATCCAGAATCTAGCCGACATGCGCGCGCGTATCGGGGCAAACATCCAGCGCTTGAACGTTACCAGAAATCAAGTGGGATTGCTCAACGAAAACCTTGCCGCGACCAACAGCCGTATTCTTGACGTTGACGTGGCCGAGGAGACCACAGAGTTGGCACGGTTTAACATTCTCGTCAAGAGTGGAACATCCATGCTGACACAGGCAAACCTCCTGCCCCAAGCGGCTCTTCAGCTGATCACCTGAGCATAATTTTCCAAGGAGGGAAAAACCTGGGAACGTGGCCCTCCAATTTCGGAGCCAGCCCGATCTCGTGCAACAACTAGGCAGCGCCACCCCGGCGCTGCCTTTTTGCTACTCAGCTTCCAACAGCCACGCCATCAGATCCGCCATCTGCCCGGTACTCAATCCAGCCTCGAGCCCAGCCGGCATCAGCGACAGGCCAGTGGACACGACCGAACGCACCCCCGCTCGGCGCACGCTCTTTGTCTTTCCGTCAGGCTGAATCAACTCCACAATAGAAGCGTTCTCGTTGGCGATCATCCCCACAAGCATTTCGTCGCCCTTGGTCAGATTCATGTTGAAAAGCAGGTATTGGGGCGCCACCTCGCGATTCGGGTCGATCAGGCTGACAAGCATCTTCTCCGGACCATTCGCGCGGACCGATTTCAAGTCCGGTCCAATGGCGCGACCCACTCCTCCGAGTTGGTGGCAGGCAGCGCAGCGCTGCTCGAAGGTGGCCTTCCCAGCTGCAGCATTGCCACGCTGAGCCAAGGCTGGGCGGTACCTTTCGATTGCCTTGGCACGATCCGAATTTGGCTTGGTTTTCAGCTCGAAGACTGTGGCATGGTATTCACTCGCCGGGTTTGTGATGACTTTGGCCAAGCGGCCCGCCGCCATCGTTTCAAGCTGCTTCACGATTTCCGAACCGGTTTTCAATTTTGCAAATGCCTCGTCCGACTTCAACGCCTCGATAATTGTAGCGTGATTCGTGACAGCGGCATTGAGAGCAGCAGTCTGTTGCCAGCGATCCCCCCAGCCATGTCTTAATAGCGCCGCTACCGCCGCAGCCTTGCCGGGGATATGCACCCCGCCAAGTGTCCAGGCTAGCTGATAGCGCACCTGCTCATTCGGATCATTGGTCAGGCCGCGCAGGCTGGCGGCCAACGGCGAATCAAATACCTGAGACTGTTCCGCGGCTCCGGGCTGGAGTTTTGGCAGAAAACCTTCCGCCAACCGCATGGCATGGGTACGCACAACCGGTGACTCATCAGCCAACGCCAAAACGAGGTCACGGCTTTTAAGTGCTCCCAGCGCGGCCAGTGAGTAGTTGGCGCTCATCCTTCCTACGGCTGTTTTGCCGAGCTTGGCCAATCGGCGAACCGGCTCGACGGACGCTTGGTCATGACGTTCGTACAATAGCCGCGCCGCCGTGCTGCGATGCCAGCCGTTCGGATGATCGAGCGTTGCAACCAACTCTGCCAGAGGCGATTGGCCAAGCCCTGGAAGCTTGGGTTGAACGAAATTTTCCGGCACGATCCGATAAATACGGCCGCGGTCATTGCCGCTGTCGAGATCAATGTGCCGCTTGATGCCGTGCGGCAGCGACCACGGGTGCTCGATCACCTCGCGGTACATGTCGGCAATGTACAGCGCGCCGTCGGGGCCCACCTCCATCTGCACAGGCCGAAACCAGTTGTCCGTTGAAGCAAGGAACTCCCTGTCGCTCTCATCGCCAGGTCGCTCAGCCTTGAGTTGAACCCGCTCACCTTGCAGTTTCTTTCGGTGAATCAAGTTGCTCCCGGCGTCGGCAATAAAGGCGTCGCCGTTGAACGCGCTTGGCCAGGTGTGCCCGTCGTAAATCGTCACACCGGTGGCCGCGGTGAAATACCCGGCTGGCCGGCCGCCACCTTCCACCGGTCCTGACACTAGTTTGGCAACGCGCCAGCGCGTGCGGATTACCCGCCACGCCTCGTTCGGGCTAAGCCGAAAAACCGTCGCTGAGGCGCCGTCCACGGGGATATCCACCAGCGGCGACGGCGGACTGAAATTCGGGTTCACTCCGGCGTACCGCTGCTCGTACATCACCTGCTGAAGGTGGTGGCTGTTGCTACAGACGAACTTCCGCCCGGCGGGATCAAAGTCCATCCCGTGCTGCGCTCCGCCGCTTTCCAGTCGGAAATCGACCGCAAGGGGGTCAAACGAAAAATCTCCTCGCCGAAAAGTGATCGTACCGCGTTCCGGTTTGCCGATGACACGCACCTTCCCAGGCGTGGCGCTGGCGGTGCCGTGAATGCGGTTGTCCAGTCCCCAGCGGAAGCTGTTCATCAGCGACTGCATATTGAGTCGGTTGACTCCTTCGCCGATTCCGGTGATGACAACCCGCTGCTCGTCGGCCTTGCGGTCGCCGTTGGTGTCTTTCAAATAAAGAATCTTTGGCGTCACGCCGACGAACACGCCGCCATCGTAGCAAACGATCGCCGTTGGCCAGGCCAGATCACGCGCATATACCGTCGATCGATCAAAGCGGCCGTCGCCATCGGTGTCCTCAAGCAGCCGCACTTGGCCAAGCTTGTCATCCCGGTGCTCCGAGTAGCCGATCATCTCGATGACGAATAGTCGGCCGCTTTCGTCGAACGCCATCGCTACCGGGTCTGCAACCAACGGCTCGGCGGCGGCTAGTTCCAGGCGAAAACCGGATTTGAGCCTAAAGGTGCTTAGTGCATTGCCTGCATCGGTTGCTTTCAGCTGTGGAAGATCCTCTTTGGCAGCCTCGGGTTCAGCGGCGGATAGGGCTAAACCAAAGAGACCCAAAGAAGATATCGAGAGCAATAGGTGATGAACCACAGAAGTGAATCAAAAAGAAAAGCGCAAAAACAGCAAGAAAAACATAATCTCTATTGACAAAGTGGGGATTTGAGCTTTATGTAGTTTTCACATTGATTTTTGCTAACTATTTGCATCAAAAATAAAGTTAGGAAATGAAAACTGAATTATCCAAACTGTCGATCGAATCTCCGTTGCGAAGTGCTGTGAAAGGCCTCACTTGGCGTATTTTGGCGACGTTGACGACAATTCTCATTGTTTATTGCATCACCGGCGAACCAGCCAAAGCGTTGCAAATCGGTGCGATTGAGTTTGTTGCCAAATTTGTTGTTTATTACTGCCACGAACGCGTTTGGTTGCGAGTTTCGTTTGGTCAATGCTGAGCCGAGCCTGCTAAAAAAACAGATTTCGGTTGACAATTTGGTCCGAATCACGCTTGATGCCCGTCCGCTGCTCTGGCAGCGTTCTCATTAAGAGTGGTTGAGGGATCTGGCCCGATGATACCACGGCAACCGGTTGGCCCGCGAAGCCAATGTCAAGGTGCCAATTCCAGCCCGGCGAGTTACCGGGAAAAATGGGACGAGATCGCGGAATTGAATTTCACCCCTTCTCGTCTTACGGGAAGGGGATTTTTTTGTCCCACTCAATCCCACCTTTCGCAACGGAAACAGAATAATGAGCAAGACTACAGGATTCATGCGGGCACTGAAGTGCCGCGAGTGTGAGCGGGAATATCCGCTCAAGGCTACTCATGTGTGCGAGTTCGATTTCGGTCCGCTCGAGGTCGCGTACGACTACGACAAAATCAAAAAGTCGATGACTAAGGCAGCCCTGACCAAGCGGCCGCAAACGATGTGGCGCTTTCGTGAACTGCTGCCGGTGGCCGACGAGCCGACGGTCGGCACTCGGGTCGGCTACACGCCGTTGGTCAAGGCCGATCGCTTGGCGAAGTGGCTCGGGGTGCGTGAGGCATGGGTCAAGAATGATGCTGTCAACTACCCGACGTTGTCGTTCAAGGATCGTGTCGTTAGCGTTGCGTTGAGCCGAGCCAAGGAGCTTGGCTTCGAGACGGTCGCCTGCGCTTCCACCGGTAACCTTGCCAACTCTGTTGCTGCCAACGCCGCCTCCGCTGGGCTTGATGCGTTCGTGTTCATCCCGGCTGACCTCGAGGAGGGGAAGATTATCAACTCGCTGATTTACGGTGCCCGTGTGGTGGGCATCC
>Ga0066866_10000179_pt1 | contig 23628 bp, 24 predicted proteins | sample ETN01SmetaG_3_FD_66435 | JGI IMG/M metagenome (GOLD analysis project Ga0066866, IMG submission 66435) | Marine microbial and viral communities from oxygen minimum zone, Eastern Pacific Ocean - ETNP2014F12-01SV263 | ecosystem: Environmental > Aquatic > Marine > Oceanic ...
GGGATTTCGACGATTGGGATTTCGACGCCGCACGGGATTTCGACGATTGGGATTTCGACGACTGGGAATTCGACGATTGGGGTTTAGATAACGCAAGCGTTTTCGCTTGTAAATTTTTTTCGATCGCACTCATGGTTAATCCAATCAGGGACTCTTTGATCGTCGAGGAAAATCGACGACGAAGATGCGTCGTTCGATTAGCCATGATCATGATAAAGTTTGATGCTAAGCCAACACATACACCGGAATTATCATAAGCCTGTAAATTATCACCTTTATAAATTTTTAATATTTCGCAACCAAATACGTCTTTCATTATACCGAAAATCTCATCCGATTTGAATATATTATCGCGACTCGATCCATGTGAATCGAAACAATATATTACATCACCCCACCTGTATATAGCCATCGCATGCCCCTTATCATCTTTCTTCATATTTGCGCGCTTGATGACTCCTATGAGGAGTCCTACTTTATGCCTGTCTCGGACAGATTCAAGCTTCTGTACAATATCCTTTTTGATTTCATGGGATAGTTTTGCATCGATCTTGATCTTAGTTATCTTCACGTCTGGTGGGACGTATTTTTTTATTCGGTGTATAACACACGGTTGTATTTTCTTATACTGGGCTTCGATTATGATCTTCTTTTTAGACGGTGACGGCGTTGTCTTACGCACACCCACGGAATCTCGTTTTCTCTTTTCGACCATGCTACTTTATATCGATATTTTTTTATTAATAAATAATATGTTGTTGATTCTATTACTGATAGTACTTTATTTGGTTTTATCGGATCGACCGAGCGCACCCGTGATCGAGGAACCACCCACGATTGATCGACCGCACCAACCGTTGATAATCGAAGAAAACGTTGGCATGTTGGGGTATAAAACAAAAAATTTTGGTATATCTCATGGAATGTCGAAGAAAATGTTCGAATCAATGAAACAGGGTGGAATGAGTCATGAAGACTTAAAAGAATTTTTAAAGATGGAAGATTATTTACTGGGAATTGAAATAGATTCCGTCTGTCGAGGAATTGAACGAGCGTTCGATGCGACTAGTGTGTCGTTCAAGATCAAAGAAAAATTTAAAAAGTATGATTTTTCGTATCACACTAAACATATTAAACAGACAGCTGAACCAAATAAAACTATCAATAGATCAATCACTTGCGAAGATTCTCACGAATCTTAATGAATTTTTCGATTTGTTTCTTGGTTGGATTGTGGGTGATGACATAGTTTACCACGGCGCTTCCATGCTTCCCGTACATCTTCTTTGCTATCTCTCTCTCATACTTATTTTTTCGCGTCAGCTTCCACTTCTGAACTATAGATTTTTTGATTTTATCGGCTTCTAGTTTCTTCAGGTAGCCCTTTTTGTTCGTAATATTCGTATTATTTGATTTATTTGTTAAGGTCTCGTTCATGTCGCGGACATCTTTATTGATGTTCATGACGGACTTGTATTTTTTCATCCATATAGAACCGTATAATTTTACGATGTCATTCCTAATACTATTGTTATTCAATCGTCTTCGCGCTAAGACTTTTTGCTCTTCAATATTATTTTTAATCGCCTTGTTTACCTCTCTATTCAATCTCTTTTTAGCTATAGCATTAGACGCCTTCTTATTAATATTTAATTTCATTTTTTCACACAGAGTTTTGATAGTATCGGTATCGTCGACAGGTATACCTTTACTTAATGCCATGCCAACTAACTCGTCGCGTTTATACATCACACACGGTTTACCACCGACCTTGAAATTCGTATTCCCTAAATCGAACTGTTTAATCATGGAACAAATTTTTTCCTTCTTGTTTATCGATTTGATTCCAACGACTCCGAGGGTCTTCGCCATCTGCGTGAGTGTTTGTTTGGTCATCTTTTCGCATTTCTTCTTACCTATCATGACATTCCCCTTCGAATCGTACGAAATCTTAATATCTTTTGTTGGCGATTTCCGTTTTGTTTTCCTTTTGGGTGTTTTGTAACAGCAGTCATCACCTTGTGGGTTTTTACGCGCGTTGAATCCATCCTTACACGGTGGGCGGCGGGTGGCTGGGCAGGTCGTCTTTTTGGCATTCGCACGCTTCTTAACCAGTTTTTGGGGCATGGACGCCGCTAATCGGATCTTGCCATCGCGGTGTAATGATTTCAAAAATTCTGGTGCGATATCATAGGCTTTCATTAATTGTGAAGGATTCGTGGCACCGGAGATCTGTATCGCGCCACTTTGCCCGATTATGTATTTATGACCCTTATACACTATATATAACATAGGTGAGAGTTCGGGTGTGTATTTAGCCTCGAAACCATGCCTTCTGCCGGATGCCGCGACCACTGAGAGCGACACAAAATTTCCATTTATTCGAAATTGTCCACTCAGGTTATTATAGGTAAATGGATTGTACAAAAACGCAGAATTATTTGAATATTTTCGAACCATGAATTTTCGAATCAATTCAGGTTGGTTCGCTATATTAGTTCCTATGAATCCACCAGAGAATCGAATTTTACCGTTCTTATAAAAGTTTACCGTACCGCCCTTCGTTTCGGTGCCGTTCGTTATAGTAAACTTAATCTGAACGGTGAAGAAATTTAAACCGATATCACCTTTGGGACCAAAGTCCTTCGTGTGAGAGAAGCCCGTTTTAAAGCGTCCATACATACCCACCAATTCCTGTGTGTCGATATACAGTCCTTCGCCTATCGACGTCCTACCGATAGGTCGAGTCTTGAGGATTCTCTTTAAATCGATACGCGCGTCGGGACTAAAATCCGAATTGACAGTCGCGTTGAACATGCCGGGGTTTAGCCCGCTCAATGTGAGACTCGGTTCTTCGGCGCCTCGAATAATGTTCAAAGTATCATTGTTATTATTAGAATTCGACATGTTTAAAAATTCTGCGAACTCGCCGAGGTTTTCATTATTAACCATCTTCTTTTCGAGGCGCTGGGGGAATGCCTGCCTAGCTGGAGCGGCCGCGCGGCGCACCTCGACGTTCGAACTATTAAGGAAATTTTTGATCGAGGCTGGTGCGCTCATCTAATTATATATAACATTTTTTACTAAACATCTGTGTCATCGAATACTATTCCTTCCGCGACTACATCTAACCCAAAAATCCACCTTTGATTCTGGAACGGCTGCCCGTTGTAGATCCCACTATCGTTCTTAACAGTGATATCATACTGAGAGAAGGGACCAACATAGATATCCTTGTTAAACTGTGCTTTATCGAGATTGTTCGCCATACAGTAGTCCTTGTAGTGTTCCATAAACTTCTTCTGAGGAACCTTTTTTCCAGCTTCGATAGTAACTTCGGGCGACTGTAGGAAATTTTCTAAAGTATTCGTAACTTGGGCGACTTGGCTTTGAATCTCCTTAAAATATGGAGGAACTATATTCCAAATGTCCTTATCTCTATATTGTTGCGCATATTCGAGGTATCCTCTGAGACACTTTTGTAAAATACTCGGTAATTCGAGCTCGAGCTTTTTATCCAGTGTCGGATCGGCGTTCTTCACTTGCTTGCTAAAGTCCCACGTCAATATACGCCGCAATACACTCCCACTACTATCCTTCCATCTAGGAACTTCATTGCCACCCAAACACCCGGGCACCTTCCACACCATCGTCGTCGCTGTTTTATTTTTGATCGCGACTGAAACCTGCTCACCACTCACGATAGACTGAAATTCAGCCTGCTCGAGCCTAATATCCCCCCGAATTTCGGGGCTAATAAACATGAATCCGTCATGAATCGCCGAAAGCCCAAATTGCTTCTCACAGTTATTCGAAAGTGTTCGCGCGTCATCGGGCTCGTAGAACAACGCGAAGACCTTTGTAATCAGTGTACTTTTACCGGATCGCGCGATCCCCTTTAGGAATGGAATGACCTGCCACGCGTCCTGATCACCTAGATCGAAACACAGTCGACCAGCCATGATATACATCCATTTCGAAACGTCCGACTCGAAGTTCTGATAATCCAAAACCGATTGAAAATTGGGGGTTGGAATATCAGCCCAGTCATCAGTATCAGAATAATCGATAAATTCTGTATCGAAATACTTACAACTCACTATACTCTGGTCCAGATTCTTAAATTCATTGGATGTATATTCGTAAAATTTAGTCCCATACAAACCCGTCTGATCCGACCAAACTCGTCCGTGTAATACACCGTTCTTAAAGGACCACACGTGTCTATCGCGCTTGATCTCGGGAAACTGCATGTCAGAGCACGTCTCGAGATTTTTGATTACGTTTCCTATGACGTTGCCCTGTGAACAAAGATTTTTCCATAGTTCCATGTCTGTCTCTTTTTGGTTCACGTCCGCCACATACTGTTTGATCTCCTTCTCTTGCTTCCACGCGCGAGTATCGTACCCCTCCACCGTTTTAATCTGTTTACAGCACCAGCCTTTGTACCGCCTAATATTCGATTCGTATAATTTGTGGAATATCGATATCAACGCCAATTGAAATGGATTCATGTCCTCAACCGCCTCGCAGTCGATCGCAGAGCTTCGAAAGATAGAAGGATCTGATTTTGGGTTAATAGGCATCATGTGTGGATTATTTATTCGTTCATAGATTCGGTTATGTCTAAAAATAATTTGCCACGCGTCTTCTATCTGATCGATCACCCTATTGATTCTCATCGACGTCTTGATTTCGTAGTCGTCGTCGATGTCTAAAACCTTGAGTGTCTTTGCGCGGTGATACATCAATCCCAATTTTCTCTTTTCATCCTCCTTCAGGACGGACACCTTTTCTATATCTATATTCGATGGTAGTCCCGAATCTGGATTTATATTATTTGAATCGAATAAATTTGTGAATCCCAACCGAAACGAGATTCCTTCATTGTTCATTTCATGGATGCACCATCGCTCCTCTATATCGGAGAGAAGAATAAGTAATTTTTCATTAGAGCACGCGCTGATATCATTTGCCCATTGTATGATATCGTCGGGTGTGTATGATCCCGTTTCCATTGATACTTATTATTCTATCGGGTGATTTTTCTAAGCTGTTTTATTTTTGTAATTGAGTCAAAATTTTTACCATGATCTTATTTTGCAATTCGAGTTGCTTGGAAATTTGAACGAGTGCGGTACATACCGTGTCACCTTCCTCGGTCGCAAATAAAGATCCAGCTATATTGCCTATATTTTCAAGTAACCCGTCGTCTTCGAGTTCGAAATCATCGAGATCTATGTCATCTGGGAAATCATCATCCGCGATTTCATCGTCTGAGATCTGAAGTTGATCGAATTCTTCAGGCTGGGCACCATCCATCGCGACCTCAACTTCGCTCTCGGTTTCGTATTCGGATTCGGATTCGGATTCAACCTCTTCAACAGGGACTGTAGTCGGGGTTTGTGTTCTAGTCAAATCGGTCATGTGAATTGTACCAGGAGAATTTAAACTGTGTTTTTCCGCAAAATTATTTTCTCTGTATATAGTACAAAAACTCTCACAATGGCCGGTGGTCTCATGCAACTCGTCGCGTACGGCGCCCAAGACGTCTACTTGACAGGAAACCCAAAAGTTACCTTCTTCCAAGCGGTGTACAAGCGTCACACCAACTTCGCGATGGAAAACATCGAACAAACTGTTAACGGCACCGCGGCTGCGGGTGGCCGTGTCTCCGTCACCATTGCGCGCAACGGTGATTTGGTATCTGACATGTATGTCGAGATGTCCGCCACCACGGCGGGTGTCAACCACAGCAAGGATGCGTGGTTGGCTGAAAAGGCGGTTAAGACTGTAGAACTGTCAGTCGGCGGTCAACGTATTGACAAGCACTACCAACGCTGGTGGCGCCTCTACGCCGAGCTCTACCTCGACGAAGGTAAGAAGCTCAGCTATGGTAAGGCGACCTCCGCGACCCAGGACAACGAAAAGATCTTCCTCCCATTGATCTTCTTTTTCAACAGAAATCCAGGTCTCGCCCTCCCATTAATTGCGCTGCAATACCACGAGGTACGCCTTGACTTCGATTTGTCTTCCGACTTCGGCACCTTGATGGATGGTTTCAAGGTCTGGGCCAACTACGTGTACTTGGACACCGAAGAGCGTCGTCGTTTCGCCCAAAAGGGTCACGAATACCTCATCGAGCAAGTCCAACACACCGGCACCGATTCCATCGCCGATGCCGGCGAAACGCAAAAGCGTCTTTCTTACAACCACCCTGTCAAGGAACTCGTTTTCTGCATGGAATCTACCGCGGGTGCTAACACTTGGAACTTCACCAAGGATGCCACCGCTATCGTTACCTCCAACCTCCAGGAGTACACCGCCACGAATGCCAATGTTGCCATCGCCCCAGGTGCGGCTGGTGCTCCATTGATCGTCGCCAAGGCTCCATGGACCGAAGGCTCCGCGGGTGATTTGGAATCCTTCAAGCTAGTCCTCAACGGTCAAGATCGCATGAAAGAACAAGGTGGTAAGTATTACAACTCCGTCCAACCATTTGTTCACCACTCCGGCGCTCCATTACCAGGCGTGTACTCGTATTCTTTCGCTCTTAAGCCCGAAGAACACCAACCAACAGGTACGTGCAATTTTAGTCGTATAGACAATGCTCAAGTGTCTATCAAGGCGAAAAATGCGTATGCTAAAACTCTCCACATGTTCGCGACCAACTACAACGTTCTCCGTATCCAATCCGGTATGGGTGGCCTTGCCTTCTCCAACTAAGCTTATTTCAGCTTAAATATAGTAAAAAATGTAATGTAAATAAATAATATCTTATATCCTTTAAAAAAATATAAGATTTTACTCAATAGCCTAAGTCGCACACGCGACGTTATTTTTTTACAGAATCATGGATCGCCATCACCTACTTTCCCTGCTAGACAAGATTCAAGAAAAGTATGATATCAAAGACGGTGATTATAAGGAATTTATAGAAGCTATAGGGGGGAAGAAGAAGATTCTCGAATTCGAAAGCGGTGATATGGTGAAAGTCGAGTACGATCGCTTAGAGACCCGCGCCGAGTTCGGCGATGATGACGTGTACCCCATAGTCAATGTGACCGATAAATGTTCCAGGATTTGGAAGGTCTCAGAGGATGAACACGACCGCCACGTACATAATTTTCGAAATATAGGGTTCAGTATTTCTCATAAATGTTTCGAACGCGCTGAAATTCACCAGAGTGAAATTAAGAAGTTATCGACTGATTTACGCGACGGATTTCATACGTTGTGTTCTCAAGACAGGCACCAAGTGAAACACGTCATCCGAATAAGGGACATAACCAAAATTTAATCTCCGTATACTTTAAATGTCAACAGGACCATCCCCACAGGCTACCAAAGTCGAGGGTGTCGCCATGGTCGAGACGAAGCGTTCGAATACGGGTCTCATTATTCTCGGTGTCGGTACAGGTGTCGCGTGTTTAGTTATCTTGGCAGTCGTGTTTAAGGGGTCGAGAGGGGCGAAAAGTTCTAACTTGAATAAAATGTTAAATAATTTGAATAGACGCGTAGGAATTTAGAGATATAATGTTATTATAACTTAATGATTACGATTTACACGGATGGCTCATGTCTAGGAAACCCGGGTCCTGGTGGTTGGGGTGCTATATGCGAGCCTCTATTTAATATATCGGGTGGTGAAGCGAATACTACGAATAACATCATGGAAATGACCGCTGTCATTAAAGCACTCGAAGCCGCCGGTGCTCTCGAACAAACGCACGTCTTGATCTACACGGATAGTAAATATGTTAAACTAGGTCTGACGGAGTGGTGTAACAAGTGGAAATCAAACGGATGGAAAACCGCCGCCGGTGGAGTGGTTAAAAATAAAGATTTGTGGGTGCGTTTAATTCAGCTCATGAATGACATGGATGAAGTTCAAGTCGAATGGGTAAAAGCACACTCGACGAATGTCATGAACAATAGGGTAGATGAATTAGCCAGAGATGCGGCGCGATTATTTTCTACTAAATAAGTATGGTAGACAACGCCGTAAATAATTCACCTTCCCCTAACTGTTGGACTCCAAAAGAGGAACAGCTTCTCATAAAGTGGGCAGAGAAGGCTGCGGGATTTAGGTGGATACACGACCACGCAAGGCAACATTACAAAACAACTACAAATTATTTTACATACCCGTGTATCATCATATCGTCCATAACGGGTGTCGGTGGCTTCGCGGTACTAAACCCCACCGATAATGGTGAAACACCCGCCTCGACGAGGCGGGGTATAATGTATTTACAATATCTTTTCGCATTTTTAAACGTTATAGCGGGAATCCTCACATCACTTTCAAAATATAATAATAGCGCGCGAAAGATGGAATCGCACTCCCTCATGTGTGTGAAATATAGTAAATACTACAGGAGTATAGATATGGAATTATCGTTTGATTGTGAACATAGATCGCCCGCGTATGAATTCGTCCGACGCGCTCGCGATGAGTACGATGTATTAATGGATGAATCCCCCGACGTACCTACTCACAGTATAAAAGCATTCAACGATGCGTTTCCAAATTATAGAAATAAACCGGATGTTTGTAATGGACTAAGTATCATACTCCCAGAAAACGACCACGTACCTATAAAAACGTCTCGACTCATAAAAGGGTGGTTAACTAAAAGAAAAAAACTCAATTCATCTCCCGATCTTACATCGGTGTAATAATATGCGGAAAATTCCATTGTTAAATTTGTTCCTTATATCATAATAATGATAGGAGAAAGTTTCAGTTATGCCAACGCGGCGCACTTCGCGAAACTATCTCAGCTCGCGTATGAGAAAGATGAAAACAAATTTAAGAATGCGATTAAACCATTTGGATACAAGAATGTTATGTATTTTGACCGGGACGGCGCGCAGTGCTATGGTCTCGAAAACGATGATTACGTGGTTCTCACGTTTAGGGGCACCGAGCCTACCACAGCTAATGACGTCAAAGCGGATCTGAATATTCTCCACGATACAGATTCCCTCGGTATCTCTACGGGACGAGTACACAGCGGGTTTCTCGATGAAGTTAACACGCTTTGGCCGGATATAACTTTGTGGCTCACGGGGACCGGTGATAAGAAGGTCTACACGTGTGGTCACTCACTCGGAGCGGCGATGAGTGGTATCGCCGCGAGTCGCATAGAAGGTGCCACTTCCTATAATTACGGGTGTCCCAGAATCGGCACCGGTGCGTGGAAAAAAGAATTCAACAAAACCCACAAAATGTATAGGTTCGTCAATGACCGAGATATTGTGCCAAGAATCCCACCGCGAATGATGCGCTACAGGCACTGTGGAGAGCTCCACCACATCGGAAAGAATGGTAGAATCACAAAAAACCCAAATCCGTTCAACCAATTTAAAATGGGGTTATGGAACATGTGTAAAAATCCATTCCGAATCACCGAAGGCATTCCGGATCACGACATGGGAGATTACTGTCGCCACATCGAAAATTGGGTCGAGGAAGCCTAAGTCGATAATAGTCATGTAAAAATCATACGAATACAATGACCCAAACTCTTTTTAAAATTGTCACGACAGCCGACCTCGACGGTTTGCGATCTCACGAACCACAGTTTCTCGAACACGTCAATGAACTGTATAAAAATAAACATGACATCGAAGAAGACTTTGCGATTTATTGGGCGTGCGCGCATCAAGATAAGGAAAAGGCGTTGTATATGTTTGAAATAATGTTGAATACAATCCATACAGCGTGGGGCGACTACTTTCAAGATGTGATGTTTGTCATGGCGAAACCAGCGATGATGGGCGCGGTGCTCGGACGAAATACCCGAATTTTGGATATATTGGTAACTTTTCTCGATGACGATGATATTCGTCACATGGGGGCGCTCATCGATGATGTTGGGTGTAAAAACTTGTTACGATGGAATGAAGAACGACCTTAAAGAATAGCGGTGTTATATAAATACGAAGCAAACAACCCACTACACAATGTGTTCATGGGTTCGAACCCCATCACTGACATCTACATAAATAGTCAGTGTGCCCGAGTGGTCTAAGGGGGTGGATTTAAGTTTCGCTCCTATAGCTCAGTTGGTTAGAGCGCGGTGCTTATACCAAATGTATATATGAGTGAGGTCATGCTCACGTAAGCACACGCCGAGGTCACGGGTTCGAAACCCGTTAGGAGCATTTTTAGATGTGTGTCCCACATGTAAAAATGTTTTCAGAATATTATGTAATACTATTGTAGATGAGTGCCGTCCCAGACGAACTTCGAGAACTCGGTGTTAAAGACATGAAGATTGAAAAGTTAGACCTGAGTGAGCGTAAATTAACACAGCTCCCAGAAAGTATTGGGAAACTTCGCAATCTTACAGATTTAATACTGAGAGACAATAAGTTAAAAACGCTTCCAAAATCTTTTGAGAATCTCACTAAGCTTGTAGGTATCAATGCGAAAAATAATGCTTTCCAAGAGATACCAAAATCCCTATTTAAATTAAAAAATCTTCAAGTGGTATCTCTGACTGGAAATCAGATAAAAACGGTGCCAGACGCGATTGGGGGTCTCACAAAACTCCTACACCTGGGTCTCAATCATAATAAAATAGAACGTCTTAACCCCATAATAGGAAATCTTAAAAAACTCGGGGAATTAAGACTCGGGCGGAATAAATTAAAAACTCTCCCGAGTAGCATTGGAAATCTCACAAAACTTGATACGTTGAGTCTTATAAAGAATGACCTGTCATCACTTCCCGATCTCTCGCGGCTTCGTAAACTGGAACAGTTAGACATACGAAGAAATCCAAAACTTACACAGATTTCATCAGATCTCCGCCGCGTACCAAAACTTCTTAAAAATGCATATACAGGGTTCGATATTAAATATACATCCCAAGAACTCCCTAAAAATGGTGTGAGTAATTCTGTTTCATACATTAATTTCAGTAAGAATAATACGGCCATTAAAATTAAGAATGGTGGTAGAGCATCGACGTACATGACGGCGAATACGTTTAAACGATTGGCAAATGCGAGTACGATGCAAGCCAAAAAGCACATATATAGACGCCGGAGTGACGTAAAAACTATCAGTGACGTATACAATCTTAATAAAAACACAGACGTACTCGTAAACCCCATGACGACGAAGATGGTCAAGAGAAGTGATATGGAGTTTGTAAAGTTCAAATAATAAAATATCAGGAAACTGTAAGAGGGTCAATGAGTGACACTAATAATAATAATATTGTTAATAATGATATTATTAATAGTCTACTAAATAAATTCAACCGTGTTTCTTTAGCAAACGCTCGAAGCCGCCCCCCAAATGGTACTAATACTAGTACCCGGACACCCGCAAACGCTCGAATACGTCCCCCAAATGGTACTAATACTAGTACCCGGACACCCACAAACGCTCGAATACGCCCAAGTGGTAATACTCATATTGTGTATGGGAGCACTACCGCGGTGGGTTCACCCCTCAAGCGTAAGCGTAATAACGCGGAGACCATATTCCCCCCGTCTACAAAACGAACCACCCACGGGCGTACGACTACGAGAACGCTTGGTAATAATAACACTCGACAAACCACCACCCAGGGGCGTAATAACGCGGAGACCATATTCCCCTCGAGTACAAAACGAACCACCACCCAGGGGCGTACGACTGGTCGTAATAATAACAATCGACAAACCACCACCCAGGGGCGTACGACTGGTCGTAATAATAACAATCGACAAACCACCACCACCCAGGGGCGTACGACTGGTCGTAATAATAACAATAACAACAACGGATCGAAACCAACACGCGTGAAGATTGAAACGGGTATCCAAATTAATAGAAATAGCAATAGCAATAATAATAATAACAACGCTAAACAAACCACCTTTAATAATTCGACTGGTAATATGTCAGTGTACAGTCGCGTAACACTCCCACCTACCACACAGGGACCCAGTAGGGCCGCAAAAAATCGTAAAGATATAATTAGATATATTAAGAAACTTATAGATGAACAAACCCTTAATAATGGTAGTGACCTGAAGGACGTAAAAAATGGACTCACTTATATGTATTCAAAAGTTTTTACAGAAGATCAATTTATAATTAATACGAAGCTTCCCATAGGAGAGTTTAAAAAACGAATTAAAAAACAATTATTTATACTTCAAAAACAAAGAGTAAAAAAGAAGGGTGGAGTAACTACATGGGGTATTAATTCTAAGCAAGAAATGAATATAATGTTTTTGATATGGTGTGATATGATACACGATGAAACGCTTCCTCTAAACTATGATAAATTTTCTGTATTTATCAACTCTAATATTATTAAATCACTGTTTGGAGATAATGGAAATAAATCCCGAAGAAAAGTCATACATACACGTTTCATTCGTACTTTGCTCGACATATTGGACAACCCCAATAATTTTCACTCCATTGATGGAACCTACCAGGATAAAACTACCAAGCGACTGTTCGACGCGCTAACAAGTAATAATATGATTACTGAAATCATTAAAACAAAAACAAACCCCCAACCAGCCAAAAATGGAAAGCCCGCGAAGAAACCTACCTGGAAGAATGGATTTGAGGCGTGTTGGAAAAAATATATAAATGCGGCGATTACGGAGGGTGATGAGGGATGGTCTAAACGAATGAGAGATAATTCTCATTCTATCCCAGTGAATAAAATAAGACCGGGGATGTTTAATAACCGAGGAAAAGGGGAACTACTAGTATCAATAGATCAAGAAAACGACCACAAGGATGTTTCCGAAGCCTTGTTAAGATCAAAACAATTGAACACTAAAATAAAGGCGTTACAACCCACGGTGTCCATCGCGTCCTTGGTAGATCCCGGAAGTGAGATGGTATCAAATTCTATACGAAAAAACAAAAATATACTTAATCATCCAAACTATAATAAAATAGGAAGTGGATTAAAATGGAATTTAACTCCATATCATATTAAATTGGGGAACATGGATGTTAAAACTAAACTGGTAGAAACAAGAACAGCGACACCGAAGAAGGGTGATAAATTTAATTATACATACCAATACTTTATAAATGATGATGATAAACCATATGATATTGACGTGTCCGCGAAGAAAGCTAAATCCGGTACCGAGGAAGAAAAAATATCTAAATTTATGGGAGATTTTTATCAGATTTTAACTGCTATAAAAATGGCACCTACCTATAATTATTATCCCGCCTCGGGTGATGGTATGTTTTGTCTTATATTTGCATATATATATAAAATCGTACGTAGAGAAGACCCAAAGATGATCATACTTAAGGGTAAAGAACCAAGGGAAACTAATTCGTTAACATTCCTTAATTTAAAATCGATATTAAACGTTAATAATAATAATACTAGTAGAGGTACTCAAGTAAACCCCGGAAATTCCAGATCGTCGACCAGAAATGCAGCTACAACAATGAACTGGAGTAAAAGTACCAACAACGTTACCAGCAGATGACGTAACTAGATTAAAGATTGTAGTTTAAATATAATAAATGACATTCATACGCGGAGACTGCCTCGAGAAACTAGACGATGTCGCGGACGCGTCGATCACGACCATTTACCTCGACCCACCTTTCGATAGTGGGAGAGATTACAAAATGTCCGTGAACGATTCAACCGGGTTCAAAGATACGTGGAAAGGTGACGATTACAAAACGTTCATAACGCGCGTCATCGATAAGTGCGCCCCAAAACTCACTGGTGATGGTACGTTGTTTTTTCATATATCGGCGGATCGAATGTTTATCCCCGAAACAATTTTAAGAGAAAAATTTAAAAATGTCGCGCCTATCTTTTGGAAAAAATGTCGATCGAAGAATAACGTCAAGTCCAAGTTGGGTGCGACGATCGATATCATTTTCAAATGTACGAATTCTAAGAAACCTAAATTTAACGTGGTGTATCAATCTCGCGATAAGAAATATTTAGAAAATTCATTCAATAACACCGACGCGCGCGGTAAGTATTCTCTCGGGCATTTAGTCACTGAAAACACAAAGAAGGGGTACGCGTACTCCTTTGAGTTTAATGGAAAAACATTCAACCCCGCGTCCGGATGGCGAATCAAGGAAGAAGAGCTCATAAAATTAAGAGACGATGATCGGCTACACCCACCAAAAAAAGAAAATTCGAAAGTATATAAGAAGATTTATCTACACGAGACCGAAGGTAAGCCGTGCACAGATTTATGGGACGACATACATTCGATCGGACAGGGTTCAGAATTACGATCGTACCCAACCGCGAAACCGGTGAAGCTTCTCGAGAGAATCGTGTCGATTTCGAGTGACGAGGGGGATTTGGTACTTGATCCCATGTGTGGATCCGGGACCACCGGGCGCGCGTGTAAAAATCTAAACAGGGAATGTATATTGATAGACCGAAACGATATAAAAAATCTTGGTTTATTATAAAATGAAGCGATATTCTAGTTTCCTAGGTCCAGTCAGTCAGAGGACAGAACAATTGATCCAGGCGCAGCCAATCCTATTTACTTTGATCATCTTGTATCAAGGTTTATTCTCTGGTAACGCGATTCAGATCCCACATAAACTTAAGGCGATGTTCGACAACAAGTCTTTTAGATTCTTCTCGATCATGGCGATCGCGTTTAGCGCGACACAAGACATTGAGTACGCGTTGATAGCTACAGTGATATTCATCAGCGTGATGTATGCCATCAAGACTCCTGAGGAGCGCGAAGAGACTGGTCTCATCTAATTACAGATCCATGGAACGCCGAGTCCTCGGTGTTGACTCCTCGACCATCGTCTCGTATTCCCGTAATGTAAAATCTTGAGGTTCAGACTCCTCATCCATCCGAATCAATAGAATTTTTCCAAATAATCTCATGTTTGTGTAGGGTCTCGGTAATTTATTAGCGTTCAATTCTAAATTTTCCGTGTTAGCCCGCACCAATATGACGACTAAATCATCTTCCCACTGTCCTAAAAATGTCGCGTTTCCACCTAAAAGGTTCGCGATTTCATTCTTCTCCGGTAACAGGTCAATATCGATCTCTTCGATGTCGCCGCGCGTTTCATGAACGACGACCGACTTGATCATCTTAAATGAAGCGTACAAATTAATAGCCTGATTTCAACACACTCGTTGTTGCGTCTGGATACTGTTTAGAAAAGAAATCCTTGTTATACCAATCACTATGACCTATTATACTATTTGTTCCTCTATTAATCATCAGGCAGGTTCGTAGATCCTTATAATACACGCGCGCGCCCTTCGCTATTAAATCTTCGTGCTTCATGTCGATGTGATTATCCATCGGTAGGAAATGTTCATAATATTTACGCATGTTATCGACGTGTATCAGGTAGCACTTGGTGCTCGATATCCATTTAACCTTTTCGGATTCATCGACGATCGAATCAGTGTCTTTGAATCTCGACAAACAGTGGAAGAAACACAACTCAAAATCATCACCGTGTTTATCTATAAATGTTTGAACTTCTTTATAGAAGTTTTTATTCGTTATGACGACGTTATCTTCAAATACCAAGGCGTACTTGACATTTTGTAAAAACGCTCGTCTATAAATATCCAAATGTCCCATGTAACACCCGATCGCACCCAAATTAAAGTACGTTATATTTGGTCTTATAGAGTTATTGTCATAATACAGCTTTAACGCGTTTTTATAGTACTTTGGTTCGATCAAATATTTATGCTTATCGGCTTGTTTAGGTGTTGTTGTGAGATCGCCTTGGACCACCTCTATCGGGATTCGGGTATCGTGAAAATCTAAAAAAGTGTCTAACCTATCACCGCCGGTCGTCAAGATGAAACACTTATAGTCAATTTTAGGATACTCCAATTTTAGAAAAATGATGAAAATTATTAAACATGTTATTATAATAAGTTCTTCCATGCTAAGATATACTGATAAATTATTCTCGCATGAGCGACGCGATAAAACTCATGGAACTTTGTTTTTGTTTCATAATGTCATACTGACATAGGGCAGCTTGGACGATAGGTGCCGGAATATTGGACTGTGCGCAATGTATACAGAATGTACGGGCATATATAGACGTTTCATGGATGATATCAAAAAACTCACCGGCTTCAAAAATATCACAATCAAGCGTCGTAGATGTTATACAATTGGCGACGTTTCTAGAAAGACAGTACCCTTCAAAATAGACCATGGCGTATACAAACCTCAACGTCTGTTGAAGCACGTGATCGTCGATCCATTTATTATACGGCTGTGTCGCGTTTATAAATTTCATGAATCTACTCGTTATTCTCGTGTTGAGTGCCGACTGTAACGTGGGAATTGGCACCTCCTTTTTTAACGCATACTGTGAACACCACTTGTTCATTTTATTGATGCTCACCACATCGTTTACATCAATTGATTCGTAAAACCTTCCTATACTACGGGCTCGTATAGGACCATCAATATCTTGTAATTTATTCGACGATAAAACCTTCGCAAGGGTTGGCGATTGATTATAATATCCGAAGATATCGGCGTACCCTTGAAATAGCGCGCACTCCATCGTATTGTGAATCATTCGAATTTTATGCGCTTCACACGGATCGTTTCCAAGATGCACGTTTGCTTGAGAGAAGGTATTATAAAAAAGCTCATTCGCCGAGTATACGTAGTCATCGCCACTCGTGATGATCGCGCTACCGCTCATAAATCCTCCGGTGTAGTAGATATCCTTTTTATAAAACATTTTATCATATTTTTTAGAATTCGTAAAATTCTCATTGCTCAGATTTATAATGCTGTCACCCTTATCGCACCAAATAGACAACTGTTGTAATTTTTGTGCGGACGCGTGTTCGTTCGGTAAGAATGTCATGATAGTTCGAGGGCGATCCATATTCATCACCATGTCACACATAACTTCATGAGGTTCAACATTTCTAGACAACGAGATGGCATGGGGAGCCTTGTCGTGTATATGGACCCTTTTATACCTTTGGATATTCTGAATGACCTTAAAAGAAGGCGTGTTGATTCCGACGACCCCGTATGACATATCGTTCTTTTACGTACACATGAGCCTTTCTTTTAATACCATCTCCTCACAGCTAATGGTCCGTAGTGACACCAAGGATATATTTCATCATCACACCCTATAAAGTTATAGGCATATGTATCATTTGCGAGACATTCTCGGCATATATGGATATTATCATCGATGATCGTATCGACGTCGAGATCATTACAGATCGCGTATTTTGGTATTTCGTCGGGTGTGAAACTATTTGTAAATACCACATCTTCAAATATATCGGGGAAATGTTTATTTAACCACGTCTCCGTGACATCACGCGCGACGTCTTGTCTCCCCGTCACGGCATATAACTTTTTCCCCATATCGCGGAAAGTACGAGTTCCTTCCACCGAACCGCGAATCGGTTCTAACTTCGCGAAAGTCTCAGAATTATAAAATTCTAAAACCATTTTTTTGGATTCTTCTTCAGAAATATTAAACATTTCGCGGTAAATATAATTATATGTTCTGGCGGTCGGCATTTTATACCCCCGCCATTTCGCCATGGGCTTAACAAAGGATACGAGGACTTCATCGATATCTATAGCAATTCTATTCATCTTTTTATTACATCATTCATAATCTCTAAATATGATTCCTACAGGAAATCTTGGAACACCGAATTCGGTTAAATTTTGATATCGCACGGTAAGCAATTGTCCGATATATTGGTTTCTATACTCCCATTGTTTTTTTCTCGACAACTGTGTGCCTTCGGGGCGGACAGAGAATGTTCGACCGTCCTTCGTTTCGCACTCCCACACGGGTGTGCCCTCATCGCGCCCAGTCGCTTCCTTAACGCCGATGACCTTAAATTCGTCGGTCGTGAAATCCTTGTGTTTCAAAAGATAGTTGCTCCGCTTACCGATTTCATAAACACTTTTTGCCTCACGGATCATGGTTCCTTCGTATCCTTGTTCCATGAATTTCCCGTGAAATTTTGAGAGATCCTTTTTATTCGGCACGAGAATCGTTTCAACCGTTATTCTCGGAAGTCTCTCCTCAAACGTCAGGTCCGGTCGGTTCGTATCGAGATAATCGAAGACCCGGAATTCAAGGGCATCCGGTTGCATTCGGAAGAGGCTCGTGATCTGTTCAAACGTCAGGTCGGGGTGGTAGCACTCGCCGTCGAGGTATTCCCCATCCTTGAGTTCCTTCCCCCAGGTTTCGGTGCCTTTGATAACCTTCCCGGTTCGAGACATGCCGCCCTTATTAGAAACCAACAGACGCACACCGTCAATCTTTGGCTGAACATAGAATGGAGCGGTGATGTGCTTCCCTCTTTCGGACCACTTATGCGCGAGCATTGGCGTGACCGGAACCTGCTTTTGGTTCTCCCACATGGTTGTAGCCCTCTTCAGGGCACTATCGTATCCAAGTTTCACGTGGGTCGTGGAGACTGATTCCTTCCCACCGACGAGCCCTGTTTTTTTGATAATATTCGCGGTGCCATCGTCGAGTTTTTCAACCTCGATGATGATGTATCGTTTTCTGCCTTTTGAATCGGTTTTAAAAATTGTCTCCATTATAATAGAGAAGAAATGATTTCTGTTGTAGATCACGCGCGTCTCCAGCGACTTAAGCCTCCACAGACGACGAAAATTCCATTAAATGGTAATACCTTGTGTATATTTATTATAATACTCTCTATTTTAGTTCTATATAAAAGATACGTGAATATCAATCAATCGCGTTCACGATCTCGTATTTAAGACAGTCGGATGAGTTCAGGTAAATATCCTTCTTCATCAATTTACCGAGTTCCTTCTCGGGAATTTTAGTTTTTTCCTTATAGGTCTTCGTAATAGTTTCCATGAATTTGGTGCAGGATTTCATTTCCTCCTTCAAATCTTCAAATTTTCCCCAAAACCCATTTGTGGAGAGTTGATGGATGAGAACGTGCGCGTTCTTACCCATCCTTCGTTCTTTACCGCCGAGTAACATGAACGTCGCCGCGCTACTACACGCGCCGGTGGCGATGGTGATCACGTGTACTCGTGATTTTTCCAAAATATTCATGGCGGCGAGCCCTGAAAACAACTCACCACCATCGCTACAAATATTAATACGAATCTCCGGCGTCCAACCGGGTGTATCGATGGCTTTTTTTAGTAGGTCAAGCTCGAGTTTTTTGAATTCTTCCGTAAACTCGAGGACGTTATCGGAATCGATATCTCCGAAAAAATACATCTCGTTCCCTATCACCCGCGTGTATTTAAAATCGTCTTCATCCGTGATCGGTGTGATCGTGATCGGTCCAGCTTTTCTTCCCATTTTACATGTAAACGACTGTATCCTTTATGCTCTTAAAGATTTCAATCATGAATCATATACATGCAAGACACCGGGAGATCTAGAAATACACTGGACCAATTCTATACGAAACCGAGCGTCGCTCGGGAATGTATAGACTATTTACCAAAATCAAAATCAGATGACTATACATTCATTGAACCCTCGGCGGGTGATGGAAGCTTCTTTAATCTTTTAGGACGAGATACGATCGGTATAGACATGAAACCAAAGTGCCAAGGGTTGATAAAAGCTGATTTTCTTAAGTGGTCGCCACCGCCATCTAAACGAAAATACATTGTCGTCGGAAACCCACCGTTTGGGAGACAGTCGCGTTTAGCGAAGGCATTCATTAAACATAGTTGTACAATGGCGGATATAATAGCTTTTATATTACCGAGGTCGTTTACTAAACCGAGCATGTTTAACGCCTTTGAAAAACACTTTCATAACGTTCACTCGCGCGATCTAAAACCAAACTCATTTTTATTAAATGGGAAGGAATACGACGTACCGTGTGTGTTTCAAATCTGGATTAAAAAAGATACCCCTAGGGTTGAAATAAAAAATATTAAACCTATAGGGTTTAAGTATGTAAAATCTTCGGAACCATACGATATAAGCTTCCGTCGCGTGGGTGTATACGCTGGTAAATGTAAGAGAAATGATGGGTCTAAAGTGAGCGTTCAGTCTCATCATTTCATAAATTTTGACGACGCGTCGCGCGTCGACGCGGTCATCGACAGAATAAATAATCATGTATTCCCAACCAATACTGTGGGTCCTAGGAGTTTATCAAAAAACGAAATTAATAGTTTTATAAATTCAACCTGTTCTTCATCGAATTAATGTCGGAATTGTTCATGAAACCTTTATTCTTCATGGTGTTCATTATACGAACTCTATTATTGGGTGGGTTATTTTTCAGTTTATTAAAAATTTTATTTAAGATATATGGTTTCATATTACGAACAACGTTATTAACATCATTTCTAGAAACATTTGAAGGAAGATTATTTTTTATTCTATTCACATTATTTCGTAAATTATTTAATGTTGAATTTTGTAAACGAGCCTTAATATTCCTTAAATAGACATTCTTATTCACGGAGTTAGTGTTTATTATTTTTTTTACATTCTCCTGTCTAAAAGCTGTATGTCCATGAAGACGACCTTCTCTTCTTCCATGCATGTATTCGTTTATACCATTGGTATTGTATATTCGTATTAATTCATTCTTCACGTTTCTGTTAGGATTGCGTCTTACATTTGAATTAATGTTTAAATACCCTCTTTTGTTCTTAGGGATGTTAGAAATCTTGTTTGTCGTCAACATGTGTTTATTGATCAATTCAGTATTTTTAGTAACTCGTTTGGGTTTGTATTTTTGAAATAACCGCAAGAACGCACTTTTTCTATACACTCTATCATCAACGATGATGAGTAAATCGGGGTTCAAATCTCTAAAACTGTCTGGAATTGATTTCAAATTAACTCTCTTCAAATTAAGAAGTGTGAGATTTTTAAGATTACCGATACTTTCTGGAAGTGAGGTGACCTTGGTATGTCCCAAATCAAGCGATGACAGGTTTGTAAGATTACCAATACTTTCTGGAAGTGATGTTAATTGGGTGTTGTTCATATCAAGCATCGTCATGTTTTTAAGCTTGCCAATACTTTCTGGAAGTTTGGTAAAAGATCGATTTTCGCCAAGATAAATTCGATCAAGTTTTTCAATATTACCAATACTTTCTGGAAGTGTTGTCAACTTGTTTTGATACAATTCAAGTGTCTTGAGACTTTCAAGATTACCGATACTTTCTGGAAGTGAGGTCAACTCGTTATTGCGCAAAGAAAGCCTAACCATTTTTTTAAGATTACCTATACTTTCTGGAACTGAAGTCAATTTGTTATAACCCGCATCAATTTCGAGAAGGTTTGTAAGTTTACCAATACTTTTTGGAAGACGAGTCAATTCGTTCTTATACACATCAAGCACAGTAAGTTCTGTAATCTTACCAATATTTGTTGGGAGGGCGATCAGCCCCCTGTGAGATAATTCAAGTTTCTCTGTAACTGGGGGTACCGTAATTTTGGATCTTTTAGTGAATATCACAACACTCTTAGACATGCCCAATCTAATAACAATAGAGAAATAAATTCAATTCTCAGATAAATATGATTTTATTTTCTTTTTAATGTTTGAAACATCGCGCGCCTTCAATTTATTGCCAACGTTTAAATGATTCAACACGTCAAAATCTTGTGCGTTCAAATTATAACTACAGTATTTTTCTACATCCCCTAATTTAATGTGGTTATATATAGTGAGTAGGTCGTCTACATTTTTAAGTCGACTTTTTTCTAAAATCCTTCGAACTTTCAGATATCTCATTTTATAATTACCAAACTTCGTCCATGAAGATCCCGGTCTTAATTTATCTCTTGATAACGGCTCACCCATGTAATACTTTGGTAGAGTCATCGCCGAATTAATGAAATATGGCATGACATTCCAATCACCTCGGTACATACAACTTTCAAATACGTCGGCGGTCGACATTGATGTCGCCACCGGTTCTATATTGACCCCCTTAGAATCAACATAATTCTCATATATGATATCCCACATGTGCCCGTGTTCCGTGATGTTTTTATCCTTATGAGATTTAAAATCCGGGTCGCAAAGAAGGTGCGTAACATATTCTTTTGGAGCCACGAATAAATCTTTTGGATCTGGAAATTCTAAGTAATGTTCAAAATTAAACAGGTTTCCGCCACACATTTCAGCTGCTCGCTTTGAATTTGGATGTGTGGGGTTCAAGAGCATGATGATTTCTGGTATTTTTTTAGAAACTATGATGGTTTTAAAATTATCGATAATATGTACTTGTGGACTACAAACTATCAATGATTTTTTTGTTATTTTATTTCCGTCAGACACGTGATCTATGACTTGTTTCAAATTGATCATATCATTCTTATACCCGTCAATTATTAAATACTGACTCGAATTTTTAAAATATGATTTGATATCATTAAATTTCATCGAGTGGTTTATTTCAACGCTCTCCGATTCATCGACAACTTGTTCTATTATGAATGTTTTTCCAATACCTGACATACCACAAATAAAAACATTCTCACCGGAATCCAAATACGATCGAAGGAGGCTTATCTCATTCGCGTGTATCGTAGATTTTTTAATTTTTTTTTGTATTGGTACTTTAACGTACGCATCCATGGCTTCTAAACGAGATGATATCACTAATCAAGCGATAGATATTATTTTAGAGAATGATGCGTTACAGAAAAGGATAATAGAACCTGTGAAAAGGAGATTCCTTCCTTACTTGTTATGCATTGGTTTCTTTAATATAACATTGTTTTTGTTAGTCGTTTTCATAGCTTATAAGTCCTCACCATCGCCGTCATCCTCGGGTTGACCTACCTCAACATCTTCTTCGATGATCGGAGTTCTACGTTTTCGAAGAATTGGGTCGACTAAATTTCGTCGACGCGAAGATATACCCTGTGTTGGTACGGCGTCGTCTTTTTTCGAGCCCGGCATCACCTTACCGCGCAACTCGTTAAGTTCGTCCTTAAGGAACTCATCTGTGAGATTTGTTAAATCACTGGGTTTTTTGAGAAGATTCATAATAGAATACTCTTTGATAGCTTGAAACGGTAAAATTGGATGGACGTGTAATATTTCTGGTTTTGTAAAGATATTATCGTCAGGAAAGTCTCTATCAAACGCCACTAGTATCTTTTTGGGAAGTGGTGGACTCTGCTCTATCAGACGGTCCATTTCTTGTTGCGCGTCGTGTACTATCTCAGCACCATCTGCCGTACGATTCACGAGGGGTAAATTAAGTTCTAATCGTATTTTCCTGCTTAATTTTCCGTATAACTGAGAAGCGGAACGGTGGCTCTCCATGAGCTCATTTATCTTTAAGAATTGCATTATCGTCGCGATGATTCCCGCGATGAGATTCAAACCACCGATTATACTGGGAACCGCGGATCGAACGCTCACAGGAAACTGTTCTTGCGCAAAGTTCGCGGTGCCCGTAATCGTAGAGAGAACAATCACGGGCAACGTAAAACGCATGGAGAGTTTTTGAAACATCAAAAACGCCTGGTAATTCATATACCTGTAGCAGGCGGCGGCTTCACCCCACTCCTGGAGCACCTTCTCTTGTTGCGTGTGCCACCTCTTGGGTGCGTCGATTTTTTCAATGTCCGAGGGGAACTCCGCGGGTTCCCTT
>Ga0066866_10000180_pt1 | contig 23601 bp, 17 predicted proteins | sample ETN01SmetaG_3_FD_66435 | JGI IMG/M metagenome (GOLD analysis project Ga0066866, IMG submission 66435) | Marine microbial and viral communities from oxygen minimum zone, Eastern Pacific Ocean - ETNP2014F12-01SV263 | ecosystem: Environmental > Aquatic > Marine > Oceanic ...
TGAAGAAGATGAAGAAGATGAAGAAGATGAAGAAGATGAAGAAGATGAAGAAGATGAAGAAGATGAAGAAGATGAAGAAGATGAAGAAGAAACAGACCAATAGGAAGAACGTGAATAGTGATCAAAGGACCGGAAGAAGCCTGAAGGACAGCCGATGAATTTCTTTTGGAAGGTCCTGCTGGTGTTCGTGGTGATCCGCTATGGTTTTTTTGAGCTGTTGTTCCCATGGGTATCTCAATGGGCGGTTGAGGCACCGGATCTACTGCCGGCACCTGCCGCCGCATTGAGCATGTACACCGTCCTGATTCTCCTGGCCCTTGGCATCTACATCCTTTCCAGCAAACAGAGGATCAAGGATTTCATCGATCCGATCCATGCCTTTGCTGCGCCGCAGCAGGCATCCTGGAAAAAATGCGTGCGTTGGCTGGTGCTGGTGCTTATTCCCCTCTTAGGAGGTTGGACTTATTTTGATTCGAACACTCCAAAGATGGTGAGCCCCACTGCGGTGCGTATTCAGCATCCAACCATGCCTGGAAATTTTGAGAATCTGGAAAACCCCATGCGTCATCCCAGTGATGAGCAGGTTGAGGAATTCGTGGCGGAACTGAAGGACCTTGCAGAGGAGGCAAAAGATGATGATGAAATGGAACCCGTTATGGCTCCCCAAAATTTGGAGGAGGCACGTCAGGCATTGATTGCTCATTGGACCGAAGAAGGTTCTTCGCTTTATGCGGTTAACTGTCGCCCCTGTCATGGGATGCAGGCTGATGGCGCTGGGCCCATGGCGGTCGGTTGGCGACTGCAGCCTGCCAATTTTCGTGATCCGGGAACCATCGCGACGATTGTCGAACCCTATGCCTTCTGGCGTGTCAGCAAGGGAGGTCCCGGGCTTCCTTCTGCTTCTACTCCATGGGATTCCGCCATGCCGATTTGGGATCTGGACCTCTCTGAGGAGGAACGCTGGAAAATCCTCCTTGGCGAATACTTCCTGGCCGGGGTTGGCCCAAGGCAGACTGAGAAACTGGAATGAAGCTTCAATGCGATTCAAAAGAATCCGTCTCGAAGCCTTCCATGTTGGGGGCCTTTCCATACCTGCAATTCTGGCCCTGGAAGGAATGGCGGATTCTGGTTTTGATGATTCTGTTTCAGGTTTTTGGAACCGTTTGGGCTCAGAGTCCGACCAAACTTCTGCAAACCGATGAAACCCTGGCCGAAGGCAAAAGGATTTATCTGGATCGATGCTGGTACTGCCACGGGAAACAGGGGGACGGCAACGGTCCTGCGGCGGATTTTCTTGATCCACGTCCGCGTGACTTCACCGCAGGCATGTACAAGATACGGACGACCCTGACCGGAGAGTTGCCCACCGATGAAGACCTCTTCGGGGTTGTCAGCAGAGGCATTCCCGGTACGGCAATGCCTCGCTGGGAATTGACGCTTTCTGAGCCGGAACGCTGGAAGGTCATTCATTACATCAAGAAATTCGCCTATGAATTTTCGGATCCGGAATACGATCCTTATAAGGCCATGGTCGAGATTCCTCCAAAAGTGGAATCTTCTCCAAATAGCATCACTCGAGGCCGGGAAGTATTTGAACAGAACAAATGTTTCGAATGCCATGGCATAGAAGGTAAGGGTGACGGCCGGGAAGGCTTGGAGGATGGATGGGGCTATCCGGTGCGTGTCCGGAACCTGACCCGCGGTACGAACATCAAAGGTGGGGCAAAGCCGGAGAACATCGTCTACCGTTTCACCACCGGAATCAACGGCACCCCGATGCCCTCCTTTGCCAAAAACATCAGTGGTGAGGACCGTTGGCACCTGGCGAACTACATTGCTTCAATTGCTGCCACCGAGTTCAGCGAAGGGGTCGTGCTCAAAGCATTGAAGGTGGAAAATCCGCTGCCGTTGGATCCGGAGGCGGAGGTCTGGAAGAACCTTCCCTTTCTCAGAATTCCCCTGGCCGGGCAGGTCATTGCCAAACCGCGTTGGCAGAACCATGCCATTGATATGGTCGAGGTACGAGCATTGTTCAATGAAAACGAAATTAGCTTTCTCGTTGAATGGGATGATCCCTTCCAGGATAAGGAGCACGACGAGAGTCAGGAAATCAAAGAGTTTGAGGATACCTACGTGATGGCGGTCGAAGAGATCCCCCGTGAACGGGGTGTATTCCGTGATTCGATCGCCCTCCAGTTTCCAGTCAAACTCAAATCGGGAGCCAAGAAACCACACTTCTTCCGAGGTGACACGAGCAATCCGGTCAACCTTTGGGTCTGGAAATCAGAACTCCAGGCATCCGGGATGAGCCCGGTTGAAGATACCAACGCAAAAGGTTTTAACAAATCCCTCAAAATACAACCTGAAGCAGGGCAACAGGTGAAGGGCAAAGGCGTATGGAAAAACGGACGCTGGCGGGTAGTGATGAACAGACCTCTTCATACTGAGGATCGAAACGACATTCAGTTTGAGAAGGGGAAGATGATTCCCATCGCTTTCAATGCCTGGGATGGTTCGAACGGAGAGCACGGGCTGATCATGTCCCTCTCGGCCTGGAGTTTTGTCTACCTCGATGTTCCGTTGAGGAACAGCCTATACGGTTATGCCGTATTGGTGGTGCTGATTCTTGGAGGATTCGAACTGTTCTTCATCCGATACAGCAGATCGAAACGTTCTGAAACCTAAGAATCCACGGGCCGAATCAAAAAACCAGCATACTTTCAGGAAGATTTATTTGATGCACACGGACGCACCCAAATTAGCTAAACCGTCTTACCTTTTATTGCCGGTTCTGTTTTTTCTGATTTCCTCTGGAGTTGTTTGGGGACAGGAACTCATAGAGCTTCCTGAATACCGTGCATTCCCTTGGATTGGAAGTCGTGTGGCGGTCTGGATTGCCGCAGAGGTTCATTTGATGTTTGCGGCGTTTGTCCTCGGGGTGCCGATGTTCGCTGTTATCGTGGAACTGATTGGTGTGCTCACCTGTGAGGAACGATATGACAAGATGGCACATGAGTTTACCAAGCTCCTTACCGTCGCTATGTCCACCACCGCCATCTGGGGCGGAATCTTGTTGTTTCTTCTGATCCTGCTCTATCCCCGTTTCATGAATTATCTATCCGAGGTGTTCTTTCCCACCCTCTGGATCTACCCCCTCATTTTCTTTCTCGAAGCCTTCACCCTCTATCTCTATTACTACGGATGGGATCGTATGAAAACGGGGCGGAGCAAGTGGTTTCACTTATACCTCGGACTTCAGCTAAATATTGTCGGAACCATACTGTTGTTGGTGGCAAATGCATGGGCCACCTTCATGATGACTCCCGGAGGGGTGGACATGAAGACCGGGGCCATGATGAACCTATGGGAGGTCATCGATAATTTTGCCTGGTGGCCGATTAACATCCACCGTCTGATTGCCAACATAACCTTTGGCGGGGCAGTGGTTGCAGCCTATGCGGCTTTCAAGTTTCTGCACGCCAAAGGACCTGAGGAACGGGCGCATTACGACTGGATGGGTTATGTGGGCAACATGATCGCCATCTGGTCCTTCCTGGTCCTTCCTTTTGCCGGATATTGGCTGATGCGTGAACTTTACGAATACGACCAGACAATGGGGATCACCATGATGGGCGGTTTTCTTTCCTGGCTCTGGATCATTCAGGCGATTTTGATTTCTTCACTTTTCCTTGCCAGCAACTACTACCTCTGGTTGGGAATGGAACGCATCGACGGAGGGGAACGTTACCAGAAGTACATCAAGTACATGCTCAGTGTGCTGATCCTCTGTGTCTGGGTCTGGGCCACGCCGCACAGCCTTGTTGTCACTCCCGAGGAAGTAGCGCTGATGGGAGGCGTGCACCACCCGGTCATCGGAATCTTTGGAGTCATGTCCGCAAAAATGACTGCCGTGAACTTCATGATTTTAACCTCTTCCATCGGCTTTCTTTTTTATCGGCGTGCGAATAAAGTCGCAACCGTGCCTCATGCACGGTTGCTCAACGGGTTACAGGCGAGCATCTTTGCCGGGGTCGCCGCTTACGTCCTCTACCTTGGTGTGGATGGCTATTTTGTTGAACCCAGCATCCGTGTCAATAAGTATTCGGTGTGGCAGGTGCTTGCCGTGCTGTTTGCCATTGTCTCCACCACCCTCATAGATTTTTTCCTGTTCAAAGGGGCGCGTACGATCGGTAAATTCGACTGGGGGCGAATGCCTCAGCGTTCCCAATACACCCTGATTTTCATTGCCGTCTCTTTTACCTGGTTGATGGGTCTGATGGGTTACGCGCGTTCAGCCATCCGCCAGCACTGGCATGTATACAAAGTGATGGAAGACACTTCGGTTGACGCCTTCGCGCCTACCCTCGGGTTTGCAGCGAATGTTGTGTCGGTGTGCGTTGTGATCTTCCTTGGTCTGGTGATGTTCATCTTCTGGCTCGGTTCGCTTGCCGGTAAAAAGCAGGAAAAACTGCAAACCGCAATTTAAGAGATGGCAAGTTTTAACCCTTTGTCGTCCATCGTTTGTTTATGAACACTCTGAAAGTGATCGCATTCGGGTTGCTCGTCGTGGGGTTCTATGCATTTTACGCGAACAGCATTCCTCAGACGGAATCCCATCCACCGAAAAAAATCAGTCTTGATGCGGATCTGAGTGAAGACGAAATGATCGAGGCTGGAGAACGGGTTTATTCCGGCAAGGGTACCTGTGGTATTTGTCATTCCATTGGTCGTACGGGTTCGCGGGGTCCGGATCTCAACGGGGTGGGATTGCGTGCCGCTTCACGAAAACCTGATCAGGGCGCCAAGGCATATCTGTTGGAGTCCCTGCTGCAGCCCTCTGCATACCTGGTCGAAGGCTACGGGCCTTTAATGCCGCCGATGGGAAGCATCCTCACTCCAGGTGAAATCATGGTCACTGTGGCTTACCTGCAGAGTCTTGGTGCCCAGGTGGATATCGCTCCGGATGACGTGAAGGCCGCCATGCTTGTCCGAAGCGATACCACCATGCCTGTTTCAACGGCAACGGAAGTACAGACTGTTGCCGTTGATTCAGCACCGGTGGCTGCATCGCCCGCCCCCGGTAATCCTGAGCAGGGCAAAACAGTCTACAACACCCTCTGTATCGCCTGTCACAATCCGGATCCTGCTCTTGTCGGAACGATCGGTCCTGCGGTCCGTGGATCTTCCCGGGAACTGCTGGAAGCTCGTGTGCTCCGTGCGGAATACCCTCCGGGCTACAGCCCGAAGCGGGACACCAAACTGATGCCTCCGATGGTTCACCTGGCTAAGGACATTGATCATTTGACCGAGTTTTTGAAGTGACGGTTAGAGAAAAAAAAATGAAATCAAGATCCCTGAAGCGATGACAAGAAAGATTATCACCAACATCCTGTTCATCTGCATGCTGATTGTTGTAGCAGTCATGCTGCTGCTCCAGTTTGCTGTGACTCCGGTCATTCCAAAAAGTGTGTTTTCCTTTTACCTGATCGCTTTGCTTGTAGGACTGGTTCTTTTCGTCTCCTCCACCACCAGGAATCTTGAAGAATTCTGGAAACCGGTCGAATTGCTGCTTACCGAAAAACGGCTGGGTCTGTTGCGGTGGATGGTGATGCTGGCCATTCCCGCACTGGCGGCGATCGCTTCTGGATACGTACTACTGCCCTCCAACCAGGCTCCTGTGGAACTTCGTGTCGTACATCCCGCACCCCCGGGTGAACTCATTTTCGAAGGAAAAACGATGGATCTGCGTAACGCTATCAATCCTTTTCGGAGCTATGAGAAAAAGGATCAGCAGCGTTTTGCAGAACACGTCGAGTCGGGAAGAAAGGTTTATTATGAAAACTGCCATTTCTGCCATGGTGATTTTTTGGATGGCAAGGGGCCCTTTGCCAATGCTCTGGATCCCAGACCTGCAAATTTTCAGGATGTGGGGACGATTGCACAACTTCAGGAGTCGTATGTTTTCTGGCGTATCGCCAAAGGTGGACCAGGGCTTCCGAATGAGTCGATGCCCTGGCAGAGTGCGATGCCAGCATGGGAAGGAATCCTTTCCGAGGAGGAGATCTGGAACGTGACCCTTTTCTTGTACGAGGCCACAGGGCATCCCCCCCGAACCTGGGAGTAATCTGGGAAATGAGAATATTTGATGATCGAAGGATGAAACACTTATTTTGTGGGCTGCTGGGATGGCTGATGCTGGGTCATCCAGGAATGAGCTGTGCAGAGCAGCATGAACATGCACAGGGTAAAGCGGTTTATGACGACAATTGTGCCCATTGTCATGGGTATGAAGGAGATGGACAGGGTTATGCCTTTGAAAACGTCTTCCCGAAACCACGGGATTTCACTTCCGGGATGTTCAAAATCCGCACGACACCTACCGGGGAGGAACCTACGCTGGAAGACCTCTACAACATCATCAGCCGTGGGATGCCGGGAACCACCATGCCTGCCTGGGAAAAAGTCCTCACGGAAGAGCAACGCCGGGAAGTTTCAATATACGTAGAACGGTATTATCGGGAGGATGAGGACGAAGAAGACGAAGAAGACGAAGAAGACGAAGAAGACGAAGAAGACGAAGAAGACGAAGAAGACGAAGAAGACGAAGAAGACGAAGAAGACGAGGCTATCATCGGTCCCCTCCTCATTCCGGAATCTCCCCCATCCACTCCGGAAAGGATTGCGTTGGGCAGGGAACTGACACTCAAGGTGGAATGCGACAAATGCCATGGGAAAGAGGGCCGGGCAGATGGTCCTTCAGCATTGGAGTTGAAGGATGACTGGAACGAAATGCCGATTCGTCCTGCGGACTGGACTGTACCATGGCGTTTTGGCGGTGGGAACCAACCTGAAGACCTCTTCCGGACGGTGCGTACCGGCCTCAATGGCACTCCGATGCCTTCTTTTGCTGAGGATCTCAGTGAGGAGGAAACCTGGAACGTGGTTCATTACATCCGTTCACTGGCACAAGGCACGGAGCCGGAAGTCAAAAGGACCTTGGTTTCTACAAAAACCGAAAGCCCTCTCACCCTCGAATTCGATGACTCCCGCTGGGATTCTGCCCGGGAATTTTATGTTCCCTTTTCCGGACAACTGGTTCTCCAAGAACGTCTCTTCCAGCCTGCAGTACACTCAATGCGTTTCAAATCCCTTTATAGCGAAACCGAAATCGCCTTCCGAATCCAGTGGAACGACCCATCTTCCAGTGAGCACAAGGAGTTTGGCGGCAAGGATGAAATGACAATCCAGTTTCCCGCTCAGTACAGGGATGGTGAACGCGAAATTCCCTATTTTCTGATGGGACGTCCCGGACGCTCGGTCAATCTATGGCTTTGGAGTGACGAACAGGGAAAGACCATAGATGCAAAGGCATCCCGTCTTGGTGAATGGACCCTTCAGGAAGAACAGTCACTTCAATCCAGCATCCGTCATATCAACGGTCAGTATACGCTGATCATCAAACGTGAACGAGTGAACGGTCATAAAGGAAGCATCCAGTTTCATCCGCAAAGAACCATCATCCCTCTTGCATTTTCAGCGGTCGAAGGTTCAAGCAGTGAAGGAGGAACCCGTCGGGGAGTGACCACGTGGTACAAGCTGTTGCTTGAGCAACCGGTCGGCATGCAAGTATATGTAGTCCCAGTAATCCTGTTCATGATCATCCTCGGGCTGGAGGTATTGCTGATGATTCATCTTCGAAGGAAGGATAAATAATGAATATACAGACGTTTCAGCCCTATCTGGTAGCGGTTAACCTGACCCGCCGATGCAATCTGAAATGCGATCATTGCTACCTCGACGCAGGAGGAAAATCCCAAGTAGAGAACCATGAACTGAGCACAGGAGAATGGACCTCATTATTTTCTCAAATAGCTGAAAGAGCAGAAGGCACCCTGATCGTACTCACCGGAGGAGAACCTCTTCTGCGGCATGATATTCAGGAACTGGTGGTTTCCGGAAATTCTTCAGGATTACGCATGGTCCTTGGCACCAGCGGTTTGGGACTTACGGAAAACGTTGCCAGGTCCCTGAAAGTTTCCGGGCTCCAGGGAGTGGGCATTAGTCTGGACCACGTGGATCCCCAGGAACATGATCGTTTCCGTGGAGTACCTGGTGCTTGGGAAAAAGCACTTTCGGCGATACGGGCCTGTCGTGACTGCGGCCTTCATGTCCAACTTCATACGACGGTCACCAGCAAGAACGCAGACTTGGTAAAGGAGATGACGGAGTTTGCAGAAGCAGAAGGAGTGAGCATCCACAATTTCTTCTTTCTGGTCTGCACCGGGCGTGGGCAATGGATGACAGACATTTCTCCTGAACGCTACGAAACCGTTATGCGGGAAATTGCACAGCTCCAGAATTCCAGTTCCAAGATGATGATCCAGGCTCGCTGCGCTCCGCATTTCAAGCGTGTGCTTCACCAGATCAACCCAAATTCTCCCTATACCCTTGCTCAGGGTTATGATGGAGGAGGCTGTCCTGCCGCTACGCATTATTGCCGCATCGATCCTTTTGGAAACGTTACTCCTTGTCCCTACATGGATAACATCGCAGGCAACCTTCATGACTCATCCTTTTGGGATATCTGGGACCAAGCCCCTCTTTTCCAGAGTTTTCGTGAACCCGTGCTGAAAGGTCGTTGCGGATCCTGCGAATATAAAAGCCTTTGCGGCGGCTGCCGGGCCAGGGCCCAGGAACGTCACGGAGACCTCTTTGAGGAAGATCCCACCTGTACCTGGCAACCCCGCTCGGGATTGCAAGTTTCGGTGGAACGTCCTTCCACAGAAGTTTCTGCAATGGTTCGCTGGACTCCGGAAGCACGCCACAGGTTGCAGCGTATTCCCCTGTTTCTGAGGGGTTTGATCCGTAAACGTCTGGAAGAAAAAGCCCGAAAAGAGGGCGTCAGCATCACCCCGGAATTCATGGCGCTTTATCGTAAAACGCGTGAAGAGGAACTTGGTATTCAATTTCAGGAAAGGAACATCTCATGAGTGCATTACTCAAAATGGAATCTCGACTTCCACAGATCGGTATCGAACCTGAAGCAATGGCGCTTGATTTGCCGAATGGCCCAAAGAGGTTGCCGTTGCAGGTTTTGCCGGAAAATCTTATCGACTGGATGGATGATGGCCGCAGGGGGATGTATGAACGTTTACAGGGAAACCATGACTCAAACGGGATGTTTTTTTCTCAACACCTGCCTGTGCTGGTTACTCATAATCCTGATTCGGTTTTTCCATTCAACTGTGGCAACAAGGGAGTGGGTTTCCTGCCCAAGGCTGAGTATTTGGAGGAATACACGGAACTTTATCTGGAAACGATGGAGCAAACCCGTGGATTAGCTTGGGCCGAATCATTGGAAAAACGTCTGGAGACGGTATCGAAGTTCAATTTCAACCGTGAAGTGATCGATTACCGTTGCCTGACGTCGTTGGAGATTTTTGAAAAACGAACTTTCTCCAACCTTTGCCGAATGCCCATGGCATCTCTGCATTACACGGGACATTGTCCTTCCTATGTCAGTTTCCAGCTCAATTGTGGCGTTGAAATCGTAGGACAGGAAGATCCTCGGCACACCTTCATCATGCTTTCTCGAACGATGTTCGAGTATGACAGTTTCCACATTACCCAACCCCAGTTTCCTTATGCCTACCTCTTCTGGATTTCGGAAGTGCAGGATAAAACTCCCCATCGTGTCGAAGAACAGCCTGACAAGGTGCAGTATTTGAGGCAGACGGGAGATATGCAGTGGGACTCGGAAGCCATCGAATCGATCAACCGTGCCCCAGGCATGATTCGTCAGTACATTCGAGAACAGGTGGAAAAGTACGCAAGGGAACGTGGTTTCCAAAACATCAGCCTGGATGTGCTGCAGGAAGCAAAAAGCAACCTGAACGAATGTCCTGTGACCAAGGCAGCGAAAAACAACCCATAGTAGAAGCACCTCAGCTTAACCAGAATCATGTACCAGCAAATCTATGTACCTGTAGACAATTCTCCTTATTCAGATGAGGCAGCCCATTTGGCTGCAAGGATCGGGCAGGCCACAGAAGCCCATCTTTATGGCTGTCATGTGTATGCTGCAAAGCTTCATGACCGGCGTTTCCGAACGATGGAAAGTGGATTGCCTGAAGAATTCCAGCAGGAACGAGAACTCGAAAAGCAACGTAGGATTCATGACTCGTTGATCACTAAGGGGTTGGAACTGATCACCGATTCCTACCTGATGGTGATGGCCGAGGCCTGCCGCAAGTCAGGGCTGGAGTTTACTGGGATTTCTCTGGAAGGAACCAACTGGAAAGAACTGGTCAAGGACATCGAGGAGCATTCATACGATCTTGTGGTGATGGGTGCGAACGGCATGGGTCGGGTCCCGGAATCCCTCCTCGGTTCGGTGACAGAACGTGTGGCCCGACGTATCCACACGGATCTGTTGATCGTCAAGGATTTGATGCAGGACAAGCCAGAAGGGGACAAGATCGTCGTCTGCCTGGACGGAAGCGAACGTTCGTTTGGAGGCTTGAAAGCGGCTCTTGAACTTGGAGCACTTTTTGGGAAGCAGGTGGAAGCCCTATCAGCCTTTGATCCCTATTTCCATTACGGTATGTTTCAGTCCCTCAACCAGGTCCTTTCGGATAAGGCACGTAAGGTGTTCAAATTCGAGGAACAGGAGAAACTGCATGAGGAGATCATCGATGGTGGACTGGCGAAAATCTACCAGTCCCATCTCGACATTGCCGGACGCATCGCCAAGGACGAGGGAGTTGAATTGCAGACACGCCTGCTTGATGGAAAAGCATGGAAGACCGTGCTGGCACATATACGTAAGGACCCACCTTGGCTGCTGGTATTGGGACGGACGGGCATTCACAGCAGCAAGGGTATGGATATCGGTGGCAATACGGAAAACCTGTTAAGACTGGCGCCTTGCAACATTCTGATGATGGAAACCGAGTTTAGCCCTCCCGTTCAATATCAGGCAGAGGAAACCATCGGCTGGACTCTGGAGGCACGTCAAGGGATGAAGAAGGTACCCGAGATGGCCCGGGGGGTAGCCATGAAGGCGATTCAGCAGCATGCCGTTGCTGAAGGATACACCATGATTACCTCCGGGGTCGTAGAGAAGGCGGTTCGAGCCCTTCTGCCTCCCCAAGCTAGGGCTGCGATGGGTATCGACATCACTTCTTCTACCAGCGGGGAAACGGAAGCAAGCGAGACCTTTCAACTGACTTTTCAATGTCCCTCCTGCCAGTACGTACACCACCATCAACGCCCCATAAAATGTCCTGTCTGTGGAGAGGAGGGCAGAGGATTCCGGATCCTCGACAGTTCTCCTCTGACGGAATCACCTCAGCAGCAGGGGATCACAGAAACAACATTTGATGGAAGACAATTGACCTGGACCCCTGAAGCCAGGATGCGGCTCAACCATGTCCCCCCTGGAGACGCAAGGGAGCAGCTACGCATCAAACTCGAAAAACGCGCCCATGTACGGCACCAGCAGATGATCACGGAAGAATCGGTTCAGGCCGCGTTGGAGGAAGAACCTACCGAGGATTCCCTTTCGCTTCAGTGGAGTGATGAAGCAGTCAAACGCCTTTCTCGTGTGCCTGAGGGTTTTATGCGACATGCGGCACAAACGAGCATCGAGGAATACGCGTTGGAGCAACAACTCGAATGTATTGATCTCGATGTGGCGGAATCAGGGCTGCAGCGGGCCCGGGAGAAGATGCAGAAGACGATGGAGGGTGGAATGAAGCCCCATTCGGAAGACGGCAACGAAAAGCACGTGTCCACGATAGAAGATGATCCTCAAACTCCAGATGTCTTTGAATGCCAGCTCTGTGGCTTCACGGAGGAGGGACTTTCGCCTAAAGTCTGCCGTGTCTGTCAAAGTTCCGATTTCAAGCGTCTTTCCATGGAAGAAAGGCGTATTGCCTCGGATGCGGCTTTCAGGATTCTCGAATGGGAGGATGAGGCACGTGAAAGAGTGAATCGTGTTCCTTCGGGATTCATGCGTGAAATGACCCGGAACCGCATTGAGCAGTGGGCCCGTAAGTTCAACAAATCCCGTGTGACCCTAGAGATCGTCGAAGCAAAATACAATTCTTGGGGAGAAGGTTCCAGAAGTCTTTCCAGTCGGTTGACATGGACCGAAGACGCAAAGGTCAGAATCGAACGAGTTCCGGACTTTATACGCCCCATGGTTCAGGTTGAGGTGGAACGTCAGGCCCTAGGTCAGGGGATGGAGGCGGTTGACGGAGTGATGCTGGACCGGATCATGGAGCAATGGGGTGCACTAAAGAAATTTCATCATGCTTCTTCTGCGTGATCCATCAAAGGACCCATTTCCCATGAATGCAAAACAAAAGACGGTGCAAGCCCTGAAACGGGTTCTGAAGTCGAAAAATAGTGCTCATCGCTGTTATGCCATCCAAGCACTGGGTAAAATCAAGGACACCGTGACACTGGAGGATCTGATTCAATGCCTTGATGATGAAGATGAAGATGTAGTGATCGATGCAATTGGGGCACTTGGAGAGTTGGAGGAACCTCAGTCGGTTCCAGTGTTGCTGGACTGTTACCGGAACATCCCCAGTGGAGAAGTCAAAGTTGCCGTGGTGGAATCTCTCGGGCGCATCGGTGGGGATTCGGTGATTGAATTCCTGACTGAAGTTCTGCAAGGGCGTGGTGAAGACATGGAATGGGCTACTGATGGAGAATGGGATGATTGGTGGGATGCTCAGATCAAAGCCTTGGAAGCCCTTGGGTGTTTGGGGAACCCTCGAGCTGCCCAGACCGTAGCGGACGTCCTATGCGATGAAGACCAGGAAGATCTCATCGAACCCGGTTTTAAGGCTTTGGCAGAAATGGGGAGTACCGGAGAAGGATTGTTGCTGGAATTTTTAGAGCAAGGCACGCCAAAATTAAGGAGAAAAGCAGCAACCAGACTTGCTGGACATTCTGATATCAAGATCGTGGAGGCCCTTGGCCGGGCTCTTAAGGATTCTGAGATCCCGGTTTGCCTGGCATCTGCAGACGCTCTTGCAAGATGTTCTGATCCTTCTGTTTCCCATTTGCTGCAAAAATTATTGAGGCATTCCCAAGAGAAAGTGCGGAGCAGGGTGCTTGTTATTTTGCGTGAAAATGAAATACCAATTCCAGGGCCTGTACTCGAATTTCTGTTGAAAGATGAGAGTGAGGCAGTGCGCGAACAAGCACTGGCCTTCATTGGCGCCCAAGGAATGGTTGAAAAATATGACCTTGTTTATCATAAACTGCGTGACTCTTCCCTCGCTGTGGTCAAAGCCGCAATACGCACTCTCGGGCAATTGGGTGACTCACGGGCTGCTGATACTCTTGGTGCATTGCTAGCCAGAGAAGAACTGACTCCTGAAATGCGTGCAGAATCAGCGCTGGCTCTGGGTCATATGGATGCCGATGAAGTACTCCCCCACTTGACTCATGCTCTTCGGGATGCCGAAACACCTGTCAGGATGAACATCCTGCGTGTCATTGCGCAACAAGGAAATGAGGCATCCTTTGAAATCCTTGTTTCGGCGTTGAAGGGCGAGCTACACCAGGAACCCTCTTCCTGGAATGAGGAGGAGCAGATGTTGGAATCCCCTGAGAATGCACCCTCTTCGGAAAAGAAACCGCAAAGTGTCAAAAAGTCCGAGGAGGTTTCATCAACTGAGCCTCAGGGAAACGAAGAAAAATCAGCGATGCCTGCTCAATCGACACTGGATGCGATTGCCAACGAAAGCTTGGAAATGGAGGGTGATCTCGAGAAAGAAGCGGAAACCACACGCCTGACTTCGGAGGAACAGGAATTCCTTCAGCTCGCAGAGGATAACATCGAACTTGGAGAAAAACTGATTCAGCGTCAAAATCCAGAGGTGGGTCAGGAAATTCGCCGGCTGGCAGCTTCTCTATTGGCAGGTTTCGAGGCCGAAAGGGCTTGGCCATATCTGGTTGAAGCCCTTTCGGATTCCTCTATGGAAGTTCAAAGCACGGCTGCAGAATCTTTAGGGCGTCTGAAGGCCTTCAATGCTTTGATACCGTTAAGTTGTCTCATGAACTCCAAAGAACCCTTGGTTCGGACCAAGGCAGCTGATGCATTGGGAAAACTGGAGAACCCTGAAGCTGCTTCGGTTCTTCTTGATCATTTGGAAGACCCGAACCCTGCAGTCAGAGTCCAAGTGATTAGCTCTTTGGGGAAGCTGGCAGACTTGCTTTCCAAGGAAAGCCTAAAGGAACTGAATCGGAGAATGCGGGATTGCTTGCAGTCCGAAGAAGAAAGTGTCTGCAAGGCAGCCTCAAAAGTGTTGCTTCATGGTGGCGCTTGTTCGGCGGTGCATGATACGATCCGAATGGTTCTGGATACCAAAGGGGAACTTCGTTACGAAGCGGGCATGTTGTTGAGAACCTATGCTTCCCAAGAGGGCAGCAATCAGCTTCTCGATGTGCTGGCATCCCCTCATGAAGACGTATATGGCATGACCATCGAGATGCTTGGGGAAATTCACCGGACGGTTTAATCCTCCATGTGTATACTCTAATTGGAGCTTAACTGAGAAGGAGGGGAAAAAATGAGACAGGAAATACTGCTCGTAGATGACGATCCCTCGATGCGGAACAGCATTTCCAGGAGCCTTCTAAATGAGAACTACCATGTCCTTCTTGCAGATACCCTGAAGGAAGGCCGAAGGCTCTTCGAGAGGCACAATCCTGAGGTTCTGTTGTTGGATCTGAAACTGCCCGATGGGGACGGACGGGAATTGTTTCATCACATCTGTGAAAACAATCCTGAACTACCGGTGATCATTCTCACCGCCTTTCCTGACACTCAGGGTGCGATCAACCTGATGAAAAAAGGGGCTTTCGACTACCTCGTCAAACCCTTTGACCTCAACGAATTAAAAATTCAGATTCGTAAGGCACTAGAGCTGCTGGGTCTCAAAAATGAGGTTCTGCAGCTAAGACAGGGGCGTTACCTCAAGGATTCTGTGCCGGAAATTCATGGGAACAGCACAGCGATTCGAGACCTAAAGGCGTTGATTGCGAAAGTTGCTCCTTCCGATGCCAGTGTCCTGATCACAGGAGAGAGCGGTACAGGCAAGGAGCTCGTTGCGGAACACATCCACCACCTTTCTCTTCGTTCTGATTCACCTCTGATTCCAATCAACTGCGCCGCGATTCCTGACACCCTCCTGGAGGGAGAACTGTTCGGGACCGAAAAAGGGGCATACACCGGAGCGGATTCAAGCCGTAAGGGAATGTTTGAACTGGCACATCATGGCAGCCTGCTGCTTGATGAGATTGGCGAGATGCCCCGTTCACTGCAACCCAAACTACTGAGGGTTCTGGAAACACTGCAGGTCAAACGCCTTGGCGGCAAGAAGGAAATTCTGGTTGACGTGAGAGTCATCTCTGCGACCAACCAGGATTTTTCCGTCAAACTTCAGGAAGGGAGCTTCCGTGAAGATCTCTTTTACCGTCTGAACATCTTTCCTATCCATATTCCTCCTTTGCGTGAAAGGAAGGAGGATATTCCTGAACTGGCGAATCACTTTCTGAATCTTTATGCCCACCAGTTTCGCCTGTCCATCGAGGGCTTCACAGAAACAGCCATGAATACCCTGGTTCATTGGTGCTGGCCGGGAAATGTACGTGAACTGAGAAACCTCGTCGAAAGGCTTGTCATTCTCTACCGTGAAGATAATCGGCTACCCAGGATTGAATATGAATTCCTTCCTCCAGAATTGAAAGGCCAGCCCGTTGATAATTCTCCTTCCTCTATACAGAAATCATTTACTCCAACTGCTGATGTAGCTGGCATCAGCCTTTCTGAAATCGAGGAACAGCATATCCGTGAAGTCTATAGCAGGATGCAGTTCAATAAGTCCCACACAGCACGGAACCTGGGCATATCCCGCAATACCCTTAAGAAAAAATTAACCCAATATGGGATTGAAGATCATTGAAGTCGGGTGTATAGAAATGTGCAGGAAAAAGATGATGGAGGAGCAACACGTCATCACAGAATTCGGTTTCAAAAGGACCCAATCTGGTAGTGCATGCCTTTGGTTTTGGCAGGGTCTGGTTCAATTAAGAAGCGATTAAGGCGGCAACGAAAACAATTATTTTGGAACATTGATGCTGAACGGGATTCACTTTCTTCTGACCTACACCTGCACTCAAAGCTGCAAACACTGCTTCCTACACTGCAGTCCGGATTCTCAAGGGACGATGAAGATGGAGCAGATCGATGCAGTTCTCAGGGAGGCAAAGAAACTCGTCAGTGTTCAGGATATTTATTTTGAAGGAGGAGAACCGTTTCTTGTTTATTCACTCCTGAAGGAAGGGGTGCGCAGTGCCAGACGAATGGGGTTCTCAGTTGGTATCGTCACCAATGGTTTTTGGGCAAAGGATGAAGAGGAGGCCACACAGTGGCTGGAACCTCTGGCACAACTGGGTATTTCAGACCTCAGTATCAGTGATGATGAACTGCATTACGGGAACCTCAGCCATCGTCCTTCCAAAATTGCCCTGGACGCCGCATTAAAACTGGGAATGCCTGCTCGAGCCTTGCGTTGCTTCCGTCCGGAAGTCAATTCTGATGCCGTTTCAGCAGAAAATGGTGGGCTGCCTTACAGTGGAGGAGTGAGCCTTCGGGGTCGTGCTGTGAAATCATTCGCATCCGGGCTGCCAAAGAGGGATCAAGCGTGCTTCTTGGAATGTCCTCATGAAGATCTGGAAGATCCGAAAAGGGTGCACATCGACGCTTTCGGGAATGTCCAGATCTGCCAGGGGTTGAGCATGGGCAACTGTTGGGAAACTCCGCTCTCGAACATGTTTCAGGACTATGAGCCCTGGAAGCATCCCGTTTGCGGCCCCTTACTTCAGGGTGGTCCTAACGCTCTCGCTGAGGTTTTCGGATTTTCCGTGAGAGAAGGCTGGGTTGATGAGTGCCACCTTTGTTATTCCGTACGTGCGGCGTTCCGGCAAAAACTACCTGAAGTTCTAGCCCCTCCCCAGGCTTACGGAACTGAAACAGCAGTTTGATTTAAACGCGAACAATCACCATTCCCTTCCCGGGCATTCCGCCCTTTACTGAAAAGTTTTTTCAAATTCAACTTTTTTTGCTCCTCAGGTCTTTGACTCAAATCAGTGCTTGATCGGGTACTCTTCATTGAACCAGGAGTTTTTCCTCATGTTCAGGGAAGGAGCATCCCCAGCAAATGTTGGCTTTTTGACTGCAGTCTGTTGACCCGGGTTGATCCGGAACCGGTGTATGTCTTGAACACAGGAATTCACAGGTGGAGACTTTCCCGTGATGCAGGAATAATGGGCTGGGATTCAAACGGAAAAAGCTCACACAACCATCAGGCTTCTATGGCACACGACATTCCGTTCCTTTACGACCTGCTGCTGGTGATTTTATTTTCCCTGCCGGTACTGCTGCTTTTCCGACGACTGGGCCTCTCACCGGTGGCCGGGTTCATTGCTGCGGGAATTCTGATTGGCCCCCATGGGTTGGGGCTGGTGCAAAGCATCAGCAGTGTTGAAATTGCGGCCGAGATTGGTATCGTGCTGCTGCTTTTCATGGTCGGACTGGAGCTTTCGCTTTCCGGGCTGGCGAAAACCCCCTGGCGTGTTTACCTCATTGCCGTCCTGCAGGTGTTGCTGACCAGTGGGATCGGATTTGCTGTGGGAAAACTTCTTGGTCTCGGCAATGGAGCAGCGCTGGTTTCAGGATTCGCGTTGGCGGTTTCCTCCTCAGCGATTGTCCTCAAGGGGTTGGCGGACAAAGGGGAGATTCAGACTCCACTTGGACGTGGTGTGGTTGCGGTTTGTGTCGTCCAGGATTTTGCCATCGTTCCGATGATGCTCGTGGTCAGCATTCTGGTCCAAGGACACAGCAGGCTGGACGTGATCGGCGGACAGTTTTTCAAGGTCCTGGTGCTGGTCACACTGCTTTATCTTTTTGGACGCTTCGTGCTGCCGGCACTGATGAACTGGATGGTGGGCATGCGATCCCGCGAGATATTCCTGCTCTTCACGATTTTAATCCTACTTGGCACAACCTGGGTCTTCTCGCTGGCTGGACTTTCACTGGCTCTCGGAGCCTTTGCCGCAGGACTGATCCTTTCCGAAAATGAATACTCAGCCCAGGTGTTGGCGGAAGTGCTCCCCTTTCATTCCCTGTTTTCAAGCCTTTTTTTTGTTTCGATCGGGATGATGCTCAACCTCGAATTTGTCATGCTGCATCTGGCACCCCTGGCTGCCGTCGCGTTTGGTGTGATCCTGCTCAAGATGTTGATAATCGTCATCATCAGCATGCCATTTGGATTCTCCCTCCGTGAAAGCCTGCAGGGAGGTCTTTACCTGGCCCAGATTGGAGAATTTTCTTTCCTGCTGATGAGTGCCGCGGTTCAAGGCAGCATCATCGAATCCACTGGCTTCCAGTATTTCATTGCCGCTTCAAGCCTTTCCCTGGCTGTCACTCCGCTGATCATGCAGCTTGCTCCGCACATCGCCTGGTACGCCCATTCGCGTTTGAAGCGAGGAATCGTCCGGGAAAGTGATGCGCTACTCAGATCCACATCCCGTCCGCATCCCGCCGTGCTGATTGTAGGCTACGGGGTGAACGGACGAAACGTGGCATGTGTCCTTCAAGAAGCAGGCATCCACCATGAAATTCTCGAATACAATCCAAAAACCGTGGCTGAAATCCGCAATACCGGTGAAATCGCGCATTACGGGGATGTGACACGCCCCGAGGTGTTGCGGCACATCAGACTCGATGAATTCGACAGTGTCGTGCTTGCCATTGCGGATGCGGAAGCCACCCGGCGGGGGGTATCCATCATGCGTGACCTACACCCGGAACTGCACATCCTGGCCCGTACCCGCTTTGTGACCGAGGTCGAAGAACTGCAGAAACTCGGGGCTGACAGCATTGTCCCTGAAGAATTCGAAACCTCCCTCAGGCTTTTCGCCGAATTGCTGGCCCACTATCACATCCCACCCCACATCATTGCCTTGCAGACGGACCTCGTCCGCAGACAAAGCTATGGAATGCTGAGATCTCAAAGCAGCCGGGGGGAACTGGACAGGGAAGTCCAGAGCCTGCTCATGAAGCGCCTGATCGAAGCCGTGCCGATTGTGCCGGACTCGAAAAAAATAGGCAGCACGCTTGGTAAAATGGGGTTTGAAGGAGATTCACGCTGCATGGTCGTTTCCGTTATCCGCGGTGCCTGTCCTTTGCCGGCCCCCTATGAACAGACGGTTCTCCAGGCCCATGATCTGGTTGTCCTCTATGGTGATCATGTTTCCCTCGATAATGCCTTGAAACGCTTTCAATGAAAAAACAGGGAGTGGTTATTTCCTTTTAATGAACTTTTTTCTTTGCCTGGTTTAGGAGTTGATACATTCTTCTAACATCATGAGCATCTGCAGTCCGAGTTACTTGCCTTCATGGCCCCGGAAGAGAGCCCAGGAAATCAAAAATCCCGGCCTCAGTTTGAAATAACCCTTGCTTGCCTTTTTAGCCCGTTCGATTCTGATGATGAAAAACAGCCTTGAAAATACCGGGTTTCTGCTGGTACACCTGATGACAATAGACGCACTACTATTGTTTCTTAAAAAGGATCAAACTTGGAGGTAGAGATAAAGTCAAATATGTCTTGGAATATTCTAACGAGAGAGCATTGATGGAGGAATTGCATCAAGTATGAAAAGGGCAGCCCAAGTTTAGACGGATCTTTGAAAACTTCGACTTTGGTTTACAGACGAAGACGAAAAGGTAGAGTTGAAATGAATTCTAAAAAATGTTTAAAAAACACAGACGAGGAACAAATGAAAACTTCCAAGAACGTCATTAGAAAATACAGAGCAAGGTTGGCTGTGCTGATAGGACTGTCAGTCATAGCAATGGCGTTAATTGGCTGTTCCCCAATGAACCTTGGTCGGGATTTTCCAGTGGAAAAAGTCGGTTCCATCAAGATTGGCGTTACAACCCGGGCTGAAATCCGCGAACGCTTTGGTTCTCCCTGGCGGACCGGTATCGAGGACGGGATGTCGACCTGGACTTTTGGTTACTACAGTTACGATTTTTCAGGAAAAGGACTGGGAAGGGACTTGATGATCAAATTCAACAAAGCGGGTATTGTCCGTTCCTATGCCTTCAATACCACGGAAACCGGAGAAACTCCGAAACCTGATTCCGAATAGTTCGTTTCAAGTTTTTCATTATATATTTTTGAGGTCCCTGTTTCAGAAAAAGAGGCAGGACCAACGTTCCAAAAATCAGGAATAACCTATTTTCCGGCTAAGCAACAGCAACGCCAGGATCACCACTAATCCCAGGATCTGCTGGATCGTCTGAGGTTTGAAACGCATTGCGCCGAGACGTGAGCCAAGGAAGCCTCCTGCCAGCACGGCCAGCAGCAGGGGCAGCATCAGTTCGAGACTCACGGCACCCCGTTGGATGCGTGCAACCAGACCCGCCATGGAATTGAGCAGGATGAAGACTGCTCCTGAAGCGGCGGCTTCTTTCTCGGTGCCGAGGCCGAAGAGAATGATCATCGGGACCAGGTAAATTCCACCTCCGATGCCGACGGTCCCGCTGACAAAGCCGAGAACCGCGCCCAGCATAAGTGAAACAAATAGCTGAGTTCGCGGATGGAGTTTGAACACCAGACGCAGTTCTCCCTTCCAGTAGATCCTGATGGCGACAAACACCAGGGTCACCCAGAGCAGGAGGTAGAAGACCTCCTTGTCCAGGGCAATCGCCCCGCCCAGGTAGGACATTGGTATTGAGCTCAGCAGAAACACACCGATCAGTTTCATCCGCAGATGCCCTTGACGCCAGAAATTGAAGGTGCCTATCACCGTGACCGCAATATTGAGCATCAGGGACGTGCTAGGGATCCACTCGTAATACACTCCGGCCAGTGCAAGAAGGGGGACATAAGATGACGCACCACCAAGCCCAACCGACGAATAAAGCAGGGCGACGACAAAGAACAAAGCCGCCAAGGCATAGAGCGGGATGATTAAATCATCCATGATTCATTTCTACAGGATTCATGATCAAATTGTGGATAAAGCAAGTTGCTCCATGAGGATTCTAAATGAACTCTCAAACCTCTTTATTTTGATGGAGAGGGATAATTTTATAAGATTGGCGACCCCTATTATCTTATACCTCCCAGGCAAATTGTACATCATAGCTGGAAAATAAGGGCTGGGCTGGGAAAGCATAGGAGACTTCAGTCTGGTTCCTCTCTTAGGAGGTGGAATTTTGGAGACATTGACATTTAAAGGGCTCAACCTAGAATAGTGCTGATCAACATTGTAGGTTCAATCTGATTTCAGGATCTAGAGATGCAAGGAATTCTGAGTCTCAGAACAAAAATCCCATGGGTCATCATTGGATGCTTTCTTTTCCAGGGAACCCTCTTTCCTTCAGACAACTCTTCTGCTCCGAAGCTTGGGACACTGGTTCATGAGCATAAAGTCTATCGTGATCCAAATGGGTTGATTTATTGGCCGATGGACATGCCTGTCTGGATCAGGTTGGCCACCTCTCCCAGGGAAGATGCTCCAAGTTTTCTCCTCAAGAACATATACCAAGAGGATGCTTCTGTTTCAGAGCAGTATGTTAAAAATGGGATCAAGCTCGAAATTCCAGGCAGACAGTTTGTCCGCTGGATCAACTATTTGACCGAGGATGAGGACCTCTACAAATTCATGGCGGATGGTGCTCCGCCCCGGACTGAACTAGGCCTTTTTCAGGCACCAAGATCGGTAAGGGGGGAAACGGTTTTTTACGGCAAGGGTCTGAAAGCCAGGTTGGGTTCGCAGGATGATCTTTCTGGTGTTGAACAGATCCTCATCTCCATTGACGGGAAAGCTTATGTCCCGTTGGAGAAGACCCTCTCACTGAATCAGGAAAAACGATACGACCTCGCTTTTTACGCGGTGGACCGGGTGGGATATACAGAATCTCCAAAGACTTCAAGTTTCATCGTCGATCTCACCCCACCTCAAAGCAGTCACCAAACGGAGAAGAACCTTCTTGAAGATACCCTTTCTCGGGAATCTGTGATTCTCCTCAGCAGTTTGGACACGCTGGCTGGAGTGGACTTCATTTCCTACCGTTTCGACAATGGGACCGATGTCATACGTTATGACCGAGCAGTTGGAATCAGGATGGAGGGTCTCTCGGACGGAAAACATGTTCTACAGTATCGAGGTACGGATCGAGTTCAAAACGTTGAAATCGAAAAGGAATATCGCTTCCATCTGGACCTAACACCTCCCAGGGTAGCCTATCAGGTGATCGGAGACCTCTACCTTGAGGGCATGCGCAGTTATGTTTCCAGTAGGAGTCGCATCAAACTTCAGGCAGATGATATACAGGTGCCTCTGAAACAAATCAAATACCGCATCAACGATTCGTCACCAAAAACCTACATGAGTCCCTTCCTGCCACCGATTCAGCCAGGAAGGTTTATGATTCGTTTCACTGCGATTGACCAACTCCGAAACCGTGCCCCAGAACAATTGTTGGAATTGTTCATGGATCTGGAGCCACCCACGACCAGGATGCATCTCATCGGTCCGAATTTTTCACAAGGAAGCGGGGTGATCTGGGCGACCGGAAGAACGAGGATCAAGTTGAAATCCTTTGATAATGTTTCCGGGTTGAAGCAAATCAAATATCAGCTTGGAGAAGAAGCGGTGCAAGTTTATGAACGTCCTTTCAGCGTGCCCAAGACAGGTCAATATTTATTCCGATACTGGGCCATAGACCGGGTCAACAACCGTGAAATGTTTAAACCGTTGCTGCTGATGGTCGACGAAAGTCCTCCCCAAATCCTTGAGGTTTTCAGTATCAACTCGATTGGAACCGAAACCACAAAAGAAGGGGCCGAGATTCCGATCTATCCACAGCATACCACTTTGTTCCTCAACGCGATGGACAACTCTGCGAGCATCAAGGGGATCTGGTATCAGTTGAACGGAGACGACATGAAGGAATACACTCAGGTTCTCTTTTTAGACCAACCAGGACGCTATCGAATCACCATCAAGGCAGAAGACCAACTTGGCAATGTTTCCGTGAAGACATTGGAATTCATGATTGCCCAAGCAACGGAATAAGGACTGAAACACGGGATTGGGCAGATGGAAAAAACGACTCTTTTTCCTGAACCGGATTTCGGCATCCCTCGTCGAAGTTTTGGATTTGCCGAAGGGTGTGTTTGCTGATTTCTGCTGAACTTTTCCACAGAACCTCTCTGGGGCTTGTTGGTCTGGCATTGCCTTTCTTTTTCCAGGCTTCTGCTGCAGAAACCGGACAGCAAGAAGTTGAAGAAATTCCCAAAATCCTTAAATCATCCGAAATGCGCCTGCATCAGGATGATTCGGGACGTCTGTTTGTTCCCCAAAAAAGTCCTGTCTTCTGGTTCCTTTCGACTTCCGTAGACGGAAGCAATCCTGTGCCGCTTCGGCCTGAAAAGGATTCGAAAGGCTTTCATTCCGTCATCCTTCATGAAGGAGAAAACCGATTTCCCCATCCCATCGAAG
>Ga0066866_10000210_pt1 | contig 21857 bp, 19 predicted proteins | sample ETN01SmetaG_3_FD_66435 | JGI IMG/M metagenome (GOLD analysis project Ga0066866, IMG submission 66435) | Marine microbial and viral communities from oxygen minimum zone, Eastern Pacific Ocean - ETNP2014F12-01SV263 | ecosystem: Environmental > Aquatic > Marine > Oceanic ...
ATTTAATGCTATTTTTTTAATCTTGTAAAGCTAACCAATGTTTTTCCTCTTCCTCAATTTCTTTAGAAATTTTATCTAGTTTATTTTTAATTTGATTAATTTGATAACTTTGAAGATTAATGCCTGCAGATCCTGATATCATTTTTTGAGTTTCATTTTTTTTCTTTAGTAATAATTCTATTTTTTTCTCACAGTTTTTTATTTTAGTTGTAATAGAAACAACTAAATTGTCATTCTCGTCGTTTTTTTTTAAAGGAGCAGTAATATTCTTTATCTTTGGTTTATTGCTTCTATCAGAAAGAAGCTTTTTCCTATAGTCATTAATGTCTCCATCATATTGAGTGACTTTACCACTTTTTACTAACCATAATCGATCAGCAATCATTTCCACTAGATGAACATCATGGCTGACAATTATTACAGCCCCAGAAAAATCATTGAGAGCATGGACCAATGCCTCTCTACTTTCAATATCCAAATGATTTGTTGGCTCATCTAGAATAAGAAGATGCGGCGCTTCTATAGTTGCTAACGCCATCATCAATCGAGCCTTTTGCCCTCCTGAAAGTTTTTCAACCGGATTATCTGCTATATCTGAATTTATTCCAGCAGCTCCTAATTTAGCACGTATTTTACTAATACTATCTTCAGTTAACAATTTAGAAAAATGTTCAAATGGGCTTTCTCCTAGTGTTAATTCTTCAAGTTGATGTTGTGCAAAAAATCCAACTTTTAATTTACCAGATTTTATAATCTCCCCATTAATTAAACTTATCTTTCCAGCAAGTAGTTTTGAGAGTGTTGATTTTCCTTCACCATTAGCGCCTAATAAGGCAATTCTATCGTCATGGTCCAGTCTGACATTGATATTATTAAGGACTATATTTTCATTGTACCCTACACTCCCATTCTCAATTTTTATGATAGGCGGAGAAATTTCTTTTGGTGAAGGGAAATTGAATGCAGAAACTACATTCTCAGAAATTGCCAGTATAGGTTGCATCTTTTCTAATTGCTTTAATCTTGATTGGGCTTGTCTGGCTTTCGACGCTTTGTATCTGAACCTGTCAACAAAACTTTGAATATGCTGTCTTTGAGCGTCTTGTTTCTTTTTCGTTGACATTTGCTGTTCAAGTTTTACTCGTCTCTCACTTTCAAATTGATCGTAATTGCCTTTGTAGTAATTTAATTTGCAACCAGAAAGATGAAGTATGCCATTTACTGAATTATTTAAAAGATCTCTATCGTGAGAAATTATCAAAACAGTGCTAGAATATTTATTTAAAAAATTGTCAAGCCACATGGAACCTTCAATATCTAAATAGTTTGTTGGCTCGTCTAACAATAGTAAATCTGGGTTTGAGAATAGTGTTGCTGCCAAAGCAACCCTCATTCTCCATCCTCCCGAAAATTCACTGCACGGTCTTTTCTGTTCTTGGGTGTCAAAACCTAAACCTGCAAGTATAGTTGATGCACGAGCTTCAGCAGTATGAGACTGGATATCAGATAATCTGTTTTGAATTTCAGATATACGGTTTGGGTCAGTCTCAGTTTTTGCTTCTTTTAATAACAAAGATCTCTCTTTGTCAGCCATTAAAACTGTTTCCAATAGGGAGGCACTAGAAGAAGGAGCTTCCTGCTCAACACCACCAACAATAAAATTTTTTGGAAAATTAATTGTTCCTGTTTCAGGTGACCATTCATTCCTTATTAATTTAAATAATGAAGTTTTACCTGTTCCATTTCTTCCAACTAAACCAATCTTATGGCCTTTAGGAATTGTTGCTGAAGTGCTATCAAATAGCGTTTTACCACTTATTTTAAAACTTAAATTCTGAATTATTAGCATCTAGATTGGTTTGAAGTAATTTAATTTTTTAATTGTTATTAAGAACCTAAACCTTCACCTTCAGAAACATTGACTTTAGCCATAGCTTGCTCTCTTAAACCTTGCATGGCTTTCATAGATTCTATATTTGATCCAGCAATCTTTCTATCAGAAAAAATTTCAACAATAAATCCTGCATTTTCTGCTGATTTAAATAAAAATCTTTTATGGTCGTCACTACTTTTTTTTGAACCAATCGACTCAACCACAGACCAAAGAGAGGGTGCTAATAGAGTGAATGATATTATCCTGCCATACATTATTCCAGACCAGCTCCTTGCTTTGCTGAAACAAATAATGAAATGCCATCATGACCAATTTGAAATAACTCTCGCATTTCTCCACTGTCGTAAGCTCTATAGGCATTTATTTTTTGAAAAGTTCCAGTTGCATAAACCATGTGGACCCCGCCATGCAACTTTTTTTCATTTTCTGGGTCAGCCTCAACAATTGCAACAAAATCATTTTCTGGATTGGCTGGAATAAAAAGGAACTCTTTCATTTCAATGTCAAAGCCTTTAAGCATTGGCTCCACCACTTTCATTCTATCTTGTGGCGTGTGTATCATTCCTTCCGAAAATTGAGAGGAATACTTTCCCATTAAAACATATTTTGCCATCACAAACCTTTCTCTGTCATTAGATCTGTATAAACTTTTTAATAAAAAAGATCAAAGATCAAAGTTTATAAGCTTAATTCAAATATTTATTACCATAACTTGTTCTCTTTTTCTAAGATAATTTGTTTCTATTTCAAACCTTTTACAATAATATTAGTTTATAAATAACTTTCTAAAAATATAAATTTTATAAACTTCAATGATAGATTTATTATTAAAAATTGCTTTTATTTTCTTATGGGCCAGCGCTTTTGTAGCAGCTAAACTTGGCTTAAGCGATGCTGGACCATTTAGCATGCTTGCAATTCGCTTTGTTATTGTTGCATTTATATTTGCATCAATTGTTATTCTGTTTAGAGCAAAATGGCCCAAAAGAAATCAAATTCTGCATATAGGTTTAGTTGGTATTCTTTTACATGGTTTTTATTTAGGGGGAGTGTTCTTTTCAATAACCAAAGGAACCGCCGCTGGCACCTCATCCCTGATTGTTTCTTTACATCCAGTGTTAACCTGTATTTTAGCAACTTTGATAATTAAAGAAGAGATCAAAGTGGATAAATGGATTGGAATTGTTCTAGGTTTTATTGGGGTTGTGATAGTAGTTTGGCCAAGATTGGGCGGTGAACTTCCCTTGATAGGTTTTGTTAGCTGTATTATAGCATTAATTGCTATCTCTTTTGGAACGATCATACAAAAGAAATATTTAGAAAATATGGATATACTTGGCGGGAATACTGTTCAAGCAGTATTTGCAGCTATTTTTTTCAGTATCCTTTTGATCTTCTTTGAGCCGTTTAAATTTAACCCATCAAAAGAATTAATAATCTCAATGACATGGCTCATACTATTAGTCTCTCTTGGGGCAATTAGCATTTTAATGCTCCTCATAAGGAGGGGGGAAATGTCTAGTACTGCAAGTTTGTTTTTTCTAGCGCCACCAGTTTCAGCTATTTTAGGTTATCTAGTTTTTAAGGAAGAATTAAATGCCTCTGGAATTGTTGGATTTATCGTTGCTTGTACTGGAGTTTGGTTAGTCAACAGAAAACCAAATAAACAATAAGATATAAACATTTAATTTTTATTTAAATTAAATGTTTTCTCAGAAGAGTGTTATAGTATTAAGTTAAAAATTATAATTAATATTTTTTAAACATGACCGACATTGATACTATTAAAATATTAAATAATTTGATTTCTTATCCCACTGTAAGTAGAGACGCTAATATTAATCTAATTAATTATATTGCCTCACTCATTTCATGTGAAAATGTCAAACCTGTCATAATAAAAAACAAAGAAAAGTCTAAGGCAAATTTATTTGCCTCAATAGGCCCAAAAAATAATGAGGGTATTATGTTGTCGGGTCATACTGATGTAGTGCCAATAGATGGGCAAGATTGGACTAAGCCACCCTTCGAGTGCACCTATGAAAATGGATTATATTATGGCAGGGGCACAGCTGACATGAAAGGTTTCGTCGCTTGCGCTGTAAACGCTTTTATAAAAGCAAAACAATTAAAATTAACAAATCCACTTTACCTTGCTCTTTCATATGATGAAGAAATTGGGTGCCTAGGCGTAAGATCATTAATTGATATGATGGAAGATCTCAAATATAAACCTTCAATGTGCATTGTAGGAGAACCTACTTCAATGTCCATAGCAACTGGTCATAAAGGCAAAACTGCATTAAAGGCTGAATGTGTTGGGGTCGAAGCACATTCAGCTCTCGCACCAACCGGAACCAACGCTATACACTTGGCTTGTGATCTAATTAACGAAATAAGAATAATGCAAAAAGAAATCGCTGAAAAAGGTTATAGAGATAACGATTACGACATAGCATACACCACACTTCATGTTGGAAAAATAAGTGGTGGCATAGTTTTGAACATTGTTCCCAATCATACTTCTGTAGATTTTGAAATTAGAAACTTGGTTCAAGACGATCCCTCAATAATTTTAGAGAAATTAAAAGTTAGAATTGCATTGATTATAAAAGCTGCAAGAAAAACAGCTCCGAGCGCTGATATAAAAATTACCATTACAAATGAGTACCCTGGATTAAATACTGATATAAATTCAGAAATTGTCTCGTTTATTTCTTCTCTAACAGGGTCAAATAACACCATAAAAGTTGCCTTTGGCACAGAAGGAGGATTGTTTTCATCTAAACTGTCTATCCCGACAATAGTTTGTGGACCAGGCTCGATGAACCAAGGTCACAAGCCCGATGAGTTTGTAAGCGAAGAGCAATTAATCAATTGTGATCGAATGCTTGAGACTTTAATCTATAGATTACAAAAAGGTATATAAAGTTAAATATCTCCAGGAACACCATAGCTTGGAGCTTTAGAAGGATCTAAAGCTCTCAGTAAATAAGGTTCCATCTGGGGTTCATAATCATCCCATAAACTTTTTAGCTTTTTAACTGGGCAATCATTATCCCAGTCCACTCTTAAATCTACAAGAGGCCATTTCTGTTGGTGAGCGACTAAAATTGCCGCGGAATGCGTTGGCCCTTCCTCTCCCCCATTATCAATACCTGCTTGTAATGCAGTGATTAACCTTGCAGCTAGATGCATTTCTTTATTAGCTTCAAAATTATCTGTCATTACTTTAGCTAATGTTTGATTCATTAAAAGGTTGCCTGCTGCAATACAATGCAACCCTTCTGAAACTGCATGCTTACCTAAAATATTCTTGCCAGTAAAACTTGCTGTGTTTCCATTTATGTCAACTGCAGCTACTTGACGGTATTCAATATTCTTCCTAGTTTTCAAAGAATATTGAATAGATTCTTGTGCTGAATTTCCTTTTTCCATATGGTCTAATACATCATTGCCAATACTTGGATCTGTAACATTTTGACTTGTTACCGCACCAGCATTTGACCTTACCCAAGGGCATCTACTCCCCACGGCAATACTAGAGGTGGTAATAGCGACCCCACTCATGTTTGTTCTATAACAAAAACCAACGATTGAAAAAGTCATTTTTAACCTCTTAATTTAATTAACTAATTTTCTTGCGATATACTGAGTAAATTCATGATTTTCTCTTTCCAACCAACTTAACGGTCCAGGACTTCCAAGCGGTGCGTTGACCCCTTTGAAAATACCCTCAACGACAAACCTATCTTCTTTTTGGACATTATATAAAAACTCTTTGGTTTCGTTTAAAAATTTTTCTGGATCACTTTGATCTTCTAAAACCTCAGGCGCTATAGCTGCTCCAAATTTAATATTCACTTTATTAGTACCATTTGGCTGTAAAGATAAATACCATAAATGGTCTGGAGCTAATGAGTACATATGACTAGGAAATACCGTAGGCAAAACAGATGTATTCCTCCATTTCCCAGTAAGTGATTTATTGTCAGGGTGAGCTGTCCCAACTACTGCATCTTCATTTTTTGTAAAAGTTTGATAAGTAAAGCTCTCAAAGGCTCCCCTTTTATCAAATTCTGTATCTGAAAGATTAATATACGGCCCTACAGTTCCTTGATGAGCAACCGGAAGATGGTAACCCTCCATGAAATTTTCTGTTAAAAGTTTCCAATTAGTATCCCAAACATGATCTTCAGAAATAATATCAATATAATTTTCCATTTTATAAGGTGATAATATTTCATTTAGGCTAGCTAGACTTTCAGATAAGCAATCTATATTAGGATTCAAAGTTACATAAATCCAACCTAAAGAGATTTCACATCTGATTTCAAGCAACTTCATTTTACTTCTATTAAAGCACTCAGTTCTATCCATATACTTGGCCATTACTAATTTTCCATCTAAATCATAACTCCAAGCATGATAGGGACATGTAAAAATATTTTTATTACCTTTCCCTTCAACAATCTGCATCATTCTATGAAGGCAAACATTAGACATAGCCCTAACTTTGTTATTTGCACCCCTCAAAATTATAATTGGTTGCTTCCCAATATTAAAAGTAAAATAATCACCAACTTTTGGTATTTCTGTTTCTCGCCCTGCACAAATCCATTCTTTTGAAAAGATAAGAGCATCTTCTAAATCAAGGATTTTATCTGATGTGTAGATTTCTTTTGGCATTGCACTAGCATGACTTAAGGGCTTTGATGCAAGGGTTTTTAAATCAAGTAATATTTTTTTTGGCATTTTATTATCTCTTTAAAATTTTATACATTTTTCGAATAAAATTTAATCGGGAATAACAGCAGTAACTTCTATTTCTACTACCCATTCAGGTCTAGCCAAAGCTGGCACCACTAGCCCTGTTGAACATGGATGAACCCCTTTAAACCATCGTCCCATCTCTTTATAAACATCTTCACGATACCTGATATCTGTCAAATAAACTACAATTCTGCACACATGCTCCATGCAACTTCCTGCTTCTTTAAGTAACATTTCAATATTTTCCATTGTTTTTTTTGTTTGTAGTTTTGCATCTCCCACATTTAATGTCTCTCTTGTGTCTAAGTCTTGAGAAACTTGACCTCGTAGAAAAACCATCGTGCCTTTAGCTACGACTGCTTTGGACAAATCATTGTCTAGGCTCTGTTCGGGGTATGTCTCTTTAGTATTAAATTTTCTTATTCTTTTGTGAACCACTATATTCCTCCCAAAAATTTTTATTGTTTACAAAAAAAAACTTACCATTAATCATTATTTTTAAAAGCATTATGTTTCAATTGATTTTATAAATAATTTTGGCATTTAAAATATATATATGTACCAATTAAATGATAAAGAGATAGAAAAGTATTGGAAGGATGGCTTCCTATATCCAATACCTCTTTTTGCAGAACAAGAAGCTTATAATCTAAGGTTAAGATTAGAGGAAATTGAAAAAAAATATTCCAACAACAAAGATTTACCTTATCCAATTAATCAATATAAAAGAGTTAATTCACAATGTGTTATACCTTTAGCTGGTGAAATAGCTCTCAATGAAAACATTCTAGACATTGTGGAAAAAATAATTGGGCCTGATATTTTGTTATGGTCTGTTGAGTTTTTTATAAAAGAGGCTAAAAGTAAATCAATCGTTTCCATGCACCAAGATTTAACCTATTGGGGATTAGATGATGATCAAATGCAAGTCACAGCATGGCTAGCATTATCTCTTTCTGACCAAAATTCCGGGTGTATGGACTTTGTAAAAGGCAGTTTTAAAAATCCTATTCTTCCTCACAATGATACTTTTGAACAAAACAATCTTTTATCGCGTGGACAAGAAATAGAATTGCCAATCAAGGATGATGAAAAAACAAAAATTATACTTAACCCCGGTGAGATATCTCTCCACCACGGATTAACTATCCATGGGTCAGGACCAAATGTTTCAAATGACCGTAGAATAGGCGTAGCAATTAGATACTTAAATCCAGAAATAAAGCAAATCCACGCCAAAAAAGATTATGCTATTCTTGCCAGAGGCAAAGATAGATATAATAACTTTATTAAATATGAGCCTGCAAAAGATTTGTTTTCAAAAAATGAGCTCAAACTTTATGATACCATGAGAAAATATCAGGCTGCAGCTCTGACAAGAAATTCCAAAAAAGGGATCGACTTATACCAAGGCAATGATGGAGTTGACACTCCTATTTAATTGCTATGGAATTGGCAGCTCTGTTATGAGGCCCTTCCTGGTAATATTATCATTTGTATTTACCAAGATTTCACTTCCAATAGACCAATAATTCCTTTGAATCATTGAGAGGCCAACATTTCTTTTTAGCCTTGGACTATATATACCAGATGTTATCTGACCAATTTTTACTTTGTCTTTAGAAAAAACTGGGAAAGGTTTCGAGCAGGGAGGACAAGGATCGCCATCAAAAATAATACCTCTGATTTTTTTACTAATGCCCTCTAATTTAATTTTTGACAAAGCACTCTTTCCAATAAATTCATGTTCGCTCTCATTTGAACAAAATTTATCTAAATTGCATTCGTAGGGATTATTTTCTTGTGTAAACTCATTTCCATACGACAAAAGACCAGCTTCTACTCTCTCTATAAGATTGGGGCAACCTGCTCTAATATTATATTTCTGCCCTGCTTTCCATAAAGTATCCCAAATTTTGTGACCATGTTCAAATCCTCTGAAATAGATTTCAAAACCTCCCTGCTTACTATATCCTGATCTTGCAATAAGCTGATTGACACCTAAAAACTCAAACATTTCAAAATTAAAAAATTTAATTAGTTTAATTTTGTTTCCAAAAACTTCAACCATCAAATCCTCAGACATAGGCCCTTGTATAGCTAATGGATAAACCTTAGGTTCTGTTATCTTAACATCTAAATTAAAACCTATTGCCAAACCCTTTGCCCATAGCAAGACATCTGAGTCAGCTATAGATAGCCAATACTTATTTTCATTCAACTTCAGTAAAACAGGATCGTTAATCATTCCAGCATTTTCATCAATAATTGGTATATAAAGACACTGCCCAATTTCAAGACTACCTATGTAACGAGGTGTCATTTTTTGGACAAGCAACTCAGCATCAGAGCCATAAATTTCCACTTGCCTTTGGCAAGATACATCCCATATTTGCACATTTTCCCTAAGGTGCCAGTAATCTTCTTCAACAGTATAGGAAAAAGATTTGGGTAAAAGCATATGATTGACAACTGTAAAACCTGTTACCCCACTATTTTCTACGCTATCCGTAAATGGCGTTCTTCTTATCCGCCTAGACATTTGTAAACCAGTGTCACTCATTGTAATTAAATTCCTATTCTGACCACCAAACTGAATAACTATTTGGGGACATCATTATAGGAATATGGTATTTTTTATTGTTATCTTTCATAGTAAATTTAATCACTATTTCAGAAACTACTCTCTCGCTTAAGGCGTGATCTTTATTACTACAAAAATACTCTCCTGACGCAACGACCATTTCAAACTCACAACTTTTATCCTTTTCAGACAAGCTAAACTCTTCAGACATACGACCACCAATATCTGTCGAGGTTTCTAAAAAGATATCTTTATTACCATTTTGATCAATTATAAAGATTTTAATTTTAACTTTTCCAGCATGTTCACCATTTACTGAATTTAAAAGATGTGAAGATAGTATAGCCATAAACGTCCCCTACTCGATGGATGCTTTATCTCTTTTATTTGTTGTCGCTAAAACGATTGGGCTAATGACCCCTTTAGCTTTAACATTAATACACGATGTTTTTCCACTTTCTATAGCTCTTTTAAGCGCTGGTCCCAATTCTTCTCGTTTAGTAACTAACTCCCCATGGCCTCCCAAACCTTCAAACATTGTATGAAATGGAATATCCCTAAAATCTGTTGCAAAGTGTTTTCCACTTTCAAACAATCTTTCTTGCTGTTGAGAAATGCAATCAAGCCCACCGTTATTATCGATGACAACTATTATCGGTTTATTTTCTTGAAAAGCTGCCTCAACTGATAGACCACCTGATAAAAAAGCCCCATCACCGCTAATCAAAATTACATTCGAGTTTGGGTTAGTATTTTTTGCAGATACTGCAAATGACACTCCAACTCCTAACATACTAAAAGTTCCTGGATGAAGTATTCCTCCAAGTTTTTTTCCATTCCATCCTGCAATATTTATTGCTATTTCAGACCAGAAATGAGTGTTCCCACCATCGATCACAAGCCAGTCATCATCCCCCATTACTTCCTGAACATCTAATGATAACTGAAGTGGATGGATTTTTTCCCCTTTTTTTTCTGCCTTCTTAGTTTCAATATTCAGATCACTAAGAGATTTTTCAACCCATTCTTTTCTCTTGCTTTTATTCAAATCAAACCAGGATCGGCTTAATTTCCATTTACCTTTAGCTTTCAATTCAATAAGGGCATCAAAAAATGGGCCTGGATCAGATAAAAGATTAAAGTCAGCGGCTCTGTTGAATTCAATTTCTTCATGTGAACCATTTACGCACACAAGTTTTGTAGTAGCTGGAAATAATGGCGGGTTTCCAAAATTCATTTGATTATCTAATCTACCTCCAACCATTAGAACTAAATCAGATTCATGAAGTGCGAATTTAGAAGGTGGGTATTGGTGGATGTCCGCAAGACCCATATATGAAAATGCCTCCTCACCTAATAACTTTTGATGATATGGTATATTAAAAATAGGGATATTTAGTGCTTCTCCTACTTTTTCTAATTTTTTTTCATTCTTTGACCACCACACACCATGACCACCAATCAATACAGGCTTTTCAGATTCTAAGCATAATTTTAAAATATCCAATAATTGACTTGGATCCGGCCAGGCTTTTACAATAGGCTTGATATTTTGAGAAAAAGGCCTCTCTTCAAGACCTGCAGTTTCAGGAAACGAAGAAAACATGATATCAACTGGAACACTAAGATGAACTGCACCAGGATAACCATTTGTGGCAATCCTGTAAGCTTTATCAACAAATTCTCTTATTCTGTTCCCGTCTGTAATGCTAGCACTGTATTTTGTTAAAGGCGCAGCTATTGATACATCGTCAATTTCTTTAAAACCACCTGAACCCTGTCTTTTTAAGGTGCTTGATCCTGTGATAAAAATTACAGGAGTTCTCTCCCCCCATGCTTCCATCATAGATGGAACAGCGTTGGCAAAACCTTCTGGTCCGACAAGACATACTGATGGTTTTCTTGTTATCCTTGTATGGCCATCTGCTAAATGTCCTGCAATTTGTTCGTGAGGACAATTAATTACACTCACTTGACATTCCATAAATCCTTCCAAAGCAGGGTTGCAAAATCCCCCTGATAAAGTAAATACATTTTCAATCCCTCTATCATGTAATGCCCTAGCTAAAAGTGAACCACCTCTTATCCTTTTCTCGCTATTCATTTATAGTTCCCTCTAATAATCTAAAGTTTTTCTTTGCTTGTGAATAAAATCCTCGGCCAATATTGAATTAGAAACTTTCTTGATGTCATCTAATCCAACAAGACCCAAAGAAGTGCTTAACTCTCCTTTAATGACATCTAAAATTTTTCTTAGGCCAGACGCTCCATCTGCTCCGATAGCATACATTAATGGCCTACCAAGCATGACAAAATTTGCTCCTAAAGCGAGCGCTTTTAATATATCTCCTCCTCCTCTAATTCCACTATCAAAAATTATAGGGTAATCCTTTCCAACAGCTTTGCGAATTAATGGCAGAGCATAAATTGATGCTGGAGCACTGTCGAGTTGTCTTCCACCGTGATTTGATACATAAACTGCATCAGCTCCTGATTTTTTAATTTTTTCTGCATCTGCTGAATTCATGACACCTTTTACTACTAAAATCCCGTCCCACTTTTTTCTTAACCGTTCTAAAGTTTTCCAGTCATTGCCTCCACGGCTCTCTCCTCTTATAAAACCTTTTCCAGAATTTGAAGTTTCATAGTTCATAGGTTTTGGAGCGCCATTATACAATGTTCTAAAAGACCAATTAGGATGAAAAGAAAAATCAATAAATTGTTTCAATCCCATTTTAAACGGAACGTTCCAACCATTTCTTTCATCCCTTACTCTTCTTGAAAGAACAGGCACATCAACCGTCAATATAATAACCTTGTACCCACAGTCTTTTGCCCTATCAATTAAATCCATAACAAACTGTTCATCTTGACCAATATAGATTTGAAGCCAAGCACGGCCGTTTGAAAGTTCAAAAATTTTCTCTAAAGTGGTTGAGCTTGCCATAGAAGTACAAATGGGTATTTTGTTATTTTTGGCCTCATTTGCTAACATTTGATCTGCATTAGGCCATGTCAAATTACACATTCCCATAGGAGCAAAACCAAAGGGATAATCATTGTCTATATTTAGAAATCTTGTTTTAAGTGATCTTCTTTCAACATTTACTAAAACTCGAGGGTCAAGTCTTATTTGGTCAATAGCAAAATTATTTACTTCAGATAATTTTTCATTTCCCGAGGATCCATCTACAAAATCAAATACTAATTTTGGCAACCTTCTTTGTGCTAATTTTCTTGCATCCTCAACGCTGAAAATTTTGTTGCTTGGATTTATATTTTCAATATTACTATTAAGTATTTTTTTTCTCTCTTATTTAAAAATTTGTATAGTTTACCTTAATAAAAAAAAATTGCGGTTGAAAAAAATCAACCGCAATTACTATATTTAATTTGATGTTTACTTAAACCACCAACGTTCCATAGCTTTTCCGCCATCAACATCCCAGTTGGCTGCCATTTGCCCATGGCCAATCTTATTAGATAAGCCCATGATATAGTTTGCAAACATTGGGATCATTGAGCCACCATCATCATTTACAAGTGATTGACATTCATAATAGATTTCTCTGCGTTTCTTTTTGTCAAGTTCTGCACGAGCTTGAACAACAAGCTCATTGAACCTTTTTGAACCGTCAGTACCTTTCCAATTAGTATCATTCCACTCAGTATCATTAGTGTAAGCTGCAGAAAACATCCAATCTTCAGTTGGACGTCCACCCCAATAGCAAGCAGACCAGCCATGGGCGTCATTGTTCCAAATATTAGACCAATACCCGTCTGAAGGGGCTCTAAACACTTCTATGTTTATTCCACACTCAGCGGCAGATGCACTGATTAATTGAGCCGCATCTACAGCACCAGCGAACGCAGCATCAGCTGCTGCCAATTGAATTGTTCCTGAATGTCCAGATTTTTTATAATGGTGCTTTGCTTTATCTGGGTCAAATTCTCTTTGAGGCAAATCAGAGTTATGATAAGGATTGGCGGTAGAAATTGGATGGTCATTGCCAAGGGCACCATGCCCAAGTAAAATTTTATCCACTAGTTCTTGGCGTTTTATAGCACATTTTAATGCCATGCGCAGATCATAATTTCCAAAAGGCTCAACATTTAATCGCATAGGAAAAGTATAATGCAATGTACCTGTATTCTCTACTATGTTGATTGAAGGTACCTTTGAAAGCAAATCCACTGTTTTTGGATCAACACGGTCGATAGTATCGACCTCACCATTCATTAGAGCATTTTGTCTTGCTACTGGGTCAATGACTGAACTGAGGATAAAGGAATCAAAATGACCTGCTCCCTCTTTCCAGTAATTTGGATTTCGAGAAGCTTCAAGTTTTACACCTGGCTCAAATACTTCAAGCTTGTAGCCACCTGTTCCATTGCCGCTTGCCCAATCAGCAACACCATCAACTTCAGGCATTATCTTCAAATGGTAGTCGGACATAATATATGGCCAATCTCCATTTGCTGCTTTTAGAACGAAAACCACTGAATCACCATCAGCTTTCATTTCTTCAATAGGTGCTAATAAACCTTTAGCAGCCGATTTGCTATCTTCACCACGGTGATGATTTATAGACGCTAAGACATCGTTAACAGTCAACGTTTTACCATTGTGAAATTCAACACCCTTTCGGATTTTAAAACGCCAAGTTATAGCGTCAGAAGATTCGTAGCTTTCAGCCAATTCTGGACCAAGTTGACCCGAAGTCTTAACTTCAGTAAGGTGATTGCCTAAAGCGTAACCCATGCCATTTGAAAAACCGTTTTCATAGGTTGCTGGATCTAAAGAATCTGTTGTAGACCCATGGCCCATAGCCAATCTAAAGGTTCCACCCTTTTTTGGTGTTGACGCTTGCGCTTGAAAAGCCATTGATGACGCTGCGGCAACTGTTACTCCCATGGCTGTTGCGCCCTGCATAAAATCTCTACGGTTTATTTTTCCTGTCGAGTAAAGTTTAGACAGTTTGTCGATTGTAATCATTATATTCACTCCCTGTTTATTAATTTTTTTACCAGTAACACAGACATTTAATGAACTGGTATAGTCCTTGATTAAATCCTTATATACAATAATACCTTAAAGAAATATCTCTAAAATGGCAATTATAAATCCATCTGGTTTTCACAAGCTCAATGTCATTATTAAAAATTTTAAAACATTAACTGCCAGTTGGAGTTACTTAAATCATAGTATTCAAAAAAATTGAGTGACAGAAACAACAAGAGTAAATTAATGTCAATAATAAATTTTTAATAGTACAATTGAGAGAAAATTTAAATGGGACGTTACATTTCCGAAGAAGTGGTAGAAGAATTTCAAAAAAATGGCGTGGTCTTTCTACAAGGGTTCTTTTCAAATCACTGGTTAAACTTACTAAGAGCAGGAATTAAGAAGAATCTCAACGAGCCTGGACCTAACCAACATATATGGAGTAAAGAAGATGAAGGGCAATTCACTTTGTATGATTCTGATAATTGGCGCAAAATTCCTGAATATGAAAATTTTATCAAAAACAGTAATATGAAAGAAGTTGCTTGCCAACTTTTAAGAACCAAAAAGGTTAATTTCTTTTTTGATGCAATTTTTGTTAGATCAGAAGGCGTGCAGTTTTCTACTCCTTGGCATCAAGATGAGCCATATTGGTCGATTGAAGGTCAAGACACAGTGAGCATTTGGATGCCACTTGTCGATGTTAGAAAACAGAGCGCACTGGCCTTTGTACCGGGATCACATCTAAGTGGTAAAAAGTTTAAACAGCAAGACTTTGGTCAACTCAACCCAGAAAAAAAGGACAATGTCAGACACGTCACTTTTTCTGATGAATGGGAATTACTTCCCAATATTGACGAGGATAGAAAAAAATACAAAGTGATAAGTTGGGACATGAAAGCTGGGGATTGTGTTGCTTTTAACGCTCGTATTATTCATGGTGGTGGTGGAAATTTGTTACCGGGGCATAGCCTCAAAGTTTTTAACACACAGTGGCTTGGAGATGATGTAAGAGTAAGCTTTCGCTCTTATGGAATGGATCCTGATCATTCACAAAAAATGAAAAAACATGGAATGAAATCTGGAGATTTGGTGGATGGTAGCGTTTACCCTGAATTTAGAGTTTAAATATTAATAAGTTTTTTTTTCTTCATTATTCAAACTTCATTTATGCCAAAAAGGAAATAATATAATATATTGAACATGGAAAATAGTTTATATAGGTTTGATCAATAAAAAATTAATACTAAAAGGATTAACATTGCATCCCGTATTTTTGACAGTTTTACAAAGGGTCTTTCTTGGATTTATAACTTTGATTGTGGTGTCAATTCTAATTTTTGGCTCAATTGAAATGCTACCTGGAGATTTTGGAGAAGCAATCCTTGGGCAAAGTGCAACCAAGGAGACTGTTGCAGCTTTTCGCCGAGAACTAGGCTTAGATCAGCCAGCGTACATTAGATATTTAAATTGGATAGGCAACGCTTTAACAGGCGACTTTGGTAATTCATTCTCTGGACGAAACGCTTCAGGGATTGACAGGTCTCGGACTGTTGTCGATTTACTGGACCAAAGGTTATATAACACATTATTTTTAGCCGCCATGACAACTTTAATTGCGGTTCCAATTGCTCTTTTTTTAGGGATTACAGCAGCTTTATACAGAGACACTATTTATGATCGTTTAGTTAATTCTGTCACCTTGACAACAATCGCTACCCCTGAATTTTTTGTTGCCTATATACTAATTTTGCTTTTCGCGTCCCTGTGGGGATTTTTTCCATCTCTCGGCAATGTTGACCCTAGAGATACCTTGGATGTAAGAATTTATAAGACTTCTCTGCCAGCTTTAACCATGGCACTAGTTACTATTGCTCATATGCTAAGAATGACCAGGGCAGCAATAATTAATTTATTAGCAAGTCCTTATATTGAGCAAGCACGACTCAAAGGCGTTTCTTCAGTCCAAATAATTTTATGGCATGCGTTACCAAATGCTTGGGCTCCAATAGCAACTGTCATCGCATTTAATTTAGCTTATATGGTTGTAGGCGTTGTAGTTGTCGAGGTTGTTTTTGTCTATCCTGGTGTTGGTCAATTGATGGTAGATGCGGTCAGAACTCGAGATATTCCAGTTGTTCAAGCGTGCGCATTAATTTTTGCTGCTACATATATTTTACTCAACCTGATTGCTGACGTCATCGGAATTGTTACAAACCCAAGATTGCTTCATCCAAGATGATCGAAAAATTTGAAACATATTCTGCCAAGGCTGAAGTTTCCAATGTGAGGAAAAGACGAACTCGTTGGGAAAGAATTTGGTTGGATCTAAAAAAAGCTCCCCCCACAGCAATTTTTGGCATTGTAATTATTATTCTTTATGCATTTACTGCTATTTTTGCTCCGCTACTTGCTCCTTATGGAGAAGCTGACAGTCAATTCCAATCTTATATGCGCTGGGGTGAAGACGGGCATGTATTTGGAACTGATCAAATTGGTAGAGATATCTTATCTCGCTTAATTTACGGTGCACGAAACACAATTGGAATAGCCTTAATCACAACCATTCTTTCATTTCTTATTGGAGGAGGACTAGGGTTAATAGCGGCGATTAATAGGTCTATATTAGATCAATTATTGAGCCGTGGAGTAGATGTTCTTATGGCTATCCCAGGTTTGATTTTTGCCCTTATGCTATTATCAATATTTGGTGCTAATGTATTAAATTTAATAATAATCATGGCAATTCTAGACAGTACGCGCGTCTTTAGATTGACTAGGGCAGTAGCTTTAAATGTTGTGGTAATGGATTATGTTGAAGCTGCCCATCTACGAGGGGAAAAAATAGGATGGATAATGCGCCGTGAAATTTTACCAAACATTTTGCCACCTTTAGTTGCTGAATTCGGATTGCGGTTTTGCTTTGTCTTTTTATCAATCGCGGCTCTTAGCTTTCTTGGGGTTGGCATTCAACCTCCAACATCAGATTGGGGAACGATGGTCAGAGAAATGGCATCACTTATTCAATTTGCAAAATATGATCTTTTAGGCGCAATGACCCCCTTACTTCCTGCAGCTTGCATAGCCTTATTAACAATATCTGTTAATTTTGTTGTAGATTGGTTCTTACACAAAACAAGCGGTATACGTGATGAAAAATAATAACCCTGTAAAGAGAGACATTTTATTGGAAATGAAAGACATTGTAATTGATGGCTTTTCAGACGATCGATGGCACCCCATTATAAAAGGTATTGATTTAACATTATGTCGAGGCGAAGTGTTAGGATTGATAGGAGAAAGCGGGGCTGGTAAATCAACATTAGGAAAGGCAGCTATGGGATTTGCTCAACCTGGGTGCAGATTAACTGGTGGCACCATCCTATTTGACGGGATGGAGCTTAGAGCTAAATCTGAAAAGGAAAAGCAAAAACTTTGGGGCAGTAGAATGGCATATGTTGCTCAATCTGCTGCAGCTTCATTTAATCCTGCACACAGATTGATTGACCAAACAACTGAGAGCGGAATTCGGCATGGATTAATGAGCAGAAAAGACGCTGAAAGCGACGCTATTGAGTTGTATAAAGCTATGCGATTACCAGACCCAAGTAATATAGGTTTTCGATATCCTCATCAAGTTTCTGGTGGGCAGTTACAACGTGCTATGACAGCAATGGCTATGACATCGAGACCAGATCTTATAATTTTTGATGAACCTACTACAGCTCTTGATGTTACAACTCAGGTTGAAGTTCTTGCTGCGATGAGAGATGCTGTTGAACGTTTTAACACAGCGGCGATATATATTACTCACGATTTAGCGGTTGTTGCTCAAATGTCTGACAGAATTAAAGTTCTCCGCTTTGGAGAAGAAATGGAAGAAGCTGAAACAAACAAAATGCTCAAAAGCCCATCGCATCCATATACAAAATCACTTTGGTCGGTGAGATCAATTGAAAAAAAAGCTACTAGTTCTGATGATAAAATTTTAGAAATACGCAATGTTGACGCAGCCTATGGCAAGGGTCCAAAGGTGCTACAAAATGTGAATATTAGTGTACCCCGAGGAAATACTGTTGCCATAGTAGGAGAAAGTGGCTCAGGAAAATCAACTGCTGCTCGTGTAATAACAGGCTTGTTGCCAGTGCTAAAAGGGAAAGTTCTCTTTAATAACGAACCATTGCCCCTTATGGTGAAAGAAAGGTCTAAAGAACAGCTTCAACGCATTCAAATGATTTATCAAATGGCAGATACCGCAATGAACCCTCGCCATACAGTTGGGGAAATCATTGGTAGGCCTCTTGAGTTTTACCTTGGCTTGACAGGAAAAGCACTAGAGACCCGAATAATAGAATTATTAGAAATGATAGAATTAGATGAAAGTTTTTATGACCGTTTACCTTCAGAATTATCTGGAGGACAAAAGCAGCGTATTTGTATTGCAAGAGCATTAGCAGCTGAACCAGAATTAATTATATGTGATGAAGTAACTTCAGCTCTTGATCAAATTGTTCAAGAAGGAATTTTAAAACTCTTGTTAAAGTTACAAGTTGAATTGGGTATAACTTACATTTTTATTACTCACGACATTGCAACAGTAAAAGCGATATCTGACGAAGTAGTTGTTATGTTAGAGGGGAAAGTGATTGAACAGGACATGAAAGGAAATATATTTTCTCCACCCTATCCAGAATATACCGAACTTCTTCTTTCCTCTGTTCCTGAAATGGATCCTGAATGGCTTACCAAGCTATTAAAAAGCCGTTCACTAAAAAGTTAGATTTCTATTGATGTTTTCTTGGAATTTTTTCTTTCCAATTTTTCTCAAAGAAAATTTTATTATTTAAATAAGCTGAAAGACTTATTTTGCATTGAAAATAATTTTTATCAGATGAAATGTCATGTTTCGTTTTAACAATCATTTCATGTTGATCTCTTTTTGTTAATGTCTCCCAACGTGCTGTTAGTCTAGCAGACAAAGGATCATCTTCTTTGATTGAGTATTCATGCCAAACCTGCATATGTTGTTCTAAACCGTGGTCATTTGATTTCAAATGCCCAAAATCATCATAAGTCTCAATAACTATTTGATTGTTATTATTTATTTTTTCAGACCTCTTCCCTGAAGGGGAGCTTAAATACTTCCATTTATGCTTCATAGGTGGAGTGATGTTATCAAGGCTTTGATCTTTATCTATATCTTGATTTAAACCTTTTCTTCTTTGGGGTAAAATTAAACAACAGTTTTTTAAATTTAATTTTACATTCACAACTTCTGGAACTGGCCAAATTATTGGCCAGTAAGTTGTTGAAAGAGCCAGTCTTAACTTGTTGCCTTTCTTTAGTCTCCATCCACAATGATTCAAATCAAAAACTACTTTATAGAATTTCCCTGGTACAAGTTTTTCAGGAAACTCATGACTTATGTGATGAGATAAATTAAATGGTCTAAATGAAACTCTCTCGGAAACACCCTCTGGGGAAACTTCACAAATTCTTGTAATTAAATACGCATCAGGCTTATCAACTGAAAATTCAATTTCAAGTTTTGGCGCTCCAAGAACTTCCAGGTCTTCAATTAATGACTCACTATCAAAACATACCGCAATTTCATCATCTCGCCTTTGATCGTCTGGCAATTCATGTTCTATTCGCATACCTGGGCAATTGTGACCAGAAGCCAATCCAAGATTTTGTGGGGTATTTATATTTTTTTTACCTGAGCCACTTGAGGAAGAAAGACCATTTTGTGATAAATAAAAAATTCTTGATGTTATATTTGAAGAAGGCCAAATCGGCTCCTTTATCCATCTTCCAGGTCGCGGTCTCCATTTTCCATTTGGAGGATCAAAACTGTTTATATAGGCTCTTAAAGCTGGCAAAGAATGAGTGGTATTTTCTTGTTTTAAAAAACAATCAAACCAATTTATAGTCTCTTGAAAAAAATTACCCTTTGGCTCTATAGTGGCAATATTTGGATACTTATGTTCCCAGGGCCCTATCCATGCAGAGCAGGGCGCTTGTAAGTTTTCTATTAGCTGAGGCGGTGCATTTGTGTATTGATCCGCCCAACCGCCAACAGCTAAAACTGCACACTCTATTGAATTCCAATCTTCACAAACAGAGCCATGTTTCCAGAAAGCGTCTCGTGTTGGATGTTTCAACCATGTTAAAATATGAGCTGGCTGATTTTCTAATCTATTTTTCCAAACCTTTTTCCAGTCTTTTCTTAATTCAGGGTCAGGGGGCCTAGAAGAATAGGCTAGCATTTGTTGAGACCAAGCAAAATTATCCGTCAACAAACACCCTCCCATATAATGAATATCGTCAGCATACCGATCAACGGTTGAGCAAACTGTAACAATCGCTTTTAGGGGTGATGGTTTTCTCATAGCTATTTGAAGTCCATTAAATCCACCCCAAGAGATGCCAATCATCCCCACATTTCCATTGCTCCATTCTTGATTAGCAATCCAATTGATTACCTCATGTCCAGTAGAAAGTTCATCTTCTGTATATTCATCAAGCATTAAGCCATCAGAGTCTCCCTGACCCGGCAAATCTACTCGAATACAAACATACCCTTTACTGGCAAATGATGGATGGTTCCCTTCATCACGAAGTGCAGTGCCATCTCGTTTTCTATAAGGTAAGTACTCTAAAATAGAAGGCGCAGGAAAATTGCTATTACTATTACTAACTGGTTGCCACATTCTAGCTGAAAGTTTTCTGCCATCAGATAATGGAATAAAAAAATTAGGTGTTTCTAAAAAGTTCGCCAATTATCTACTCTTCTATTTTATTTTTTATGTTAAGAGAAAGTTTTTTTTCTCGCAAATAAATATAATGGTTTGCTGAAATTAAAATTATAGCGCCAATTAAAAAAACAAGAGTAATCTTTTCTTGAAAAAAAATAATTCCTACCAAAATTGATAAGGGAACAGCAGTATAGTGAACAACAGCAAGAGATGTAGCAGACGCCAAATGGTGACTTAAGGCAAGAAAAAATTGTTGGAAACTAGCTAGTATTCCACACCCTATTAGAAGCAACCAAATATGATTAAATGGAGGAAAAGAAATATTAAAAAATAAACATAACAATGAGAATATTATTAATCCAAAACAGTTATACCAAATTGATGTTGAAATTGGAGCATCTTGACTGCCAAGTTTTCTCAAAAAAATAAACATCAAAGCACATACAAATGGACAAGCTAAGCCAATAATCAATCCTGGAAAAAAGCTAAGATTGTTAACTCCGGTTAATGTTGGCTGAAGCAATATCATAACACCCACAAATCCAATAATGATTGCCGAGATTCTGTGGACACCAACTTTTTCTCCAATCATAAAAGGGGCTAACAAAGTAATAAAAATGGGCATAGTTTGAATTAAAGCTGTAGCAACACTAATATTCAAATAAATAACTGATAAAAGCCAAAGTACTAATCCCAATAATCCTGTGACACTTCGAGCAAAAAGTATTTTCTTCTGTTTTACAATTAAAAGATTTTTTCCTCTTTGATAAAAACCAAACAATATTAATAGAGGCAGACAAAATAAATATCTAAAAAATAAAATTAGTATCAACGAAGTTTCAG
>Ga0066866_10000214_pt1 | contig 21668 bp, 15 predicted proteins | sample ETN01SmetaG_3_FD_66435 | JGI IMG/M metagenome (GOLD analysis project Ga0066866, IMG submission 66435) | Marine microbial and viral communities from oxygen minimum zone, Eastern Pacific Ocean - ETNP2014F12-01SV263 | ecosystem: Environmental > Aquatic > Marine > Oceanic ...
TCCGGTTGGGCAATATCAACTTTGCCGATGTCCATCAGGTCCCGAAACTCGTGATGCGTTGTCAGCCATTCGCCGGCGGCGATACGGATGCCGCCTTCGTCGTGCAAGCGAGCATAGCCTTCAAGGTCATCCACCCATAGTGGGGTTTCTAGAAAATACACTCCGAGATCTTTCCAGTCGCGAGTGGTTGCCAGCACACGCTCAACGTCATCCCAGGCATATTGCACGTCGACCAACAGCGTGAAGTCCGGGCCGATGGCTGCACGGCAGGCAGCGATGACCTCGGTGACTTTTTCGTCTTTCTCGTTCATACCGCTGTGGTTGTATGGGCCGAACAGGGTGATCTCGAGTTTGGCGGCGCGGAAACCGATGTCGCGGGCACGCAACACCCACTCCACGAGGGAGTCTCTGTATTCCTCATAGCTGTTTCCGTTGGGTTGAAGTGAGGCGTACGGTTGGATGGCGTCGCGCAGGGTGCCGCCGAGGAGTTGCCATGTTGGTTTGTCGGCGGCTTTACCCTTGATATCCCAAAGGGCCATGTCGATGGCGCCGATGGCGTTGATGACGGCGCCGCGTCGTCCGTTCATGCAACTGCCAACGTATAGTTTTTGCCAAAGCCGCTCGGTGTCGCGCGGGTCTTCGCCGATGAGCATTTCTTTCAGGCCGAGCCCCATGGAGTGGGTGCTGGGTGCTTCGATACAGGCCCGGGCGATCCACGGGTTGACGTCGCTTTCGCCAATGCCGGTGATCCCCTCGTCGGTATGAACAAACACGACGATGTCATCCTGCGCAGAGGAGGTGGCATCGGTCCGAACGTCTGGGACTAGGAGTACGTGGCATTCGATGTCGGTAATTTTCATTCCTGCGGCGCAACCGGTATCATTGCCGGTCAGGGGATGCAACTGGACATTCGCGTTTGGCTGCGTTACTCAGTCTGCTTCACTGAAAATGCATGCGCCACGGGACAGCGTTGAGTTCATTGGCAGGTTGGGGCTGTTGATGTTTGTCCTGGGGGCGCCTGGCCAATCGAATGACGCTGCGGAGCCGGTCAACCAACATAATGTGCTGCCGATTCTGCATCTGCGCTGTGCGTCGTGTCATGGTCGACAGGAACAAAAATCGAACTTGGATATGCGCACGGTTGAGTCGCTGTTGAAGGGGAGCAAGGATGGCCCGGTGGTGAAGCCGGGTGATCCCGAGGCTAGCCTTCTGATACAGAAAATTTCCAAGGGTGAGATGCCGCCCAAGCGAGACCTGGTCAAAGCTAGCGTGAAGCCGGTGCGGGAGGGGGAACTTGAAATCATTCGAAAATGGATTGCCGCCGGGATGCCTGTCGCCAAGGCCGAGCGCCCGAAGGAGAGACTGGTTACCTTGGAGGAAGAAAAGTTTTGGTCGTTTCAATCTCCCAAGCGTCCGGTGGTGCCTCAGGTTGGTCAAACAGTGGTGGCCAATCCCATTGACGCTTTTGTGGCCAAGCGCTTGGCCAAGGTGGGACTCGAATTGGCCGGACAGGCGACTAGACGCGAGTTGGCAAGGCGGATTTATTTTGACCTGACCGGATTGCCGCCGTTGCCCGGCGAGGTTGCTGCGTTTGTTGAGGATGAACATCCAGGTGCCTATGAGCGACTGGTCGATCGGTTGCTCGCTTCACCTGCCTATGGTGAGCGCTGGGCACGATATTGGCTCGATCTCGCCGGCTATGCCGATTCAGAAGGAATACAGCACGCCGACACATTGAGACCGTGGGCGTATCGTTATCGTGATTATGTCATTCGTGCATTGAACTCGGACAAACCGTACGACCTGTTTTTGTCGGAGCAAATTGCCGGCGATGAGTTGGCGAATTACGAGGACGCCAACGAGTTCACTGAAGAGCATTTCGACCGGCTGGTGGCGACCGGGTTTTTGCGCATGGTTGAGGACGGGACGAATGCCAATATCACCAACTTCGTTCCAGATCGGCAGGACAACATTGACAACGAGATGCGCGTGCTTGGCTCGTCCGTGTTTGGTTTGACGTTGCATTGTGCCAAGTGCCATTCGCACAAGTTCGATCCTTTGTCGCAGGCGGACTACTTCAGGCTGCGAGCGATTTTCAAGGGAGCCTTCGACGAGCACGACTGGTTGAACCCCTCCAAGCGGCGGTTGCCTTTCGGCCATCCGGAGGAGTTGAAACGTTGGCATGAAAACAAGGCGGCGGTTGATGCCGAATTGGCGGCGATCAAGGCCAATGCAGGACTGGATAAGGAAGCCAAAAAGAAGGCGTTTGAAGCGGCTGAAAAAAAACGGATTGAGCAACCGATGGTACGGGCGCTTTGGGATCGTGGCCAACCGTCGCCCACCTATCTTTTCAACCGCGGCGACTATCTTCAGCCACGTGAGTTGATCGAGCCGGGTTTGCCAAGAGCGCTGGTTTCCACCGGCGAAACGTTTCGACCAAAACCGCCATGGCAGGGGAGCAGCAAGACTGGCCGCCGATTGGCTTTCGTCAAGTGGCTGACGAAAGGTGATCATCCGTTAACGGCCAGAGTGATGGTGAACCGCATCTGGAAGCATCATTTTGGTCATGGCCTGGTTCGGACGCCGGGTGATTTTGGTAAGTCGGGGGAAAGACCAAGCCACCCGCAGTTGCTCGATTGGTTGGCAACAGAATTTGTCGAGGCCGAATGGAGCATCAAGCGGATGCACCGACTGATACTGACTTCGCGCACTTATCGACAAACGTCGCGGATTTCGGCTGAACGGATGGAGTTGGATCCTCAAAACAAACTGTGGTCGCGCATGCCGATTCTTCGTTTGCAGGGCGAGGTTTTGCGCGACTCGATGTTGGCGTTGGCGGGACGACTGCGTTGGGAACAGTTCGGTCCGGCAGACTCGGTCGACGTTTCCGATCAGGGGCTCGTGATGGCCAAGCCGAAAGACGGGACATGGCGGCGTAGTGTGTATTTGCGCCAACGCCGAACCGAGGTGCCGACGTTGCTGGCCAGTTTTGATCTGCCGGTGATGAGTCCGAACTGTGTTGAAAGGCCTGAATCGAACGTTGTTACCCAGGCGTTGCACCTGATGAACAACGATTTACTGCGTCGCTTGGCCAATGCGTTTGCACAGAGGGTGAACTACGAAAAGCCAAGTGGTATCGGTGCGAAAATGAGACATGCATTTCGACTAGCGCTTGGCCGCGAAGCAAGCGCGGAGGAGATCGACCTGGGCAAGCGCAAACTTAGCCCTCTGGTCGAGCGCGATGAAACGCAGGCGCTGCAGGCGCTTTGTCATGCGCTGTTTAATGCTGCGGAATTTGTATATTTGGACTAGTTTTTGATTGTGAACGCACTAGGGACAGGCAAGAGGTCGCGCCGCCGCTTTTTTCAGCATATGAGTGGCGGGCTTGGCCAGGCGGCTTTGTTGTCGCTGCTGGGTCGTGACCTGCCCGGAGCAATGGCTGAGGTCGCACATGGTTCAGCGCCGGGACAGGTGTTCGACCTCGAACCGCGTCGGCCTCACTTCGAGCCCAAGGCCAAGGCGGTGATCCACCTGTTCATGAACGGTGGGCCGAGCCAGGTGGATCTGTTTGATCCGAAGTCGGAGTTGACCCGTAATCATGGCAAATCCTACTTCAACAAAATTGCCGGTGAAGTGGAGAATCCGCAGTCTGCCGGCGCGTTGCTGCGTAGCCCGTTTAAGTTCGCGCAGCATGGCCAAAGCGGCATGTGGGTGTCCGAGGCGATGCCCCACTTTGCGCAATGCGTGGATGAAGTGGTGATGATTCGCTCAATGTTCACTACGAGCATCACACATGAGCCGGCACTGTTTAATATCCACAGCGGTCGGCTGTTCTCCGGGCATCCGACATTGGGCTCATGGATTAGCTACGGGCTTGGCAGTGAGAACCAAAGTCTGCCGGCTTACGTGGTCCTCGAAGATCCCAAGGGGCCACCGATAAACCGCAATCAAAACTGGCAGTCCGGTTATCTGCCACCCGTCTGCCAGGGCACCCGGTTTCGTTCGACCGGGGCACCGGTGCTGGATCTTCATCCTGGCAAAGATATTCCGGATCAGATGATAGACCTTGAGAGGGACTTGATCGGCACGCTGGACCGGATTCATCAGCGTCGTCGACCTCACCAGCCCCGTCTGGGTGCGCGGATCGCAAACTACGAACTGGCAGCCCGTATGCAGATCGAGGCTTCCGAGGCGCTTGATCTGTCCAAGGAAAGCCCCGCCACCCAGGCCATGTATGGGATTGGCGAGGACAAAACCGATTCATACGGTCGCCGCTGCCTCATTGCGCGGCGACTGGTCGAGAGGGGGGTGAGGTTTGTGCAGTTGTTTATAGATGGGCAAATATGGGACAACCACACCAACCTGAAGTCGGGACTTCGTGGTGCGTGCGCACGCACCGATAAGCCGGTGGCGGCCTTATTGACCGATCTGCGGGAACGAGGCTTGCTCGAAGAGGTGCTTGTGGCTTGGGGAGGGGAAATGGGCCGTCTGCCGATTGCTCAACTGGACGGCAAAAAAAACGAAGCAAATTCAGGTCGAGATCACAACAAAAATGCCATGATCGGTTGGATGGCTGGCGCCGGGTTGAAGCGTGGCTACGTTCACGGTTCCACGGATGAAATCGGTCTGAAGGCAGTGGAGAAAACCGTGGGTGTCCCAGAATGGCATGCCACTCTGCTTTATTTGCTGGGTCTCGACTATGCCCGTCTGTCTGTCAGGCAGAACGGGTTGGATGAGCGGCTCGTGGGAATTCATGAACCGGAGGTTGTTTCTGATTTTTTGGCCTGATCTTGTTGGTGTTTTGCTGTTGGGAAGGGCTTCGATTTACTTAAACCTTGAATGGAGGCGATTGAACACTAAGATGCCGCGTTCACTGGGTGGCGGGGTAGCCAAGTGGTAAGGCAGGGCTCTGCAAAAGCTCTATCGCCGGTTCGATTCCGGCCCTCGCCTCCATCCCAACGACTGATCGTGAGGGATTTGTTTCATCGATGGAAAGCCAGCGAAAAAAGAGTATTCAAAAGAGGTAATCAAGCAGACGCTTGTGAAAAAATTCACTAAATCGCTTGCCGGGGCGTTCGAATGCAATTAGGCTGCCGCGCTTTGTTGGATGTCTGACGTCTTTCCTAGATGGACCAACAGGTTGCCGGGCCAAATCATATTTGGCCTTTTGCTCATTGGAGGAGTGGTGACGGCTGGTCTGAGTTACTATTTCACGCCCAAGTACACCCGGGTAGGGTATCAACCCACCCAGCCGGTGCCGTTCTCGCATTCCATTCACGTGCAGCAACTGGGTCTCGACTGCCGGTACTGCCACGAGGGGGTGGAGAAGTCGTGGTACTCAAATGTGCCGGCGGCGGACACCTGCATGAACTGCCACAGCTCAGTTCGGGCGGAAGATCCGAAGCTTGAGCCGATACGAGCCAGTTACAAGGATTCAAAAAAGCCCGTCGAGTGGGTGCAAATCCATAAATTGCCAGATTACGTGTTTTTCGATCATTCAGCGCATGTTAACCGTGGCGTTAGTTGTGTGGAGTGCCACGGTAGGGTTGATCTGATGGATGAAGTTCGCCACGAAAAGCATTTTAGCATGACGTTTTGTCTAGACTGCCACCGTAACCCGGAACCGCACCTGCGTCCTCTCGATAAGATCACTGACTTGGCATGGACACGGCCAAAGGAAGGCAATAAAGGCAATTTCGTCAAGGATTGGCACATTAAGACCTCTGAAAACTGTTCCGCCTGTCATAGATGAACCATAAATCGACTCCATCAAACGGGCAAAAGAGTGGCCCTCGCTACTGGCGCAGCCTTGAGCACAAGGCCGATTCTCCGGAGTTTCGCGCGTTCGTAGAAAAGGAGTTTCCGTCCGGTGTCGATTTGATTGATGATCCGGTATCGCGCCGAAACTTCATGAAGATCATGTCGGCCTCTTTTGCGCTGGCGGGCCTCGGCGTGAGCGGTTGTCGCCGTCCGGAGCACAAGATTTTGCCGTTCTCGAAGATGCCGGAGAATTACGTGCACGGGGCGCCGCAATATTTTGCCACGTCAATGCCAACTCGAGAATCGGCGGTGCCGCTGGTGGTGAAGTCCTACGATGGACGGCCAATTAAAATTGAGGGCAACGCCGAGTTCCCAAATAGCAATGGTGGAACCGACCACTATGCGCAGGCGTCTGTGTTGAGCCTCTATGACCCGGATCGCGGGATTAATTTCAAGAGGGCTGATTACTCCGTGAGGGGCGGGGTAGAGGTCACTGAGTTTACCGAGGATGGTAACAAAACCCTCAAAGTTGAGCCGAAGTCCGGAGTACTCAAACTCCTGGACGGCTTGTCCAACAATAAGACTCATATCTTGATGGAGCAAAGCAGTTCGCCCTCCCGGGCGCGCTTGGTCTCTGATTTAAAATCTAAAGGGGTTCGTTTTTATGAGTACGAGCCGGTGGACTTTACTGTTCATGCCGAGGCAGCTTCGATCGCCTTCGGTTCTTTCGTTAAACCTATTTACAAGTTTGAAAAGGCTAAGGCGATCCTCTCGCTGGATTGTGATTTTCTCGGCACGGAAGAGGGTTCTTTCGAGAGTATTCGTGAATTTTCCGCTGGCCGTCGGGTTAAGGATGATCACACAGAAGATCCTTCCGAGGTGATGAATCGTTTATACTCAGTTGAAGGTTTGTTGAGTTTGACAGGGACCAACTCAGATCATCGACTGCGGATTCCGACAGGGAGTGTGAGGCGTGTGGCGGCTTTGTTTTTGAAGGAGGCTCTTGAACAAGCGGAAGTGGAAGTTGATGAGTTGAACAATGAACTGGAGGCTTTCGCTGGCGACTTGAAAAAGGATTTCCCAAAGAGTCATGCCGTTGAAGAAAAGAAGGATGCGGATGCGGCCAAGTGGGTTCACGAGTGTGTTGCGGATTTGGCGCGCTTGGCCAAGGCCGGTAAAAAAACCTTAGTGGTAGCCGGTTACCGGCAGCCAAAGGAAGTACATTTGGCTGCGATAGCCATGAATGTTTTGTTGGGTAATGTTGGTGAGACGCTGGTGCTTCAATCCTATAAACCAAGCGGGAACGGTTCTATAAAGGATTTGGCCTCTAATTTTAAGACCAGTGATAACCTAGTGGTGCTAGGGGGGGATCCAGCCTACAACATTCCAGTCGATATTGACTGGAACAGCATTGTCGACAAGGCCGAGAAATTCATCCGCTACGGATATTACAACGTTGATGAGACATCGAAGAAGGCTGACGCATTTATTCCAGCCGCGCATTTTCTTGAGTCATGGGGCGATGCCCGGACGAGCGATGGCACGTTGGTGCCGGTCCAGCCGCTTATCGCACCGCTTTTCGGTGGGTTGACAGAAATTGAGGTATTGGCTCGCATTGGGGGTGCAAAGGAGACTGATCCCTATAATATCACTCGCTCAACATTTGAGGGGATAGCCGGAAAAGGCGACAGCAAGTGGAACAAATTCCTACACGACGGTTATCTGGTTGACAGCGCAAGCGAGGCCGTACTTGCCGAATTTGATGGTGAGGCTGCTACGGCTGAATGGCGCAAGAGTGTCAAGAAAATCATTCCACCTTCATCGAACAATCTCGAGGTTACTTATTACCGGGATCACAGTGTTGATGATGGACGTTGGGGGAACAACGGTTGGCTGCTCGAGGCGCCCAATCCAGTTACAAAAATTGCCTGGGATAATGTGCTGCTGGTCAGTTTGAAAACAGCTAGAGATCTCTTAGGTTCAAGAGACAAGGAATTGCTGGATTTTGAAAAGGTTGATGGCGAGGACTTTGATCCCAAGCCGTTGGGCTTGCCAGGGCGTTTTGGTTTTCATTCAGAGTCCGGCCGGTTCTTTCAAAAAGTTTTCAAGTTGAAGGTCGGAGATAGGGAGATTGAAGGACCGATTTGGCTTCTTCCGGGTATGGCAGATGATGTAGTTGGAGTGGCGCTTGGTTACGGTCGTGGAGTCGGTCGGGTTGGCGGCGCTGCTGGGCCTCTTAATAAGCGTAGTGGAGGTGGCGGGTTCAACGCCTATGCGGCACGAACATCAGTGACACAGCACGTTGCAGTGGGTGCACAGCTTACTGATACCGGAGACACCTACGAGGTTGCTTGCACACAAGAGCAGGGCACCATGGATGGTCGTCCGCTGGTGCGTGAGTGCAATGCCGATGACTTCACTGCCCACAAGGATTTCGTAAAACATTTCGATCTGGACAGCGTTCATCATACTGCTCATATAGTGAAAGGTGATGACCGGGGTTATCCTTGGGAAGCGGACCATTACAAGGAACTGCCCGCTTCGCCTTACCGGAATAATCTTGGTGATGATTCATTAAATGGAGTGAAGTTGATGGATGTTGAGCGCCAGCAGTGGGGTATGGTGGTCGACCTCACCTCATGTGTTGGTTGCAACGCGTGCGCGGTAGCCTGTCGAAGTGAGAACAATATTCCGATTGTTGGCAAACATCAGGTTGCGCTTGGTCGAGAGATGAATTGGATGAGCATCCACCGTTACTTTTCTGGTGATGAGCACAACCCGCAGGTCACCTATCAGGGAGTGAGTTGTCAACATTGTGAGGATGCACCTTGTGAAACGGTTTGTCCCGTAAATGCAACGGTTCACGATGAGGAGGGATTAAACCTTATGGTGTACAACCGCTGTGTGGGAACACGGTACTGCTCCAATAACTGCCCCTATAAGGTGCGGCGTTTTAACTATTATGATTATAATCGCCGATCTATTGGGGTTGAGGATGGGCAGCGCAAGCCGGGCCGGTTTTTTAACGATGACAACCATCTGAACAATAGCCCGTTGCACCCTGGTAACAAGAGTTCCAATGGGGAGTGGGAGTTGCTTCGTTGGTATAAGGACCCTTCGCGCGGCAGTGTCCCTGGCTTGGACGATGGTAAGAAGGAGGGTGGAGAATTTGATCCAGAGTGGGATTTGGTGAAGCTTTCCAAAAACCCTGATGTGTCAGTTCGCATGCGAGGCGTCATGGAGAAATGTACTTTTTGTATTCAGCGAATCCAGAGTGCGAAGATCGAGCAGAGGGCCAAGGTCAAGGATTCGGTTGAGAAAATAGACGACAAGGAGAGCAAGATTTCCGCGTTGGATGTACCGGACGGAACCATCATTCCCGCGTGCCAGCAGGCTTGTCCTGCAGACGGTATTTCCTTTGGTGATATTTCGGATCCGACCAGCGAGGTGTATCGAATGAAACGGCAGAATCGAAACTATTCGGTACTTGGGTTTCTTGATACTCGGCCGCGTACGACCTACTTGGCCAAGTTGCGGAATCCCAATTCTTCAATGCCGGACTATTTTGATGTTCCGAATACCGTGACGGATTATAATGACAAAAACCACGGTGATATTTTTAAGAAGAAAGAGGGTAAGGCGAAAGGGAAGGAGGCCAAGCACTGATGGCTCACGACTCGGTTCCACCCTCTGTTAAGATCGCTCCTCCTCCAGTAGAACTGGAGCGACCGGCATTGGTGGAGAACAATCGTTCGATTGGTTGGATTTCTGATACGGTTGCAGGTGTCATTGAAAACAACACTCCAGGTTGGTGGAAGTTGACCATAACAATTAGCCTTTTTGTATCGCTTGGTCTGCCGCTTGGCTTGGTCTACCTCATCTCAACCGGTGTCGGCGTGTGGGGATTAAACAATCCGGTAGCTTGGGGTTGGGCGATTGTGAACTTCGTTTGGTGGATCGGTATTGGCCACGCAGGAACGCTGATTTCTGCCATTTTGTTTTTGCTCCGCCAAAAGTGGCGTACATCTATTAACCGCGCTGCCGAGGCGATGACGATTTTTGCAGTCATGTGCGCTGGTATTTTCCCGGCGGTTCACGTGGGGCGCATTTGGTTTGACTGGTGGCTCTTTCCAATACCGAATGCGAACTCAATCTGGCCACAGTTTCGTTCGCCGTTGTTGTGGGATGTGTTCGCTGTTTCAACCTATTTCACCGTATCAGTTCTATTCTGGTATATGGGTTTGATTCCTGATTTGGCAACCATGCGCGATCGTTTTCGCAAGGTAGCCAGCAAGGTCGTTGAGCCCACAGCCAAGTTTCGCAATCATTTGGCGCAGTTCCTCTACGGGGCGTTTTCGCTCGGTTGGACTGGCTCTAACCGGCATTGGCGCAACTATGAAAAAGCCTATCTGTTGCTTGCTGGGCTCTCAACCCCACTAGTATTGTCGGTGCACTCTATCGTGTCTTTCGACTTCGCTGTGTCCCAGTTGCCCGGATGGCATACGACCATTTTCCCTCCGTACTTTGTGGCAGGAGCTGTTTTTGGCGGCTTCGCGATGGTAATGACACTGATGATACCTCTGGTCTCTTTGTATCGTTTGCAAGAGATTGTGACCATTCGGCATTTAGAGGTAATGTCCAAGGTGATTTTGGTCACTGGTTCCATCGTTGGTTACGCCTATGGGATGGAGTTTTTTATCGCCTACTACGGAGGCAATCCGTACGAGTTGTACGCATTCAAGAACCGTGCTTTTGGCGATATGAACTGGTCGTACTGGTGGATGCTCGGCTGCAATGTGCTGGCACCTCAGTTCTTCTGGTTTAAGTGGTGTCGAACGACGCCTTGGTTCATATGGGTCATTTGCGGGTTTGTGAACATTGGAATGTGGATGGAACGTTTCGTGATCGTGGTCACTTCACTCCACAACGACTTCATGCCAGGTAACTGGGGTTATTATTCACCGACTTGGGTCGACATGGTTACCTACTTCGGCACGTTCGGATTTTTTATGACTTTATTTCTGCTGTTTTGCCGATTCCTGCCATTGATTGCTATTTCGGAAGTGAAGGGCGTGCTGCCCCAGGCAGATCCGCATCACCCCTTGGGAGGAGCTAAACACTGATGGATTCATTGGACGACTACCAGATTCCCTACGGATTCATGGCCGAGTTTGATACCCCGGCTGATGTATTGCATGCGGCTGAGAAAGTCCGTGATGCCGGCTATACTCGCTGGGATGTGCACACACCGTATCCGATTCATGGCATGGATGATGCCATGGGCTTGGGCAACTCCAGAGTCGGCTGGTTTACTTTTATCGCAGGTTTATTCGGTTTCTTCTCGGGGATGCTGATGATTTGGTACATGAACGCATATGATTACGGTCTTCCAGTGGGCGGTAAACCAAATTTTAGTCCGTTCGCATCCTTCCCTGTTGCCTACGAGATGACCATTCTACTGGGCGCCTTTGGTTCACTGGGAGGAATGTTGTTCCTGAACCGCCTGCCGCGCCTGCATCATCCTTTGTTGAAGAACATTCGTTTCGCGGAGGTGACACATGACAAGTTTTACGTTGTTATTGAGGCTGATGATCCGAAATACGAAGAGGAGGAGACCCGGGGGCTGCTGGAGAAGGCTGGCAGTAGTCACATTGAACTGGTTAACGAATAATGCGTTACTTCATTACAGGATTTGTCGCTATTGTTTGCTTGGTTATAGCTACGGCGGGTTTTCAGGATTCGTTCACTCGAAACCGTCCGATTGAAGTGTTTCCGGATATGGATCGCCAGCCAAGGGTGCGTCCTCAGGCGGTGAGCTTGCTCGATGAGATACTAGGGACAGGAGATCAACGTGGTTCCCGTCTGCCCGTTCCCGGATCAGTAGCTCGTGGTGCACCGATTGGCGATGTGCCTGTGGAGACTGGCCGTATGGTTGGCTCTGAGGATTGGGTTGAAGTCAACCCGTTTGAGATGACCGTTGACGCACTTGAGCATGGTCAAGAGCGGTACGATATTTTCTGTGCCCCCTGTCATGGTCGGGCGGGTGACGGTGCTGGGATTGTTACTCAATACAGTTTTGTCACAGCGGATTTACACCAACACCGCTTGGTTCAGTTGCCTGACGGCTATCTGTTTGACGTGATCAGCAATGGGTTCAATGCAACGACAAATGAACTGGGGATTGCGTACAGCCGAATGCCTGCGTACAAGAGCAAAATTCCGGCTGAGGATCGCTGGGCTATTGTGGACTACATCCGGGCGTTGCAGTATAGCCAATTAGGCAAACTGGAGGAGGTAACGGATTCCGACAAGAAGGCCGGGCTGCAAAAGGCAATCGATGGCAAATGATCGGCTAATGATTTTATTTGTTCAATGACAGCAAAGAAGAAAGCCAGCGCTAAAAAGGCAGAGTCGGAAATGAAGCTCCCCGGTTGGGCTCAAAAGGTTCCGTTAATACTGCTCATCGTGGGTGCGGTTTTGGCTTTAGGTGGTCTTGTTGTCAATTCATCGCATTTTGCGCATGCGTGGCTCGTTTCCTTCATGTTCTACCTGAGCATATGTCTCGGAGGATTTTTCCTTGTCCTTTTGCACTACCTTTTAGATACCCACTGGATCGTTCCAATTCGCAGAATAGCAGAGCATTTGGCCTGTTTGTTGCCGTTGATGGTGGTGTTATTCATTCCCATTGCAATTTGGTCCGGAATGGAATTTGTGGATGTTGAGCCAGAGGCTGCTAAGCATCACGAAGAGCAAATGCACAAAACCAGTGATGCTGCCAAGAAGGTTTCGGCAGTCAATCAAGACGTTCATGCTGCCGTGCATAGTAATGGTTCTGATTATGGCCACAATAATATGGGCAAGCGGGCGTTTTACCCATGGATGCAATCGGAGAAGGAGTACAACCAAAACCACGAGACACATGATCACGCTTGGTATGCCAAGAAGGGGTATCTTAAGACGAGTTTCTGGCATTTGCGGTGGGTGTTTTGTTTCCTGATTTGGGGGTTCTTTACGTGGTCGCTGAGGAAATATTCGCTGGAGCAGGATGAAACCGGTTCTGCGGATTGCACCCGGAGATGCCGAGTGTTGGCAGCGGTTGGGATTTTTGTTTTCGCCGCGACGCTGACTCTTGGCGCTATTGATTGGATGAAGGCTCTCGAGCACCAGTGGTTCTCGACCATGTACGGGGTCTACTATTTTGCAGGCAGTGTTTGGACCTCGTTGATCACGATTTACATCATAACGCTTTTCCTCAAGAAAACCGGGCCGCTCAATGATATTGTCCGTACATCCACGCTGAAGGACAACGCTACACTGTTTTTTGCCTTCACAGTTTTTTATGCGTACATTCATTTCTCGCAATATTTCCTGATCTGGAATGCTGCCATACCCGAAGAGACATTCTGGTACGTGAAGCGTGAGGATGGGCCATGGTGGATGGTAGGCATGTTGATCATCTTTGGTCACTTCTTTGTGCCGTTCCTAATGCTGCTACGAATTGATGTGAAGACCCGTCCGGAGGTGATGATCACCGTGGCTGTGCTGGCGTGGTTCCTGCACTTCTGCGACATGAGCTACAATATCATGCCAGTGATCCATCGCTTTGGCGGTTGGATGGAGCACATCTGGATCGACATTGGCTGCCTTGCACTGATGGGCGGAGCGTTGTCGATGGCATTCATTTACTTTTTCAAGAAACACCCGGCGTACCCGCAGAAGGATCCGCGAATTGCTGAGACGATGGGTGTCTACGTTCAACTGCATTCGGAGGCCAAGGTGTCAGGCAAACCATGAGCGACGAATATTTCAATCACGACGGGGAAGGATCCGGGTTTTTCGCCTTAATACTATTGGCGGTGTTTATGCTTGGAGGTTTTGTAGCGGCCCGAATGTACGAACCGGGAAAGCCGGTAGGTTCTGACGCAGCCAATATCCGCTTGGCCAAACGCAAAAAAATTGAAACCCAAGAGGATTCAAAGCTTGTTGATTATAAAGTGCTCAACAAGGCCAAGGGCATCGTGAGCCTGCCGGTTGATCAGGCATTATCAGAGGTGGTCAAGTTGGGCAACAAAGGCACCCGCAGCGAGTTAGTGGCACGCAGTATTGAGAAGGACGGTAAATATGAAGCACCAAAGCCGGTCGATGTTTCGAGCGTCGACCTGACTGATCCGACCCTGGTCGCCAAGGGCAAGGTTTTGTTCATGACCAAGACCTGTTTTACCTGTCATCAAACGGATCCCGCTGTCCCCGCGCCGGCCGGTTTGGCCCTAAAGGCACCGCAATTTATCGGCAAATTTTGGGGTCAGGAACGCGAGGTGCACATCGGTTTCCAGGGACCCATTAAGAAGGTTTTGATGAACGGGGATTATTTCGTTGAGTCAGTGACTGATCCCATGGCTAAGGTGCTAAAAGGCGCGTTGGCCCCGATGGTTATTGCACCGGGTATGGTGAATAATGAGGAGATAATCGCCCTCATGGCCTACGTGAAATCCCTTAGCAAATAAATGAGCAACGAACCTATAGAAGCCGAGGCAAAACAAGATCCGCGTGAGGCGGTGGATCGGTCCTGCCGGGGTCCGGTGTTATTTCTGGCATTTAGCGCCGTCGCGTGGTTGCTGGTGTACAGCCTCTTTGCACTGTTGGCAGGCGTCAAGGTTCACGCTTCAGGTATGATGGCAGATAGCGCCTGGCTGGCTTATGGCCGTATTCAGCCCGCTTCGCAGTTGGCGCTGCAGTTCGGTTTTCTCGTGCAACTTGGATTGGCTGTCTCTGCCTGGGTTCTCAGTCATCGGGGGAAGACGGTTTTGGTCGATGGCGGTTATTTGCTGTTCGGCGGACTCCTTTGGAACGCCGGAGTCACGCTGGGCATTTGCAGCGTACTGAACGGTGGCGCCAGCGGTTTGAATGGGTTGCAGATGCCGGGGTGGGTGTTGCCGCTGTTGTTCTTTGGATTCGTGCTGGTAGGATTGAGTTTGGTGCAGACGAACAACCGGCGAACCGACGAGGAAACGAGCCCGGCACAGTGGTTCCTGTTTGCTGCCACGTTGTGGCTGCCGTGGGTACTTTCCGGTTCATACCTGCTGATTCATTTTTTCCACGTGAAAGGTGTGGTTACCAACGTCGTGGATTGGTGGTTCATCCAAAACTTCGCCAAAGTGTATCTGACATTCGTCGGGTTGGGTACCCTGTTTCATTTTCTGTCTGTCTTGAGCGGTCGTCAGTTGGTAGGGCGCGGTTACGCTCAGTTCGCATTCTGGGTTTTGCTGCTGTTTGGTTCTGTTGGAGGTGTGACCGTTGGCGCACCGGTACCAGCTTGGCTGCCGGCGTTGAGTACGGTGGCAGCCGTCTTTTATTTTTTCGGAGTGGTTGCGGCCTGTATCTGCATCAAGCGAACCATCTCCGGCGCCTCCGTTGCTGACAACGAAGACAGCGCATCCTATGACCTGATGCGCTTGGCTGCCCTGATTTTCATTGTGGTCAATGTATTGAACGTGTTCTTTGCGTTTCCTGGTCCAGGGGCTGTAGCGCAATTTACAATCTATGGCTCTGTGATGGATTTGTTTTTCAATTTGGGCTTTGTTGGCTTGACGCTCGTTGCTGCCCTCTACCACATCTTTCCACGGTTGGCCGGGGTCGATTTTTCGCCAAGAATGACCAAGGTTCAGACGATGGCCATCATACTTGGTGTGTTTGGTGTGTTGCCCCCCGTGGCATTGGGAGGCTTGATGTCTGGAGATGCTGTTCTGGGTTCCAGCTTTTACTTTGCCAGTTTGGGGGGGCTGCTGCTTTTGGTCGGTAGCGCTATTTTGTTCCTTAACTTTTTGGGAGCCATTTTGTTTTCGATTAAAAACTGCGACTGCATTGCTGGCATTTGTTGCCGGGGCAACAAGAAGGAGATCAACGCATGACGATTGGATTGAGTTTTTTATTGGGCCTTTTGGCCGGTTCGGTTTCCTACTTCATGGTTGGATTGTGGTGGCCGGTTGCCGTGCTGGTGGGCTTGTTTGCCTGGCTCGCTTTCGGCCTGCTGGATGTGAAGATGGATAGCACATTCACCTTGCTGTGTGGGATGTTTCTGATTTTCTGCGTATCGCTATCGGCGATGGTGTTTCAGGCCAACGACCAGTTGAGCGGCCTGCAATACGCTGACACCCGGGACGTGGACGGAGTCGAGTTCCGCTATCCCGTGCCGTTGCTGGGTAATGCCCGCTACGGCGAGGCGGTGTACAAGGCCAACGGGTGTGCGGCATGCCACACCCAGCAGGTGACTCACGATAGGGTTACGCTCGACGTCAAGGCTCTGGCCGGTGAGAAGAATCTTGCCGCAGCGCAGGATGCCATCAACCGTTTTCACAAGGCCACCGGTCGCGAGTCATCTGGTGGCGCAGCACTTGGCTTGCCGGCGGGTGAATGGGAAACAGTCGTCACCGGTGCTAATGCCAGGGATGCATTAAAGGCGCAAAACTTCCTCAAGCAGGCTGGTGCCTCCGTGGATGTTCAGGTGCGTTTCAGGGGAGAGGATCTTATCCAGCATGACATTCTGAACCCGGAAGGGCGAGGGTGGGGAAGGCGCCGATCGGTGGCTTCGGACTATTTGTTCGCTGAACCGCCGATGCTCGGTTCCGTTCGTATCGGCCCTGACTTGGCCAACATCGGCGCTCGCACCACGCGTGAGGTGTTGATGAGTCTTCTCTTGAACCCGGCTTCGGTCAGGGCGGGTGCCAGGATGCCACAGCATAGGTTTCTGTTTGAGCGTGTCGCTGTGGGGGAGCAGGGGCGGCACATCATTCACGATGGAGAGCAAGCCTACAGACCGACCGAGGATGCCGAGGCGCTGGTCGATTACCTGATGAGCCTGAAGAGTGCGAACTATCCGTTGCCAGAGGCTCCAGTCAACAAACCTTTCACTTCCTCCATCCCGGAGTCGGCTTCTGCCGACAAGTAAACCAGCAACAAGCGAGCAACGATGGCGGCCAAAGAAACCAACATAGACAGCGACAAGACCGGCAACGGTGTGGACGGGCCTCGGCCGTGGGTGTATGTCTTGATGGTAGTGACACTTTACTGGGCCATCAACTATCTCGACGCTCACAGCGGAGGGTTCAATGCTAAGGTCTATGCACCGCACAGGGATGCTGTCGAGGTTGCCAGCTTGAAGGTGGAAAAAACTCCAGAGGAACAAGCTTTCGAGAGCGGTGCCCGGCTTTATCGCGGTGTCTGTGCTGCCTGTCATCAACCCAATGGCATGGGCAATGACAATGCGGGATTCCCGCCTCTGGTCAATTCCGAATGGGTGCTCTCCTCCTCACCGGATCGTATTATAGCGATCGTTTCAAATGGATTGCAGGGTCCTGTGGATGTAGCAGGGAAGACCTACAACAAGATCGCCATGCCGGCGCAGGGAGTTGCGTTGAGCAACCAAGACATAGCCGCTGTGCTCAGCTACATCCGCAGCAACAGCGACTGGGGCGATGCTCATAACCTACCGATGGTGACACCGGAAAAGGTCAAGGCCGTTCGTGACACCATAGCTGACCGTTCCGCAGCATGGACCGCTGACGATTTGAAACAGCAGTTTCCCGAAAGTCAGTAGGCTGCACTACTCTAGGGCGGTACCAATTGCCCGCCTCGAGACTCCCCCTTTTTGCTATTCCGTGTCATGATCCTCTCAGGATGACGTCTCGCTATTTGGCCATCGATCTTGGCGCTGAGAGCGGTCGAGTGATGCTCGGCACGTTGGAGGATGGTCGACTAGAGGTTCGGGAACTTTCTCGATTCAGCAACACGCCGATCCGCGATGGCGAGCGGATTTGCTGGAACCTTCCGTCATTGCTCGACGGCATCCGTATCGGCTTGGCAAGGGCCGGTGCGCTTGGACAAACTATCACTAGTGTGAGTGCTGACGCTTGGGGTGTGGACTATGTGCTCCTCGACGAAGCTGGCGAAATCATCGAGCCTGTGTTTCACTACCGCGATCCCCGTACTGAAGAGGGCGAAAAAGCCGTGTTGGCCAAGGTCGATTGGCCGACCCTTTTTGAGGAGACCGGCATTCAGTACATGCTGCTGAACACCAGTATCCAACTGTGTTCTGAGACGCATACGCGCCTGACCAAGGCCTCCAAATTACTCACGATTGCCGACGCCATCCATTACTTTCTCTGTGGCGTGGCTAGGATCGAGGTGTCCATGGCCAGTACCACGCAGTTGTACAATCCGCGCTTGGGCAACTGGAGCGACAAACTCATCGACGCGCTGGCCCTGCCGCGTTCCTTGTTCCCTGACGTGGTGAATTCGGCGACAACGCTTGGGCCACTCAAGCCAGACTTGGCCGCCGAGACCGGCTTGGCCAGACTCAATATCGTCGCATCACTCTCCCACGACACTGCCAGCGCGATCGCCGCGGTGCCGGGCGAGGGCGAGCGCTGGGCTTATATCAGTTCGGGCACTTGGTCGTTGCTGGGGATTGAGCTTTCCGAGCCAATCATCAACAACTCCTGCCGCGAACTCAACTTCACCAACGAAATCGGCTACGGCGGCTCCGTTCGCCTTCTCAAGAACATCGTCGGACTCTGGCTTGTGCAGGAATGCCGGCGTGCCTGGGCCGAACAGGGAAACGAATTCAGCTACGCTGACCTTGCCGAACAAGCTGCCGCCGCCGAGCCTTACCGCTCTGTGATCAACCCGTCCGATCCACGCTTCCTCTCGCCGGACGACATGCCGCAACGCATCGCCGACGCCTGCCGCGAGACCGGCCAGCCGATTCCGGCGACTTCTGGAGCCATTGTCCGCTGCGCGTTGGAGAGTCTTGCCCTGCTTTATGCCCGCACCCTGGGTGAGTCGGAGCAGCTGGTCGGCTGGCGCGCCGAGACCGTGCACATCGTCGGCGGTGGCAGCCGCAACGAGTTGCTCAACCAGTTGACTGCCGATGCCGCGTACATTCGGGTTGTCGCTGGCCCGACAGAGGCCACCGCCTCCGGCAACGTTCTCGTGCAGGCCATCGCCGCTGGGGCTGTGAAGAATCTCGCAGAGGCGCGTCAGATCGTTCGCGACTCATTCGACACCAAGATATTCGAACCGAAAGCTTCCGTAGTCATCGAGGCAGCTCGCGCTCGTTTCGACCAGCTCTGAACCGATGCCAGCCGATTCACTTCATGCCTATCTTAACCAACAAGGCGCGCAGTTTGGCAACGTCGCTGGCGAACAGGTCGCCCAAAACTACGGCGACACGAACGCCGAATACAAGGCGCTGAGAGAGTCTGTTGCCCTCGTCGATCTGTCCTCTCGGGGCTGTCTCGCCGTGTTGGGCGACGACCGGGTGAAATTCATCAATGGTCAGGTCACCAACGACATCGCTGGGCTCAGGCCGGGTCAGGGCTGCTACGCTGCGCTCGTCAATGCCAAGGCCAGAATGCAGGCCGACCTGCACGTCTACCGACTAGACGACGAACTGATCCTAGACTTCGAGCCGGGGCTGCTCGACACCGTCACGCAGCGACTCGAGAGCCACATCGTCGCCGACCAGATTGAACTCGTCGACGCTTCGCCGCACTTCGGCCTGCTTAGTTTGCAAGGACCCAAGACAGTCGATGCGCTGGCCGCGCTTGGTTTGCTGTTGCCGGAGAAGCTGTTCGCGCACATCAAGTCAACGATTGAAGATTGGGGTGAGGTGTACGCGATGAACAACGGCCGATACGGTGCTGCCGGTTGCGACTTGTACATCCCCAGCGGGGACTTGGCTAAGGCTGCCGGTTGCTTGCTCAAGGCAGTTGTAGAGCAGGGCGGGCGTTTGGCTGGTTGGAAAGCGACCGAGATCGTCCGGGTCGAGGCCGGTATTCCGCGGTTCGGCATCGACATGGATGCTAACACACTGCCACCCGAGGTAGCGCTGGAGAAACGGGCCATCAGCTATACCAAAGGCTGTTACATCGGGCAGGAAATCATGGCTCGTATCCGTACCTACGGCCGCTTGAACCGAACCCTCGTTGGTTACCGCTTGGATGCCGACTTGGCCCCCGGAACTCAACTCACTGACGACTCTGGTAAGACGGTTGGCACGCTGGCTAGCGTGATCGAATCACCGCGGTTTGGTCCGATCGCTCTCGGCTTGGCCAAGCGCGGCAGTGACCCCATCGGCCAAGTCTTTACCGCACGGGAGCCTGCCCAAGGCCGGGCGACTGTGGTTAGAATCCCTTTTTGCTGATTCTCCGCTTGGCCAGCGGGAATCGCTATTAGCTGGGGGGATGGAGTTGCTTCTCGGAGTTGGCTATCACGGCGCAGACGGCGGCATCGCCGGTGACGTTGGTGGTGGTTCGTAGCATGTCAAGGATGCGATCCACACCGAGGATGAGGGCGATCCCTTCACTGGGCACGTCTATCGCCTCAAGAATTATTACCAGCATAATGATCCCCGCTCCAGGCACGGCAGCGGTGCCAATCGAGGCCAGCACGGCGGTGATGACTATGGTCAATTGCGCCCCCATATCGAGAGACATACCGGACGCTTGGGCTATGAAAACCGCCGCGACGGCCTGGTAAAGTGCGGTGCCGTCCATGTTGATGGTTGCGCCAAGCGGGAGAACAAAGGAGGTCGTTTCCTTTGAGGCACCCAGTTTCTCTTTACACTGGCGCATGGTGACCGGCAGTGTGGCGCCACTGGAGCTGGTGGAAAAGGCAAGCAGTTGTGCCGGTGCGATCGCCTTGAAGAATTGCTGGAGCTTCAGCGGCGTTAATAGTTTAAGCAGCCCAAGATAAACGACGGCGATGTGCAGTAGCAGTCCGACAAACACAGCGATGCAGTAGTAGCCGAGTGCGCCGAGAATGGAGGAGATCTCGCCAAGGTTGGCTTGGCCTCCTTCGCCAACGGCTAGGCTGGTGATGGTTTTTGTGATGAGTGCAAAGACACCAATGGGTGCCATGAGCATGATCATGTTCACCAGATTGATGACTACCGCTTGCATGCCTTCAAAGAAGGAAAGGACCGGTTCGCGCTGCTCGCTACTCACCTGCACCAGCGCGATACCTATAAGGAGGGAGACAAAGACGAGTTGAAGCATGTTGCGGTTGCTAGATGCGGAGCCAAAAAAGTTGTCCGGCACCATGTCGATGAGTGGTTGCAACGGGCCACGTTGACGGGCGGCTTCAGTGGTATCGCCCTTTGCCTTGTCGGCGGCGTTGGCTTGGAATTGTGCCTCGAGCTTGGCCTTGGTTGCGTCTGGGAGCTTGGCTCCGGGTTGGAGCGTGTTGACAACCAGCAGGCCGATGGTCACAGCAACAGCGGTAGTAGCAATGTATAGGCCGATTGTTTTTCCTCCCATGCGAGACAGTTTTTTGAAATCGGACAGTGACGCTACGCCGGCAACAAGTGAGGTGAGCACCAGCGGCACGGCAATGAGCTTGAGCAGGTTCATGAAGATGTCGCCGAATGGGACAACCCAATTCGTTGCGAATCCGGTCCATTGGAATTGAGCGGCGGCAATGCCGTAGATTAGCCCAAGAATCATGCCAATGATGATCTGCCAGTGCAGTTTTCGATACCATTTCATCCGTATAGGTGGAAAAGGGTAGGGTGGAAGCTGCGATGAGTGAAGAACTTTAGTTGTTAGAATCCGCTGGGTCGGCTTCACTTCCAAGTTGCTTCTCGAGTTCTCGGACGCGCTTGAGCAACTCTGGTAAATGGCGTACGGAGACCTTCTGGCGTTTTTCCTCAATAATCGGGATAGCAGGGTGTCCCATATACTGTTTGCCGCCTTCGAGATTATTGAAGACCCCTGACTTGGCAGCGATGACGGATTTCGGGCCGATTTTGATATGCCCGGCAACGCCAACGTGACCGGCGAGGATAGAGTGTTCGCCAACTTGTGCGCTGCCTCCGACGCCGGTTTGTGCGACGATAATGCAATGTTCGCCGA
>Ga0066866_10000222_pt1 | contig 21385 bp, 17 predicted proteins | sample ETN01SmetaG_3_FD_66435 | JGI IMG/M metagenome (GOLD analysis project Ga0066866, IMG submission 66435) | Marine microbial and viral communities from oxygen minimum zone, Eastern Pacific Ocean - ETNP2014F12-01SV263 | ecosystem: Environmental > Aquatic > Marine > Oceanic ...
CATTTTAGCTTCTCATAATTTGCCGAATGAAGTGCTGTTTTTGTCAGTTAGTTAAAAGCTTATACTCGTTCAGAGCATTAAGCTTGGAGCGATAACATTAACTGTCATATCCACATAAATAACCGTTTGCCACGACAACAATCGTACTGGTTATAGGTGGTGGAGTGGATAAGATTTGTTTTTTGCTATGGTCGTAGGCGTGGCAGAGGCAACGTATATCCTCGTTAAATATACCGCACTGGTGGGCCTAAATCGTCCCTTGGAACAACTGGGTTTTACCAAGATGTTGTCCAAGTCGCTTGAACCTGAGGAATATCAATAATTTCAGATGTTTTGACACCCTACTTTCGATAGGCAGTGGCCTGACTCTGTCTTAACCGAAAACCTATATGCGCTTGGCAAGTCTCAGGTCGCTAGGCTTTAATATTCCAGCTGATGGCTGGAGTTTTTCTACACTTTTTCCGGAACAATATACGGAGCGCGGTAGGTGTTTTTAACATAGGCGTTGGCCTTTTCCGCGTGTGCTCCGACAAAGCGCTCCTTGTCGTTGCTGTAGTTTAGCCACGGGCTGAGAATTGGCTTGTCTTTTTTTAGATCCACCTCGTTGGCGCGGAGGTGCTTGAGCATTTGGTTCAGGGTCTCGACGCCCTCCTCCGAGTGGGCATTTACTCGCTCGCGGATTTCGTCAACGGTTGAGCCGGTGCCGACGCGGTGGGCGACGTTGGCCTGATGGATCATGACGGCGCCGAGGTGGCCATCGAGGATGTCGGCGTTGAGATCGCTGGATTTACGTGAACGCACGGCACTCAGGAAGTTGGCGACGTGGTTCCGGCCGCCGTCGCCCTTAAACTGTCGAATTTTTTTGCCGTCGTTGTCGTAGGAGAAGCCGCCGCCGCGGGTGACGTTGTAAAAGCCATTCTCGCACTTGACGATGTTAGTGAATTTTACGCCTTTGCCGAAACGCCGGTAGACGGAGACACCGCGGCGGCTGCGGTTGTCCTTGTCGTGCGGCATGTCTCGGATCTCAAGTACGAGCGGCACCTTGTAGTCGAACAGGGCAAAGTGGGTGTTGGGGGTTTCGCCGTCGTCGTCCCAAGCGAAACGGCCGCCGACGCTCATGACGCGTTCCGGCACGTCGGTCATGCCGAGGAGGTGGCGGATGTCATCGGAGTTGTGGGGGGCGATGTTGCCCATGTCGCCGTTGCCGTAGGCCCAAATCCAGTGCCAGTCGTAGTGTAGTCGCTTCCGCATCAGTGGGCCCTTTGGGCCAGGACCGCACCACAGGTCATAATCAATGCCTTCGGGGATCGGGGTAGGGCCGGTGACTTTGCCGATCGGATCGCGGTGGCGGTACCATAGAGAGTGAATCCACTGTACCTCGCCGAGCGTGCCTTTGCGGATGTCTTCCGCAGCGTGAATGAGCGCTGGGTCGGAGCGTTGTTGGGTGCCGGCCTGAACGATTCGTTTGTACTTGCGGGCAGCCTCAATGGATTTGCGTCCTTCCCAAATGCAGTGGCTGACCGGTTTCTCCACGTAAACATCCTTGCCAGCCTGACAGGCCATCACGGTCAGGAGGGCGTGCCAGTGGTTGGGTGTGGCAATGACGACGACATCCACGTCGGGGCGGTCTAGTATATGGCGAAAATCCTGATGCTGCCTGTAGCGGGCATCGACGTCGGCGCCCCGCTTCGCCAGCGTGTTTTTAAGTTGGTTTTCGGCGCTGTTCATGTGGGCCTTGTCGGCATCGCTGATGGCTACGATCCGGACGCCCGGCTTGGTGGCAAAATCGCGCAGGTGGCTGGTACCCTTGCCACCGCAGCCGATGATGGCCACGCGGACATCCGAGTTGGCACCCAGCACATGGTGGGTCGGCAGCGTTAGCGCGGCACCGGCAGCAATGGAACGTTCTACGAAACTACGACGGGTGATTTTATTTCTGCTCATGTTGTTTGCTCTTTTTCTATCGGTTAAACTTGTGCGTCTGGAAGAGGACAATACCGGGATTAATGCGAAAAACAATCTATTTCAGCTGTGTTTTGCAGGTCGGCAAAGGTACGCTGGAAACTTTTTTTTAACCATTAACAAGCATCAGTGAGTTATTCTCTGAATAATCCGTGGCAGCTGTGTCCTAACTTGAAATCGAGGAATAGGAGTTTGGCGATTGATCCAGCACTCGGCACTATTATATTGAAAACGGGAAACGAATCTGTCATTTTGTTCTAGGTTCAGCAGTTTTTTGCATCAAATAAATAAATGAAACGTCGTACTTTCTTACTCAAATCAGCCTCGACCGCATTTGGCTTCCAAGTGGTATCCAGCCATGTGCTGCGAGCGGCCGAGGGAGAGAACACCCCTAATAATAAGATACGCATCGCTGCCATCGGTTGTGGGGGACGCGGTGGCGCCAACCTCGGTGCAATGGCCGGGGAAGACATCGTGGCGTTGTGTGACGTGGATGACCGGCGAGCGGCGGGCGCATTTAAGAAATTTCCCAAGGCCAGGCGATTCAAGGATTTCCGGAAGATGTACGATGCCGTGGGCGACCAAATCGACGCTGTGCTGGTAGCGACTCCGGATCACACACACGCTGTTGCCATCATGGGGGCGATTGGGCGAGGCAAGCATGTGTACTCGGAAAAGCCACTGACACATTCAATTGCCGAGGTGCGCACTTTGCGGAAGGCCGCTCTGCAGAAAAAAATTATCACGCAGGTGGGCAATCAGGGACATTCCTCCGACCATATCAGGTTCTTTTGCGAAATGATTTGGGCGGGGGCGATTGGCCAAGTCTCCGAGGTGCACATGGGGTGCGACGCGTTCAAGAACGTCTATTGTCAAATCGATAAGAGGCGTGCGCTGGAAACTGAGGAGCACGAGGTTCCAGAAGAGCTGAACTGGGATCAATGGCTTGGCCCCGCTGCAGATCGTGCCTATCATCCTGCGTATCTACCCTTCAACTGGCGAGGCTACTCTGCGTTTGGCAGCGGTTGCATCGGAGACTGGATATGTCATGTGCTTGACCCCTCTTTCTGGGCGCTGGATCTCGACATGCCAACGGCGATCACGGCGGAAACCAAGGGATATGATCCGGTGGAACATAGGGACTTTTATCCCAAGGGCGCAAAGATCACTTACGAGTTTCCAGCCAAGGGCGAACGTGGTCCGGTGAAAGTGGTCTGGTACGACGGGGACTTCTCCATCCCTAGGCCGGAGGAACTCAAGCAGGAAAACCGCAAGGTGGTTGGCACTGGGGCTGTTGTGGTGGGTGACAAGGGGAAAATCATGCATGGCTCACACGGGGCTGGCGGTGCCCGGATTATTCCTGAGGCGAAGATGAAGGCATTCGGAAAGCCGGAACAAAAGATTCCGCGAGTACGAGGGAGTCACCAGAACAACTGGCTCGACGCTGTTCGGAACAATCAATCTGCCGGCTCGCCATTTGAGTATGGTGGCGCACTGACGGAGATCGGCCTGCTGGGCATGATTGCCATCCAGCGCACGGGAGTGCGGCTGGAGTGGGATGCCAATGCGATGCGATTTGCCAACGACGATGCGGCAAACAAACTCGTCAATCCCCCATACCGCACTGGCTGGAAACTGTAGGCCAAGAGAGACTGGCGAGAGCGGATCAGCGCGCGTCAGCTGTCCAGTTACGGTTAAAAATAACCCCGGCGCAGCACTTGGCTGGCCGGGTGTTCCCAGAAAAAAGGTGGGAGAGTGATCGGTTACAGCGTGTAGCCGTTGAGGTAGTCTCGCTTGACGTACTGTGCGGCTTCCGGTGTGTTGGGCGACTTCATGTTTGGCCCATCCCATTCCATTCGCTTTTTGCCAACCCTCAGTGCGATGCAGCCGAGCAGGATGATTTCGGTCAGGTACGCGGCATTGTCGAAGTTGGAGTATGCGGCCCGTCCGCCGTTCATCATGTCGAACCATTCCTGATTGTGGCCGGGTGACACCCAGTAGTCGTTAGGGATGGCCTGATCTGCCTCATGTTTTTTACTGTCCTTGAACTTTTTTTCATCGTTCAGGGAGATGTAGTAGCGTGAGCCGTAGTCATCCGGTGTGTAGATTTGGCCCTTGGATCCGATCAGTAGACAGCCGCTACCCCGTATGTTGCCGAAGGTTTTGTTGATCTTCGATGCGACGTCCTTGCTGGGCTGGTTTTGTGTTCCGTCCTTTTTGCCATCGTACCACCAGAATTTTAGCGGTACCATACCTTCGCGTGCAGGGAATTCGAAGCGAAGACGTGAATTCAGAGGGTAGGTCTCCTTGTTCATTTTGGAGAAATCCTCAGCTTCTACCACTGTTGGGTAGCCCATTTTGAGAGCGCGGAAAGGCATGTTGACCGTATGGCAGGCCATATCGCCCAGCGCTCCTGTGCCGTAATCCTGCCAGCCACGCCATTTAAATGTGTGATAGACTCCTTTCTTGTAAGGACGATGCTTGGCCGGTCCCTGCCAAATGTTCCAGTCTAAATGTTCTGGGATTGGATCGGCGCCTTTTGGTCGATCGATGCCTTGCGGCCAGACGGGGCGGTTGGACCAAACGTGCAACTCTGTGACGTCACCGATGATGCCAGACTGAATCACCTGTACGGCCCGTCGTAGGCCGCTGCCGGCGCTGCCTTGGTTACCCATCTGGGTGGCCACTTTTTCCTCCTTGGCAACCTTGCTCATGAGGCGTGCCTCGTAAACTGACTGGGTGAGTGGTTTTTGGACGTACACGTGTTTGCCCATTTTCATGGCCATGACGCCAGCGACGGCGTGCATGTGGTCCGGAGTGGACACCGAGACAGCATCGATGGACTTTTCTTTTTCGAGCATCTTCCGGAAATCCTGATACGTTGCCGCTCCAGGGTATTTTTCGCCTCTAGCACGGAGTGTGTTCAGATCCACGTCGCACAGGGCTACAACGTTGGCGCCGCAACGGGCGTTGTTATCCGTGTCGCTGCTCCCCTTGCCGCCGGCACCGATGGCTGCCACGTTGATCTTGCTATTTAGGTTCTTGGCTCGGAGGATGAAAGGACCAAATGCAGATGCACCCAGTGCCGCTGAGGAGTGCGAAATGAACTTACGGCGTGAAAGCTCGTCCGATGGAGTCTTTATCATTTTATTTATAATATAGGGTTAACGTATTAACCAGTGGACATTACTTCGAACCCACCGGGAAGTTCAGTCTACGGTTATTCCAGTAGGAAAAACAGGAAAATCTTGGTCAAGCTACCGGTTCGGGTTTGTGTTTCTGCCGGATGACAAGGCAAGCGTTGACTCATGCGCAATAAAGGCCGTCACGAGCTGGTTTTTCCCTATTTATCGCGATGATCAGCTAAGCTGGGTAGTTGAGGGGCTGCACCTCCTGTCCTGTACCGGTGGTGATTTTCCGGGTTTTCTCGTCAAACAATAGCGTGAGGCTCATTCGCTCCGACATCTCAGCCAGTGAAATGACCACTTGGGCGCGCATCGAGAGGTCAATGTTGCCCTTGGTTTCGCCGCCGTTGCGGATGACGTCGAACCAGTCGGCGTGTTCGGCGACGAAATCCGCCCCGCTTGGCTTGAGGTCGCTGAAACTCTCCGGGGCGGTCTCGTCGCCGAACGCCGTCTCGGGCTTCAAGTCGACCTTGTCGTCGCCGAAGCAAAGAGTGCCGTGATGGCCGCGCAGCATCTCCGGCAGGCCCTGCTGGTTCACCGTGCTGCCGACAACCATCAGCGTGTAGCCGCTGGGGAAGTTGGCGAGCACCTGCGTGTTGTCCGGCACATCGCGGTCGGTGCTGATCTGCCGGGTGCCTAGGCACGTGACACGCCTGGGAAATTCCGGGTTGCCGCTGGCAATCATCAACGGGTGAATCTTGTGCGCGAGCAAATCACCGAGAATGCCGGCGCAATAGTGATTATATTTTCGCCACCGGAAAAAGTGGTCGGCATTGAACGGGCGCATACCGGTTTTGCCGAGCCAACGTTTCCAGTCGATACTCCTCTCGGTGAGATTCGGGTTGAGTGTGTAATTCCACTCGCCTTTGGGATTGTTGCGACAGTAGGAGGACTGCCCGAGCACGAGCGGGCCGATCATGCCGTCGCGAACCAACTGCGCAGCCTTGTGCCACTTCTCCTCGATGCAGAACACCGCGCCAATCTGCATCACGCGCTTGGTGCGCTTGCAGGTATCGTACACGTTGAATCCTTCACTGAGGTAGCGGGTCATCGGCTTCTCGATAAGCACATGTTTGCCAGCATCCATCGACTCGATTGCAACCTGCGCGTGCCAGTGATCCACAGTGGCGATCACGACCGCATCGATGTCCTTGCTCTCAAGCAGTTTTCGGTAGTCGTTGTGGACATTGTCCGACTTGACTCCCATGAACGCCTGCGCGCGGTCACGGTGCCCGGAGAAGACATCGCATGCCGCCGACGCTGCGACATTGTGCTTGATATCGTTGTTCTTGATTTGGCGAACATGCGTGTTAAATCCCTGGTTGCCCACACCGACGAAGCCGATGTTGATGCGGTCGTTGGCTCCGATCACCTGACCGGTCGAAGGGGCCTGGCTCTGACCGTAAACTGGCGTCTTGATAAAATTGCCCGCTCCCACCCCAGTAACAGCGGTGGCGGCCTGCTTGATGAACGTACGCCGGGAACTATCCGCTGCGGATTGTTTTTTGAGTTGGCTCATGTACCTAGTCCTAGTGTCTTTGCTCATTATGGACGAATTAGCTTGTGAGTCAAAGCTTGGAGTGGACTTAAGAGCTGTTATCTGTGTCGCTCGCTGACGAGTGGTACGTCTCGACTATTGATCCATCGGCAGCAGAGAAAACAGCTTTTCATTCGATTCGAAAAAGGGGAGTCTCTCTCAACCTGAGATGAGAAATAGCTTAACAGCCATTATTGCGGTCTGGAGCCTGATCCCAGTCGGATTTGCCCCAGCCGCAGCCGAGCAATCCACCAGGATTGAGGTTGCCGAGTTGAGCCGGGAGAAGCCGGTGGACTTTGCCCTCGAGATTCTGCCGATTCTCCGTAAAAATTGCCTTGCCTGCCACAACTCAAGGGATGCGGATGCTGAGTTCAACCTCGAGACGCCGGCAACTATCGCCAAGGGCGGCGAAAATGGCCAGATGGTCGTGCCAGGGAATGCCGAGAAGAGCCTGTTGATGGTCCACACCCGTCAGATCGAGAAACCGTTCATGCCGCCGCGGCGTAACAAGGTCAGCGCCGGCAAGCTTACCCCCCACCAGATTGGCCTCCTCAAGCTTTGGATCGATGAAGGCGCCGAGGGCGAGGTGCCCAAGCTGTCGCAGCAGTTCGAATGGCAGCCCCTGGCCTTTGACCTCGTGCCGATCTACACCACCGCCGTTTCACCCGATGGTCAGTACGCTGCCGCCGGTCGCGGTAACCAGATTTTTTTGTATCATCTGCCAACCCGCCGCTTGGCCGCCCGGCTTTTCGATCCGGCTTTGGCCATGGGCAATCCCACCGCTGGTGGCACGGCACATCGGGATGTTGTGCAGTCGCTGACGTTCAGCCCTGACGGTCAAGTCTTGGCCTCGGGCGGTTATCGAGTGACCAAACTTTGGCAGCGTCAAATGGCGTCGCCGGCTCGCCGGCTTCACCTGCTGCCCGGCGGCGAGTCGGTCATGGCATTCGGTGTTGCGATTGGTCCCGGGAGTGTGCTTGTCGCCGGTTCGGGCGGCTCAGTGCAGGCGATCGATCTGCAAAGCGCGATGCCGCATTGGCGTGATCAAGTCCCGGGCCAGGCAGCCGGACAATTGAAAGTGTCGCCCGACGGCAACCGGGTAGCTGTACTGTTTGCTGATGGGAAAGTGCGCCTATGGGAAACAGCGACCGGAGAGCGAGTCACGCGCGAGTCCACACCGATGGCCGGGCGAGCTGTCGCTTGGCTGAACAACAGGCAACTCGTCTCGGCTCATCCTGAAGGCGTTCTCAAAAGTTGGGCAGCAATCAACCCCGAAAAAAATCTGCACGAATGGAAGTCGGGCGGCGACATCACGGCATTGGCGGTATTGCCGGGAGGAAAAACAGTGCTGGTCGGTCGTGCTGATAACAAGGTGATCGTAGTAAGCGTTGGCGACGGTAAACAGATAGGAGAACTCGATCACGATGCTCCGGTCGCCGGTCTGCGGGTTCGAGCGGATGGTAAACAGGTGGCCACCTTCGGAGGCCCGACGGTAAAACTTTGGTCAATAGGCAAGTGGACGATGACGGCTCAACTGGAAGGTAACCCGCTCGCTGCCGAATCGGTGGCACGGGCAGAGCAGGCATTGGCCTTTGTGAACGCAGAGACCGCCTACCACAAGGCCAACGTTGAAAACAAACAGAAGGAACTAAAAAAAGACCAAGATACAGCCAAGAAGGCAGCGGGAAATTTACTCAAGCACAAAAAAAACCTTGCCGACAAAACCAAGGAAAAAGCCGAAAGCGAAGTAATCCTGAATAAACTGGCTGACGAAATCGCCGGACTGCCGGAAAAAATCGAGATCGGAACAAAAGCCAAGACTGATGCTGATGCCGCTCTGAAGGCGGCACAGACACAGGTCACCACAGCCAAGGCTGCATTGGCCAAGGCCAACGAAGTCACGGCACAGGCTGCCGCCACCAAGACCAAGTTGACCACGCGATTAATGGAGCTTGGTTCAGCTGCAAAAAATGCCCGGCAGCTTGCCGCAGATGCCCGCACCTCCGCCGATGAGGCCGAGGGGGACGGGGTGTTGGCCATGCAGGCTGACGTTGCCGCTGCCTTGGCTAAGCGCAAGGCAAACGAATTTGAGTCCGCGCTCGATCAATTCGAGCCGACCAAGCAGCAACTGGCCAAGGCGGAGACCGAGGCACAGGCTACGACCCGTTCGCTCGCTGAGGCCGTGGCCAATCTGAAACCGGCACAGGACGAACTCGAAGGAAAACAAAAGGCCCTGGCAGCACTCGGGGAACGCAACAAAAAAACGCCGGAGGAGAAAAAAGCGCTAGATAAAAAAATAGCTGACGCCGGCAACGCGATCGACAAGGCCGAGCGCGAGGTTGACCTGGCCAAGTCGGAGGTTGGATTCACGAGCAAGAATGTCAAAACCGCCGAGTCGAATCTGGAGAAAGCCAAGTCAGCGCAGGCCATGGCAGGCAAGCTGCCAGCACAGCGCGAAGCCGCTCTCGCTGAGGCCAGATCGGTGGCAGCAACCGGGATGCAGGATTGGTTGGATGTCACATATTCGGGCGATGCATCGATGGTATACACGCTGTCTGTTGATGGAAGGATTCAGGCTTGGAGCACGGACACGGGTGTAAGGTCGCATCAACTCGGGACAACTCGGCAGTCTGCCATGTTTATCCGTCGATCGGGTGACGGGCGGTTGGCGGTCGCTGGGGAGTCTGCCGAGATGGTGGAGATTGCGACCGAACCAGGGTGGACGCTGGCTCGGTCGATTGGCGCTGGCGACGACTCGCCGTTTGAGGATCGCGTGATCGCGCTCGACTTCAGCCCCGATGGCAAACGGCTCGCTACCGGGGGCGGATTTCCTTCACGCGGCGGGGAGGTTTACATCTGGAACGTGCAGGACGGTTCGGAGGAATTGCGAATTCCCATGGCGCACAGCGACACGGTTTGCTCGCTGGCATTCTCGCCGGATGGAGGCCGCTTGGCCACGGGCGGCACGGACCGTTTCGCGCGTGTATTCGAGACCGACAGAGGAAGGGAACTCCACGCGCTGGAAGGACACACTGGCCACGTTCTGGGCGTGAGTTGGCAGAAAAACGGTCGCGTGCTGGCCACCGGCGGTGCCGATAAGGCGGTAAAAATATGGAACCTGCTCAACGGCGAACAAAAGAAATCATTCGGTGGCTTCAACAAGGAGGTCACTTCAGTGCATTTCCTCGGCATTGGGACGCAGGTGGTCGTTTCGGCAGGTGATCATGTCGTGAAAGTGGTGAAGGCAGATGGCAACGATGTGCGTCGCCTGCCGGACACCGGCACCTTCATGCACACAAGTGATGTCACCCCGGATGGCGAACTGGCGACCGCCGGCGGTTTCGACGGCATCCTTCGCGTATGGGAGGTCAACACTGGCAAGCTGCTGCACAAATTTACCCCGTCGACTGAATCAACCAAAGTAGCGGTGAAAAAGTGAGCATCGCTCCTGAGGGAGATCAAGCAGTAGTTGCAATCTTGTTTGAAGATTACGAGACGATCGATGAGGCATCCTATCTGCTGAGAGTCCCAGCGAATGTTTAACGATTTCAAGTCTCCTTATTCAGACTGGGGTGCTTATTGCCGGGCAGCATTCATGAAATCGATACGGATTTCGACTGTTGGTGAACTCATTGTGAGTTTAGCTTTCATATCCATTGCTGTTGATGTTTCGGGAGCGGAAGGAAGAATTATTGAGGAATTCTTTTACAGCAAAGCCTTGGAGGGAAACATTATTGGAGATTCCCCCCAAGTGTGATATTTTTGTTTATCTTCCACCAAGTTACGAGAAGTAAAATAAGAGGCGTTATCCCACGGTATATTTGTTGCATGGCAATTCGCAAGTGATGCGGAGAGGGGCATGATCCGGACAATCGAGTTGTCAGCTGCATTTCCACCGAATCCGGATCGGCCTCCATTTTATGTGGATTTTCAATATCAGTTAGTTGATGGGCATTGGTGGCGATTCACGAGGAGCAAAAGAGATGGCATCAGTTTGATCCCGTGATGATGATGGATTTGCACAAGACTCAACTCATGAAACTGAAAGGCTTCAAGTTTGATTGCGGCCGTTTAGACACCCGCACGCTGGATGCCAACCGGGTACTTTCAAAAAAACTGAAGGCGGTCGGTATCCCCGTATTTACGAGGAATATGACGGTGGGCGTGGAGACAAACGCCGTCAACGAATTGAAAGAAGTGTATTGCCGTTCTTTTCAGAGACTCTGGACTTTGATCCACAGCGAAAATTAAACCGTTAGGATTTCTTTCTCCTTGTCGGCGAGGTGGGCGTCGAGTTTCTTGACGGAATCGTCGGTCAATTTTTGCACTTGTTTCTCGGCTGTCTTGATTTCGTCCTCGGAGACACCGGTTTCCTTGCCAGCTTTTTTTAGCCCATCCAGTGCATCGCGCCGAACGTGACGCATGGCGACCCGGCCGTCCTCGGTGATTTTTTTCGCAACCTTGACCAGTTCCTCGCGGCGTTCCTGGCTGAGTTCCGGCAGAGCGAGTCGGATGACTTTGCCATCGATCGCTGGGTTGAGGCCAATGTTGGCAGCTTGGATGGACTTGGCGATGGCTTCCACCGTGCCGGCGTCCCAAGGCTGAATCAGGATCATTCGCGTCTCGGGGGCCGTGATGCCGGCCATGTCTCGCATTCGCATACTTGAGCCGTAGGCTTCCACCATGAGGTTTTCCACCAGCGCCGGGTTGGCTTTGCCAGTACGGACTCCCTCGAATTCATGCAACATGGCCGATTCGGACTTGGCCATCTTTTCCTCGGCTTCCTTGAGTACTTGATCGATTGGCATGGCGAGATATTAACATAAGATTGGTTCGTATGGCCAGTCTTTCGTGCGCTTGGTAAGGCGCCGGTCAAAGATGCCAGCCGGCACGATAAATGTGCTGCATGAGTTCGGCGGCTTCGGGGTGGCCGGTGAGTTTCATTTTGCCGTGCTCCCATTGGAGAGGAGCGCCGGTTCGGTGGGCGATATTGCCGAGCAACACGACCTCCGCGAGCGGGCCGGCGTAGTCGAAGTTGCAGGTTGTGCCACCGCCGGTCTTGATGGCGTGAATCCATTCCTGGTGGTGGCCAATCGATCGGGAGATGCTGGGCTTGGGCCGCTCGTAATCCTTGAATTCCTTTTCCGGCAGCAGCACGTGTTTGCCGTAGTCGGCCAGCAGCATGCCCTTGCTACCGACAAACAGGCTGCCGTTGCCCCAGTTGGGCAGCAGACCTTCGGCGAAATGTGGGGGACGGTATTTGCCGTGGTACCAGCGAAGTTTCGTGGCTGGTTGTTTACCGTGGGGTGTATACAGGAAATCGATCATCAACGAATACGGCGTTGCCTCGGGGTCCGGTTTTGGACTATTGACGACCTCGATCCGGCTTGGGTGCCGCAGGCCAAGCGCCCAGTGGCTTAGGTCAATGTGGTGGCAACCCAAGTCGGCGAGCGTGCCCCCGGCGAAGTCCCACCATTGGCGCCACTTAAAAGGATGGTGCGTCGGGTGGTACGGAATGTGGTAGCGGGTTGGCCCCAGCCAAAGGTCGTAATTCAGATTTGCGGGTATCTTGTGTTTTTTGTTCCCGCGCGATCTGCCGCCAAGGCTCGCACCCACCCACACATGGACTTCCTTCACCGTGCCGATGGTTCCGGCGCGTAGTAACTCGACGACGCGCCGGTAGTTGTCGCCGGCGTGAATCTGTGTACCCATCTGGCTGACGAGTTTCTTACGCCGAGCCAACTCAGTAATAGCACGGCACTCGGATACGGTGCGTGTCAGCGGTTTTTCGCAGTAAACATGAAGGTCATTGTGTAGGCCAACAGCGGTGGCGACGGCGTGGGTATGGTCGGGCGTGCTGACGACAATGGCATCGAGCTTCTCATGCCCGATCATCCGGCGGAAATCGGCATACCGGTGCGCCCGAGGGAAGCGTTCGGCTTCGTGGGCGAGGAAGTTGCTGTCCACATCGCACAGTGCAACGATGTTTTCACTGGCGACACCGTTGAGGTTGGCCTTAGCCCGGTTGGCCACGCCGACGATACCGATGTCAAGTTTCTCGTTGGCGGCGTAGGTGCACGCGCTCCCTGCAGCGAGGATGGTGAATGCACTTTGCCGGGCGAACCGGCGGCGTGTGATTTTTGTGCTCATGTTGTTTCAATGAAAGTACTTGCATGGCCAAGCGAAGCAAGCCCCGGTTGACCCGGCAAAGCGTTAGCCGTACTGTTGCTGCTGTGATCGATATGACCGAGATCCAGCCAAGCGCCGCCGCCGGTTTTCGCGTGGAGCGGCGAACCCCACCGGAGCGCCTTGACGTGCTTTCGCGGGAGATTCTTCGGATCAAGGAGGATTTGAACGCCGTGATACTGGCGCACAATTATCAAGTGCCGGAGATTCAGGATCTGGCGGATTACGTCGGTGACTCGCTGGGTCTATCGCGGCAGGCGGCCGAGACCGATGCTGCTGTTATCGTGTTCTGCGGTGTTCATTTCATGGCCGAGACGGCGAAGATCCTGTCGCCGAAAAAAACCGTGCTGCTTCCGGATCGCGACGCCGGTTGCTCGCTGGAGGAGAGTTGCCCGCCCCACAAACTGCGCGAGTTACAGGCGACAAATCCCAACTTTTACACCATCGCCTACGTTAACTGCAGCGCGGAGGTGAAGGCGTTGAGCGACGTGATCTGCACCAGCGGCAACGCGAAAGCAATCGTCGAGGCCGCGCCAGGGAATCGCGATTTGTTGTTTGTGCCGGATGAGAATCTCGGCTCGTGGGTGACCGAGCAGACCGGTCGGCCCATGACGATGTGGCAGGGCGATTGTTACGTGCACATTGAGTGGACGCACGAGAGCATCACGCGGATCCGACGCGAGCATCCCGACGCACCGCTGGTGGCGCATCCCGAGTGCACTAAGGCCGTTCGAATGCTCGCCGACGAGGTTTGCTCCACCGAGAAAATGGTTCACTTCTGCCGCGACTCACGGGCCAAGGCGGTGATCATCGCCACCGAACTTGGCATGTTGCACCGATTGCAGAAGGAATGCCCCGAGAAACAATTCATCCCCGCGCCGACCGAGAAGTGTGCCTGCAATGAGTGCCACTTCATGAAAATGAACACTCTCGAAAAACTGCACGACTGCATGGCTAACCGCTCCCCGGAGCTGACGCTTCCTGACGACATCATCGAACGCGCCCTGCAGCCGATCGAGCGTATGCTCGAGATTTCCGCGAGGTGACGGGGTGTTTGGTCAAGTGGGTTGTATTTTGCGAGGAAGCACGGTTCAATTCGGTGCGTACACGATTGTCATGAAAAAATGGATCACCACATGGGCGCTGGCGTTGGTCGCCGGCTTGGTTTGCAATACTGGACAGGCTGCCGATGGTAAAAAAGCCATCAAGCTCTTCAACGGCAAAGACCTGAAAAACTGGACGCAACAAAAACCGCGCGCCTGGGAGGTCAAGGGCGGTGTGCTCGGGCCAAGCGCAAGCCCGGGTGGCTACATCTGGGCCAAGGAACAGTTCGACAACTTCGAACTGGAACTTGAATTCAAGATGTCAAAGCGCTGCAACAGCGGTGTGTTTTTCCGCACTGATCCGAGAAATGCAGTGCAGGGAGGTTTTGAGATCCAGATTCTTGATTCGCACGGCAAGGCCAAGGTGGGCAAGCACGACTGCGGCGCGTTGTACGATGCGCTCGCGCCGAGCTCGAACCCGACCAAACCCGCTGGCGAGTGGAATCATATGAAACTCACCGTCAACGGTGCTTCGGTGAAAGTGGCGCTGAATGGTAAACAGGTTGTTGATTCCGATCTGGATCAATGGACCAAGGCGCGCAAGAATCCTGACGGCACCCGCAACAAGTTCCGCACCGCACTGAAGGATTTGCCGCGTACCGGCAGCATTGGACTCCAATACCACGGACATCCGGTCTGGTTCAAAAATATAGCCCTGAAGCCGCTTTGATTTCCGGTAGCATTGTAGGCTACAATAAAAGGCCAAACGGAAGGGTTTGGCCTTTATGATGCGAAAGTAAGTAGGCTCAGTCGTCCCGTCCCGCGAAGACGAGCAGGAGGTGCAGGATGGCAACAAAGACATTGAACAGGCCGGCAAATAGCATCAGCGCCCCGGCGACCGGCTCGTTGTACTCGGGGTTGTTCAAAACCTGGCTGGTGGCGTTCACAAGGATGAACACGCCGAAGATGCCGATGGCACCGGAAATTAACATGCCCAGGAAGCCGATGTTAAGGAACATATTCAGAACGATAACGCCGATGATGGCGAAAAACATTCCTGTCATCAGCCCGCGCGGTGCCGAAAATTGGGTCTGGGTGATCATGACGGCAAACGTAACCCCAGCAAAAACGATCGCGGTCAGTACCAGTGCGGCCGGCACGATATCCGGTGCGACAACGCTGGCCATGTAAAGTACTGGCGCAAGTACCAGTCCTGAGATAAACCCATCGCCAATCAGCGCGAGCGTCCCGGTTACCGGGTTGTGGCGGCAGGCCATGGCTACATACGGAATGGCGTTGAGGGCGATCATCGCCGCGATCCAGCCGAGTGGCCCCCCGAAAAACCGAACTACTGCGGGAGAACTCGAGCCGATGAATCCTCCTACAACAGCAGCAACCACGCTCAACGAGAGCAGGCCGTAGGTTTTCTTGATAGCGGCGGAACGGGCTTCATTCAAATCTGTCGTTCCAAATAATCCCTGCGTGATCGGTATGTTGTTTTGCAAAGCACTCATACAAGGAATCAATGTGCCACTTGGCTGAATAAGCTGCAACTACAAAAAACGTTTAAGATTATAGTTTCATGCTGAAGGATTGCCATGGGCTTCCGTCGAGGATAGCGTGTTTGGCACATCGCCATCATGCAACTTTCTCTCTCTGTCCGAATTGCCGAGGAATTTATGTCCAAGGAAAAGGCCTCGATGCCGCTGGCCGACCTTGCTCACTTGGCCAAGCGCTGCGGTTACGAGGCGCTCTGCATGAGAGCATCGCAGGTGGGAGTGCAGTCGCCGCCGGAGGCCGCTGAGGAGGCCGCCCATTGCCTGGTTGAAGCCGGCCTGGCTGTGAGCATGGTCACGGGCGACTTCGACACGGTTTACAACAACGACGATGGGCCAGGCGCACTGAAAAACATTACGCCATATATAGAACTGGCCAAGCGCCTTGGTGCACCGCGGATCCGTGTGGCTCTCAAGCAGGAGTCGGACATCGCGCACGCGCAACGAGCCGCCGACGAGGCGGCCGAGCGTGGTATTCAACTCGTGCATCAATGCCATACGCTAAGTTTGTTCGAGACAGTAGAGGGTATTGAGCGGACGTTGGCGGCGATTGATCGGCCAAACTTCGGGCTGGTTTATGAACCGGCGAACCTTGAGATTTGCGGGCAGGACTACGGCCAAGCGACGATAGAGCGCTTGGCCAAGTGGATTTTCAATGTCTACCTGCAAAACCAGCTGCTCAAGCCGGATGGCGCGTTGACGCTCCCAACTTGGTGCGCTGCCGACGTGTCATTCGATCTGATCCCGATACACATGTCTGGCGGAGTCGATTTCGATTGTGTGTTCACCGGGTTGAGAGCGATCGGCTACGCCGGGACGGTTACCGTGCACCAATCCGCACAACCGGGTGAGGCACCGGAGGAGTCGGCGGGCGGCACTGCAGAGTTTTTGAGAGCCCTAATTTAAAGGAACATGAACTCAATTAATAACATGATGATCAATCGTCAAATGACTCACGCCATTGCGTTGCTGTTCACCGTGCAACTTGTGGCCCATGGCGAGCCACTGACACTGGGCAAGGATGGCACCCAGCGCGAGTTGTTCGTCGATGGGCATCTGATCGAAACCTTGGCCGGGGGAGTGAGGCAACATCTGCACAAGCCGAAGCCGAGGGAGGTTGTATTTGTTACTGATGCGCCGTGGGAGGGTAACACCAGTGCGTACTACACGATCTTTCGGGACGGCGACTTGTTCCGCATGTACTACCGCGCCTCCCATTGGGACACTGGGGCTAAAGAGGAAACACATCGGGAGCTGACCTGCTATGCCGAGAGTCGGGACGGCATCCATTGGGTGAAACCCAAGCTTGGGCTTATTGAGTTCAATGGTTCGAAGGAAAACAACATCGTGGTGGACGGTTTGGGGACGCACTGCTTTGTGGCGTTCAAGGACGGCAATCCCGACTCTCCACCGGAGGCGCGCTATAAGGGTATCGCCCGCGGCCTGCCTGTTGGGAAGAAGGGACTTTACATTTTCGAATCGCCCGACGGCATCCATTGGAAACTGACGCGCAACGAGCCGGTTATCACCGAGGGCGTGTTTGATTCGCAGAACCTCGCCTTTTGGGATGCGCACACCCGACAGTACCGCGAGTATCACCGTACCTTCGTCAACGGTATACGCGCTATCATGACCGGTACGTCGAACGATTTTATCCACTGGACCAAACCGGTGCTGCTTACGTATCAGGAGGGGATTCCAGTGCAGCATCTTTACACGAATGCCGTGCAGTCGTACGACCGAGCGCCGCAACTGCTCATCGGTTTTCCCACGCGCTATTTACCAGACGAGGGGCAGCGCGTAGAGCCGACGTTGATGACCAGTCGTGATGGATTGCATTTTCACCGTTGGCTCGATCCGGTGGTACCGGAGTCGGCCCCAAAAGACCGAGACGGGAACCGGAGCAATTACATGACGTGGGGTCTTGTCGAGATACCTGGCCGTCCCAACCATCTCTCCGTTTATGCCACCGAGGCCTATTACACCGGCCCCGACAGCCGGGTGCGGCGGTTTGAATACCGAAAAGACGGCTTTGTTTCGATTCGCGCCGGAGTGAATGCCGGCGAACTTATCACGAAGCCTTTTATACTTGGCAGGCTGGCGGAACGGTTGATGGTTAATTACCAGACCCGCAAGGGAGGTGCTATCCGGGTGGCGATCGAGGAGCCCAACGGCCAGGCGATTGACGGTTACACCCTGACGGACAGCATACCTTTAAAGGAAGCTTCGCTGAGGCAACATATGGCATGGAAGACTGGCGGCGACATCAGCCACCTGCGCCGGAAATACCCGGTGGTGCGGTTGCGATTTGAAATGAACAAGGCAGACCTGTACTCGTTGCAATTTCAGCCGGGGCGCCGGTAACCAAAACGCTCGGAAACGCTATAACCGATTACGTAGATTGTAATTGACTTCTCCCGTTGAATTCTTCAATGATCATTGCTCATAGCGAAAAGGGTTAATTATGACATTTGTACTTGTAATATTAGCGTCATTGGTGGGTTTGGTTGTCATCGTCGGCCTGTGGATGATGGGCGTTTACAACGGATTGATCCGTAAGCGCAATGCCAAGGACAACAACTACTCGCAGATTGGTATCCAGCTAACGCGCAAGTATGATTTGATACCCAATCTAGTGAAATTGGCCAAGGGCTATATGAAACATGAACGTTCGACCCTTGAGGAAGTCATTCAGGCGCGCAATATGGCGGCGAACGCCAACGAGGCAGTCAGTGCCAACCCAAGCGACCCGGAGGCGATGAAGCAAATGGTCGCCGCCGAAGGCTCGTTGGGTGGCGTGATGGGGCGTTTGTTCGCGCTAAGCGAAGCGTACCCCGATCTCAAGGCTAACCAAAACATGATGCAGTTGACAGAGGAACTGACTTCAACCGAAAACAAGGTGACTTTCGCCCGGCAGGCGTTCAACGACTCGGTGATGACCTACAACAACGCGTTGCAGGTGTTCCCAGCCAACATGGTCGCCGGCATGTTTGGGTTCACGGAGGCGATCTTCTTCGAAGTCGAGGGCTTGGGCGATGTCGGTAAGGCAGTCGTTACGGCCGATCAAAAGAAGGATCTCGACATCTCGTTTGACGATATGTGATCCAGACACCTCGAAATTGAGGGATCACTGACATGGACTTCTTTGAGCGCCAACATAGGGCCAAGAAGAATACCGGTTATTTGGTATTTCTTTTCTTCCTTGCGATTACATTTGTCACTTTTCTTAATCAGCTTATAGTTGGTTCAATTTTGGCGTTTTCTCACGGGCCAAAGGGGGAACCGGATTTTTCAACACTATACGACCCGATTATTATATTTTGGGTATTTCTTGGTACCATGGGGATCATTGGCCTTGCTAGTGTATTCAGGAGCTTTCAACTGAAGGAGGGTGGTTCTGCGATTGCGACTATGATGGGTGGGCAGTTGGTGAATATGGCCACGACGCATCCAGACGAACGCAAGTTGATGAATGTCGTGGAGGAAATGGCGATTGCATCCAGCGTTCCAATTCCGGAGGTTTTTGTGATGCACGGGGAGGAGGCTATTAATGCTTTTGCAGCGGGGTTTACTCCGAATGATGCAGTTATCGGTGTTACGGCTGGGTGTATCCGTCAACTTTCTAGGGACGAGTTGCAGGGGGTCATAGCCCACGAGTTCAGTCATATCCTCAATCAGGACATGCGCCTCAATTTAAAGCTTGTTGCCGTGGTGTTTGGATTGATTGTACTCACAATAATAGGGCGGGTCATGATGGAGATCGGTTTTGGATCCTCGCGTTACAGGCGTCGGGACGGTGAAGGGGGAGGCGCTTTGGCCATAGGTATTGCTGGACTCGGGATTTTAGCTGCCGGCGGATTGGGAGTTTTTATGGGTAATCTCATTAAGAGCGCCGTGTCGCGGCAGCGTGAATACCTAGCCGATTCATCAGCTGTGCAGTTTACGCGCAATCCGGAGGGGCTCTCCGGCGCGCTAAAAAAAATCGGTGCCCTGAGTCCGGGCTCTCGCTTGGTAACTCCGCGCGCGGATGAGGCCAGTCATATGTTTTTTGGTAATGGTCTTCGCGAATCTTGGTTCAATCTGACATCCACCCACCCACCTTTGCTTGAACGAATCCGGCTAATTGAGCCGAGTTTCGATGGAGACTTTACTGGGGTTAAACTGGCAGAGCTGGAAACTGAATTTGATTCATCTCCGGAAACCAAAGATGCTCAGCCTAAACAGGCAGGCATCCCAATACCGGGGTTAGGTGATTCCCTTGGCCGAACTGCGGTTCCAGTCATGGGATTGGCTGCGGCCAGCGATGCGAGCGTACGGGTGCAATCTGTTAAAAGTGTGGCTGATTCCATTGGTAACCCGACTCCGGAGCATGTTGATTTTGCGGTGGCGCTCCTCGTCTCACTCCCCGAGATCGTGCGTTCAGCTGCTCATGATACACACGATGCGTGCGCATTAATGTTCGCATTCTTATTGGATGATATGAATGATGCCATCAAGGAGAGGCAGCTGGAGCATGTGAAAGAGTTTTTTGGCGAACATATGGTATCTGCTATGGCAAGATTACAGGGACCGGTCATTGACTTGGATCCACGTGCAAAATTACCAGTTGCCGACTTAGCCGTTGGCGCCCTTAAGCAGCTTTCGCCTGATCAGTATGAAAGTTTTATCCATGTAATGGATGCTCTGGCGGCGACTGACGAACAAATTGATTTGTTTGAATTCTCTCTTTCGAAACTTGTGGTTCGTCATTTGGAGCCTTGTTTCACTGATGCGCCGAAGAAAGTTGCCCAAGTTTATTCTCTAAAACACGTTGGTAGTGAATGTAGCACGCTCATTTCATCTTTGGCATGTGCAGCAAGCGATAATGAGGAAACGATTAGGGAAGCCTATGAAGCTGGGGAAGCTCAATTAACATCAGCTACTGAGATGAGACAGGTGCCAGCGACAGAGTGCGGGCTGAATCAATTGAATGGCGCTTTGGAAAAATTAGGTGGTGTGGCGCCAAACCTTAAACGACATTTAATTGAGGCAGCGGCAGCAACGGTATCAGCCGATGGCTACCTGCAAATACAGGAAGCAGAGTTGTTGCGAGCCATCTCCGACTCACTCGACTGCCCCATGCCGCCGCTGGCCATTGCGCTTGAATCGGCTGCTGACTGATGACCGAGCCAGTCAATATTCCGGAATTAAAATCTGCGCCGCTCGTGCCCGGCACACTGTATCTGGTGGCGACTCCGATTGGTAACATGGAGGACATCACGCTGCGGGCGATCCGAACATTGCGTGACTGTGATTTGGTGGCGGCGGAGGATACACGGCACACCGGGATGCTTCTCAAACGTCTCGGTCTGGTCAAACGGCAGGTCAGCACACACAAGTTCAACGAGGCGAGACGCTCCGGCGAGATTGTTGAATTGCTGCAGGGTGGGGGAACGGTGGCACTGGTCAGCGATGCAGGCAGCCCGGGCATCAGCGATCCCGGCCAGCGGGTGGTGGCGGCCGCAATTGATGGCGGTTGTCGGATCGAGTCAGTTCCGGGAGCCTGTGCGCTCGTGGCGGCGCTGACGGCAAGCGGCTTGGCCACGGACGAGTTTCATTTCGTCGGATTCCTTCCAGTCAAGAGCGGTCAGCGGGCCAAGCACTTGGCCAAGCTGTTGCAGTTGCCGGGGACGCTGTCGCTGTACGAGTCACCACACCGTATGGTGAAACTGCTGGGCGAATTGGTGAAACATGCCCCTAATCGGCCGGTCGTCCTCGCCCGGGAGTTGACAAAGAAGTTCGAGCAGATTCAGCGGGGACTGCCGGCTGAGTTGATCGCCGCATACAGTGAGCGCAAGCCCAAGGGCGAGTTTGTTGTACTCGTTGGCCAGATGGTGTAACGCCTTCTCTAAAGACTACGGCAGTTCGCGGATGCGG
>Ga0066866_10000229_pt1 | contig 21137 bp, 11 predicted proteins | sample ETN01SmetaG_3_FD_66435 | JGI IMG/M metagenome (GOLD analysis project Ga0066866, IMG submission 66435) | Marine microbial and viral communities from oxygen minimum zone, Eastern Pacific Ocean - ETNP2014F12-01SV263 | ecosystem: Environmental > Aquatic > Marine > Oceanic ...
AGTTGGAGTTGCACGGCACCAAGGCGTCGCTTGGTCTCGATCGTGTGAGTGGAAACCTGACTCTGGCCAAGCCGGGTGAACCAGCTGAGATCATCGACACCGTGTCGGACAACGGCTTTGGTAATCGTTTTTCTAGATACGTTTTCCCCAGCTTACGCCAGGTTCTCGGTGGGAAGAAAACTGACCATCCGGATCTTCAAGACGGCTGGCGCGTGCAAATTTTTACCGACGCAGCTGCTCGCTCAGCCCGCTCCGGCCGTTGGGAGACAGTCGAGTGAGTCAAAGATTTTTTACTCACTTCTTATTTCTGTCGAGTATTTCTTAGCGAAGCCGTACCAAACGATCAGGCCAAGAGCTATAATTCCTAGAATCAGGATTACACTTGTTGCATTGGTACTCAATACGCCCCAAGTCATCCACCCTGTGAGCAAAAGAAAAATGATTGGTGGCAGCGGAAATAAAGGCAGTTTTACAGGGCGATACAGATTTGGTTGTCGAATGCGCAACACTATCACACCAGTGATTGCCACACCGGTGGTTAGAGTGACCAGGGTCCCAACGGATTCCAACAACTCCTTCAGCCCGGTTGTCCAAATTAGGGCCAAACTTAAAATACATTGCAATACCAATGCATTAACCGGTGATCCTCGACCATTCAGTTGAGCCATTCGATTTGGAAGTTCTCCTCTGTTGGCCATTGAGTAAATCACCCTTGAACCAATCATGATCGCAACACCAAGGGTCGAAAAAAAGATCAGCATGATCAGCACGTTGGCAATGACACCGATCGATTCACCGAACAGGCGCTTGGCCACGAAAAAGCCGATATCCACGATCCCTTCACCGTTCGCATTTATCATTTCATGGGGTGCTGCAGCCCAAAGAAAGACCATGTTAACGGCAAGGTAGAGCAGGGTCACGATGCTGACTCCTAGTATCATCGATCGTTTGAGATTTTTCTCTGGATTAAGAATTTCCCCGCCGATGAATGAAGTGGCCATATTTCCCTGATAGGCAAACGATGTCGCAGCCAGTGCGGCGCCTAAAGCTGCCGCATTTGTCCCGAAAAGCACCCCTTCACCCGATTCAAAAGTGGGTGGAGAGGACGATACTGCTGTCGATTCCGATGAGAAACCTAAAGTGGCGAACGCCAATAGCAGGCCAATTTTGAAGAACGCCCCGAGGAGATTAATGAGATTGCCCTCACGGACACCGATTGAATGGATCGCCGTGACGAGGCAGACTGCGAGACTGGCAGCAAGAGGGGGTGAAATGGATGGGAGAAGCTTGTTGAAGTAAAAGCCAAATGCTCCACCCACGATTGAGATTGAGCCGACGAACCCAAAGAAAGCTGAGAATCCAGCAACAAATCCGGCTGGACGACCAAAGGTATTTCTGATGAAAACATAGGTGCCTCCAGCCTCCGGCCAAATGTTCGCTAATTCAATGATGGACAGTGTCCCGCACATGGCCAAGACACCGGCGATCAACCAGACAGTCATGATTGCGGTTCCACTGCCTAATTCCGCTGCAAACAGGCCGGTGGTCGTGAAGATGCCGGCACCGATCATGTTGCAAACCACAGTTCCTGCACCCGAGCAAAGTCCAAGCACCCGTTTTTGTCGGTTAACCTGATGCGGCATAAAAAAATTTTGATTGCTCCGATTTACCTTGCACCAGGTGCGTTCGGTCGGAGAGGGAGTGGGAATATTAGTTGCCAGAGACGTCGAGGCAGGTGAGATCGCCGCGGGAGTTGCGGCAATAGATTCGGCCATTGGAGAGCACCGGCGTGGTCCAGCATTTGGGGCCGGTCACCTGAGCGCGGGAAATCTCCTTGAACTCACCGGTATCGGCCTCCGCCACGACGAGTTCGCCCTGGTTGCTGATAATGAGCAGTTTTTTGCCGATGGCCTGGATCGCACCGAAGCCGTTGAAGCTGTCTTCCTCCCACTGCACCTTGCCAGAGGTCAACTCAATGCACTTGAACTTGGCGCGTCCGGTGTTGCCGTCGAAACCGTAAATATGTCCGTCGATCAGCACGCATGGGTTGAAGTGGTTTCGCATGTTTTTATTTTCCCAAAGCTTCCTCACCTGGTTGCCGTCCACCTGCAGTAGCGCGCAGCCGCGATCGTAGCCTGACGAGATGAATACCTTGTCGCCGATGAGGATGGGGTCGGCGGAGTTCGTGTCGTGCTTGGTTTCCCACGGGTAACTCCAGAGCACGCTGCCGGTTTTTGGATCCACCGCAACGATCTCTTTGTAAGCAAACGTCACCAGTTCCCTTTTTCCGTCTCGAACGTGGGGCACAAAAGAGGAGTAACCAGACGATTCACGACCGGTGCTCCAGAGGATTTTGCCGTTCTTTTTGTCGATCGCCATGCCGTGCGAACCAACGTTGACGTACAGCGTGCTGCCGCTGACCAGCGGCGATCCGGCAAAGCCCCACGTCGGGCGCTTGGCCTTTGTTTCTTCAGCGACATTTTTTTGCCAGATGATGTGGCCATCGGCTGCACCGAAACAGATCAGTAGTCCGCGCTTGCTCAACGTGTAAACGCGATCGCCATCGACAGTCGGCGTGCTGCTTGGCCCGCCAACATAATATTTCGGATCAAGCTTGGCCTCGTAGGCGTGAGACCAGATCGCCTTGCCGGTCGCGGCGTCAAAACAAAACACAGTGTCTTTCTCTTTGCCGCGGCCGCGGCCGGAGTTGCCGAGCGTGTAAACTTTGCCGTTGGCTACCGACACCGAGGAGAAGCCGGTACCGACCTCAGCCTTCCAGAGTCGCTTCGGGCCATCGTCGGGCCATTTGGCCAGCCAACCTGTCTCGGAGGAGATGCCGTTTAGGTCAGGGCCGCGCCAGTGAGACCAATCCCCGGCAGCGGGCTTGGCCAAGTCGCTAAACAGGCTAAGTGCAACGAGGATCAACAGAGGGATGCGATAATGAAGAAACGCCATGGCAGCGATGGGTAAACAACAGCCGCTTGCCAGTCAAACCACAAAAAGCGGTTCGGCGGGGCTTGGCTAGATAGATTGAAAAGTTAGCCGCGGCTAACTTATTTGTTGACCTCGTCCTCAGTGTGAAATATAGCCTTACCTAACTTTTGGTGGTTGCGCCGTTTTTTTAAGGCTTTTTTCGAGCGTTCGCCCCCCAAGTTACTTTGTTACTGATGAAACGAATCTTGTTTTTGGCAATCGGATTGATGGCGGTAGCGCCTTTTTTACCAGTTCATGCAGCCAAGTTGAACGTCGTTGCGACTACGACCATGGTGACCGACTTGGTGAAGGAAGTCGGCGGCGACCGGGTGAAGGTGGTCGGCCTTATGGGCCCAGGGGTGGATCCGCATCTGTACAAGCCAGCCTCCGGCGATGTGGTGAAACTCCAACGGGCCAAGGTGATATTTTACTCCGGGCTGATGCTCGAGGGACGCATGACCGACCTGTTTTTCCGCATGTCTCGGACAGGTAAACTGGTTTACGCTGTCACCGAATCGATCCCGGAAAAAGATCGGCTCGAGCCGCCGGAGTTTTCGGGGCACTGGGATCCGCACGTCTGGGGCGACCCGATCTTGTGGAGTCGGTGTGTCATCACCGTGGTCGATGGCTTGAGCAAGGCCGATCCCGCCGGGGCGGCGGAATATGCCAAGCGTGGCAAGTTGGTTGTCGCGTCATACGAGGCGATGCGGACATGGGCGCTCGAGCGCGTTTCTCAAGTGCCAAAGACGCAGCGCATCCTTGTCACCAGCCACGATGCATTCAACTATTTTGGGAAGGCGTTTGGTTTTCAGGTTGTTGCTGTGCAGGGCCTGTCAACGGTGAGTGAGGCCGGTTTGGCCGACATCGCCAAGACGGTGGACTTCATCAAGCAAAAGAAGATCAAGGCGATCTTTGTCGAGAGCAGTGTCAATCCGGCAGCCATCGAGCGGGTGAGCAAGGATGCCGGCGTGAAGATCGGCGGCGAGTTGTTCTCCGACGCCTGCGGCAAAGTGGGAGACATTCACGAAGCGCACGGTGAGAAGTACGATGTCGGCACGTTTGTCGGGATGCTCAAGCACAACATCAACACCGTCGTCGATGCCCTCAAGTAACCGTAATGGTTCGATTGTCGAAACTAGTATTGATTATTTTGACAGGCATTCTGCCGGTGGTATTTGCAAGCGCGGGCGAGTTCACAACGTTAAAAAATGATCAGGGCATCGACCTCTTTTTTGATTATACCGGGGAGGTCATGAGCAACGTCTCCGGCGGCGACCACACTGGTTCTGGCTACAACGGTCTGGCGTCATTCGGTATTGACGTAGACCTTGGCCAAGCGATTGGCTGGCAGGGGCTAACGCTACGATTGAGCGGGATGGATCTGCACGGCTCCGGCATTGGCAGCCGCGTTGGTGACATGTTGGGCGTGAGCAACATCGAGGGCTATGGAAGTCTGCGGCTTTACGAGTCGTGGGTGGAGAAATCGTTCGCTGGTGAATCGTTGAGCCTGCGTGCCGGGTTGCTGCTGGCGGATGAGGAATTCTCGACGATCGATACTGCCGGCCTGTTCCTCAACTCAACCTTCGGCTGGCCGGAGTTCATCTCGATGAACACGGTCAATACTGGCCCGGCGTTCTACATTCCCGCGGCTGGCCTGCGGCTGTTGTGGGAGCCAAGCGAGGCGTGGTACGGCCAAGTCGGAGTCTTCGATGGTGACTCCTTCGACTCGCCCGAAGGTGACGACACGGTCAACCGACATGGTTTGCACTTGGAACCGGGTAACAGTCAAGGCGCTTTTGGCATGGTGGAAGTCGGCTATCGGCACAACCAGACGGAGGATACTGATGGCTTCTCAGGCACGTACAAACTCGGTGGCTGGTGGCACTCGGGCGAGTTTCAGGACTTGCGAGGTGGCGCGTCACACGACGGAATACAGGGCGTGTATGCCTCCGGCGAGCAGATGGTTTACCGCGAGTACGGCGACCAGGGGCTGAGCCTCTTTGTCCGCGCCGGATTTGCGCCGGAAGATCGCAGTGAGGTGGACTACAGTTTCCAGGTTGGCGCGAGTTATGTCGGGCTGATTCCCGGGCGCGACATTGATACCGCCGCGCTTGGCCTGTCGTACGCGCACATCAGCGGCGACCTGCCCGGGCGCACTGTGGAGACCGTGGTCGAGGCGGCGTACGAGTTCGTGATGAGCGACGATTTCATCATCCAGCCAAGCGTGCAGTGGATTGGCGACCCCGGCGCGACCGGCGAGTTGGACGACGCGGTGGTGCTTGGCCTCCGGGTCAACTTGAGTTTTTAGCATGACTGATTCCCCGGCAACCAACGGCGAGGACATCCCACTCGAGATACACGACCTGACGGCTGGTTATCACAAGAAGCCGGTGCTGTGGGGCATCGACCTGCAGGTGCCCAAGGGCAAGCTGGTCGGGATTGTTGGGCCCAACGGCGCCGGGAAGTCGACCCTCATCAAGGCCGTCATGGGTCTGGTACCGCCGAGCAGTGGGTGGGTGAAAATCTTCGGAAAACCGTACAACGAGAACCGTAAACGGGTTGGTTATGTGCCTCAGCGAGAGTCGGTTGACTGGGATTTTCCGGTCACGGTGATGGATGTCGTGATGATGGGCCGCTACGGGCATGTCGGCTGGTTCAAACGGCCGAAAAAGGTTGATCGCGAGATTGCCTGCGACTGTCTCGACAAGGTGAAAATGCTGCCGTTTGCCAAGCGGCAGATTTCAAACCTGAGCGGTGGCCAGCAGCAGCGGGTGTTCCTGGCGCGTGCGTTGGCGCAGGAGAGCGACATCTATTTCATGGACGAGCCGTTCGCCGGCGTGGACGCCGCGACCGAGACGGCAATCATCGCGCTGCTGCATGAGTTGCGGGAAAAGGGCAAGACGCTGCTGGTGGTGCATCACGACCTGCCGACCGCGCGCAATTATTTCGACCAACTGCTGCTGCTTAACATGCGGGTGGTCGCCTACGGTGAGACGGAGGAGGTGTTCACGTACGAGCTGCTCCAGAAAACGTACGGCGGCCGATTGACGATTCTTTCCGAGGTTGCGGATGCAGTCGGGCAGCGCGCCAAGTAACCGATGAGCCAACAGCGACAAACCTTGGACAAGAAGGGAAGGGGTGAGGGGCACGCGCTTGGCCTTTTGGCGGTGTTGGCGGTCTTTGTGGTTTTGCCGGAGAGCGCCTCGCCGGCGCAGATCAGCGATGTTGCGGAGGAGACATCGCTTGGCCAACAGGCGATCCGTTTTTTTTCGTTCCGTGATCCGTCCGTGCGCTATGCGGTGATTGGCTCGGTGATGCTAGGCATCTCGTGCGGGTTGCTGGGCTGCTTCATCGTGGTACGCAAGATGGCGCTTGTCGGCGACACGTTATCGCACGCGGTGCTGCCCGGCGTTGCGCTTGCCTTTCTGTTTTCCGGCGTGAGTGCCAGCGGGTTGTTTGACTGGAGTTTTGACGAAGCTGACATCACGAAGAATCCGGCGCTAATTTTTTGTGGCGCGGTGATGGCCGGGGTAGCCGGGACATTTCTGGTTAACACCCTGAAACAGACGACCAAGATCAAGGAGGACTCGGCGCTTGGCCTGACGCTGGCGTCATTTTTTGCCGTGGGCATCTGTCTGCTGACCATGATCCAGAGACTGCAAACCAGCAACAAGAGCGGCATCGACAAGTTCATGTTCGGCCAGGCGGCGGCGATTGGCGAGGATGACATCCGGCTGATGACCGGGGTCACGGTGCTAATCGTGGCGGTGGTGTTTGTGTTTTACAAGGAGTTGCTGGTGACGAGTTTTGACACGGGGTTTGCGCGGTCGATTGCGTTGCCGAGCCAGTGGATTCACCACGGGCTGATGCTGCTGGTGGCGTTCGCGGTGGTGATCGCGCTGCAGGCGGTGGGTGTGGTGCTGGTGTCGGCGATGCTGATCACCCCGGCGGCGGCGGCGTACCTGCTGACCGACCGTATGCACCGCATGCTGCTTTTGGCGGTTGGTTTCGGCGTAGCATCGGGAGTGCTTGGCGCGTTCATTTCCTTTCTCAAGCCGAACATCCCGACAGGGCCGTGCATGGTGCTGGGTGCGAGCGCGGTGTTTGCGATGGCATTTTTCGGCGGGCCAAGGCATGGGGTGCTGACGCGCTGGTGGCGTCATATGTCTCGTTCCAAGCGGGTGCAGCGGGAAAATACCCTCAAGGCGCTGTTTCAGGTTTTGGAATATCGCGAGGCGGAGCCGGAGGAGAGCGTGTCGCTGAAGGAACTGGCGGAGCGCCGGCGCGAAACGATCGATGAAGTGTCAGGTCAGGCGAAGGAGTTGAAACAGCACGGGCTTGTCACGCTGCACGAGGAGGGCAACAAGATCTTGTTCACGCCGAACGGCTGGCAACTGGCCTGCACGATCGTCCGCAACCATCGCCTGTGGGAACTGTACCTAACTAATGCCGCCAACATCGCCGCCGACCATGTGCACGACGATGCTGAGCAAATCGAGCACGTGCTCGGGGACGACGTCGTGCGCGAGCTTGAGCGGATGCTAGATGATACGACACGCGACCCGCACGGCCGGGCCATTCCCGGCTTTATGGACATTCATAAGCCGTTCGCGCCGACTGTCCTGGGGCCAAGCGGGTACGGGAGGAACTCGTGACTGATTTCATTCCAGCCTTCGAGTGGCAGCGGGTCTTGGTTGAACCTTGGACGGAGAATCTGCCGACGACATTCTGGATCGTTCTGATGGGATTTTTGATCACCGCCGCTTGCGGGCTGATCGGCAATTACCTTATCCTGCGCCGCATGGCATTGGTGGGTGACGCAATCAGTCACAGCGTGCTGCCAGGGATGGCGATCGCCTTTCTGCTGGCGGACAGTCTCAGTACGTTACCAATGTTTCTTGGGGCTCTCGGGGCCGGCATTGTGACAACGGTGTTGATCGAGTTGATCCACAAAAAAACCCGCGTAAAACAGGATTCGGCGATCGGGATCACCTTCTCGACTCTGTTCGCCATTGGTGTGATCATCATCAGCGTTGGTCTGTCGGATTCGGTGCACCTAGATACGGATTGTGTGCTTTACGGCGAAATTGCGTTCGTGCCGCTGGACCTTGTTCAGACTAAGTTGGGGTCAGACGCATTATCGGTGGTGGAGAAAATTCCCGGGCTCAATTCGGAGATGTTTCTCGATGGCAATCTGTTGACTCTTGCACCGCCGTCGGTCATTCGCATGGCGGTGGTTGCCGGTATCACGTTGCTGCTGATCGTGTTGTTTTACAAGGAACTGCTGGTGACGAGTTTCGATTCCGGCTTGTCGTCGTCACTGGGTATCAACTCCAACGTGGTGCATTACGTGCTGATGGGGATGCTTTCGGTGATCATTGTCAGCGCGTTCGAGGCGGTCGGTGCAATTCTCGTTATTGCGATGTTGATCCTGCCTGGGGCGACCGCCTCGCTGCTGGCGCATCGGTTGCCGCCGATGTTTGGCATCACGGTCGTCCACGCCCTGCTGAGTGCTGTGGGGGGCATCCACCTGGCCACTTGGTTGGACTGCTCCCCCGCCGGGGCAATGGTGGTGGCCGGCTCGGCGGTGTTTGCGCTGGCGTGGGTGTTCAGCCCAAGCGAGGGACTGCTCCGGCGCTGGCTCGGTTGCGAACTGGACGAGCTTGATGAGGAGGAACTCGAGCGCTTGGCTAAGGGAGTTTGAAATCCAAAATCGATACAACAAAAAAAGGGACTCAGTGTTGAGTCCCTTCAAATTCGTTGTGCCTTGGCTTAGGCGTCAGCCTTCTTCCAGGTGCGCTTGGGCGGCTTGGTGACCAGGCCCTTCTTGATGGCCTTGGCGGTGACGCGGATATACTTCACCTCGCCATCGACGATGGCCTTGACGCGCTGCAGGTTTGGCAGGAAACGGCGTTTCACAACCTTGGTAACGTGCATTCCGATACCACCTTTTTTCTTGGCTTTACCGCTGCGGCGAATACGGCTTCCCGTGACAGGGCCGGTGCCGGTTAGTTGACAAACTCTGGACATTTTGTGCCTCCCTTCCTTAAAGGGATGGGGAAAATATCAAAAAAAAAAATCCTGACAAGCTATTTTTCGAAGCTTTTTAACGAAATCAGCCAAGCTCGGTAGGTTGCTTGGCTGAGCTTGGCCCGGCCTTGGGGCCGATAACGCTAGCCAAGGTGTTGCGGACGGCCAGTTGGGCGTCGTCGAACAGCGTGTAGAACACCGGCACGACAAGCAGTGTAAGTAGCGTGGCAGAGGCCATTCCCCCAATGAGCGTGAGCCCGAAGCTCTTGTAGCTCATGCCCATTTGGCTCGACTCGTTGAGGGTCAGAGGGATCATGCCGATGATGGTGGTCAGGGCCGTGATGGCGATCGGGCGGAACCGGTGCTCGGCTGCTTGGAGCAGCGCTTGGGTGCGCTCCAGACCGGCTAGGCGGAGGCGGTTGGCGTAGTCGATGAGCACGATGCCATTGTTCACCACCACCCCAAGGAGAAGAACGCAGCCGATTAGGCCAAGGAAGTCCATCTTCTGGCCGGTAACAAGATGAATCCACACCGAGCCAACCGCCGCCAGCGGAATAGTCAGCACTATTGAAAGGGGAAGGATTATGCTCTCAAACAGGAACGCCATCAACAGGTAGATGAATATAACCGATAGCCAGAACGCTAACACTGCAGTGTAAATCTCCTCGATATCGAATCGCTGTTCCAACGGGGTGAACGAGACACCTTCGGGCAGGCCGATGTTGCCCTTGGCTGCTTCGATGGCATCACGGGCCTCCTCCTCGCGGCCGCTCTCCAGCTCCATGCCGAGGGTGTAACTGACCTTTTTGTTCGTGCGGCTGATATAGCTGGGACTATTGAGCATCGCCGGGTGGGTGAGCGAGCCGATAGTCCCGAAGCCGCCGTCTTCGGTGGGCACAAGGAAGTTGTTGAGGTCGTCCAGTTCGGCACGATCCTCCTCGCTGAACCGCAGGCGAACCGGAATCTGTCGGCCGTTGCTGCTGAAGCGAGGGAGGGTACTGCCACGCAGGGCGTTGCCAACCATGCCAGCAATGGTGGTGGGATTTACGCCTATGGCGTTCGCTCTGTCGCGGTCGACGATCAGCGCCAGCTCGTTGGGGGTCTCATCTTCGCGTTCCTGAAGGGCGACTACGCCGGGGGTATTGCGAAAGATCGGCTTGAGGTCGTCGACGACGGATTCAAGCAATTCGGGGTCGTTGGCGACCAGTCGGATGTAGTGCCGCTCCTTGCTGTCCTGCTGCTCCTCCTCCTCGCCCAAGCGCTGGTAGTCGATCTTTAGGCCCGGCAGAGGGGGTAGCTCCTTGTAAATCCGCTCTGCTACCTCGCGGGCTGGCACGATGCCCTCCCGATCGCGAAGGAGCCATCCTTCCAGTGAGCCGAACCAAGTACTATAAAAGACGATGAACCCTTCTAGCTCGTAGTAATCCTTTCGTGCCTTGAGAATCGTTTCGACCTTTTCAAAGTAGTCGGTGCGCTCATCAAAGGTTAACTGGTCTGGGAAGCTGAACGACAGTTGGAACGACGTCATCTCGCTTTCCTGTTGTACGGAAAATCCGACCCTATCGGCCGCAACGAAGGTGCCACCAATGAGGGCGAACAGAAGGAAAGCCAGATCGAGTCGGCGCTTAAGGAAGAAGGTGAGCGCGCGGTTGTAGCCGCGGTTGATCCGCTCAAAGGAGGCGTTATACAGCTTGTTGATCCAGGCGCTAACTACATTAGCCCGCTGTTTTGGCGAAGCAGAATAACTGCAGGTCTCTGATTTGGAAATGGTTAGGTATACGCAGAGAGGGATGAATCCCAGCGCCACGCCCAGCGAGGCGAGCAGGGCCGCCACCACCGGCAGAGTCAGGCGGGTCAGGAAGAAGCGCATCTCTCCTTCCACCAGCAAGGCTGGCAGGAAAACAATGATCGAAGTGAAGGTGGCCGTGGTGATGGCTAAGTGTATTTCATTAACCCCTTTGAGGCAGGCTTCGCGGAGCGGCAACCCATTTTGATAGTGGCGCTGGATGTTTTCGGCTACCACGACGGAGTTATCTACCAGCATCCCGACGCACAAGAGTAGGCCGAGTATGGTCAGCAGGTTCAGGCTCTCGCCGGCGAAATACATCGTAGTCACCGCGATGAACAGGCACAGCGGGATGGCGCTGGCGATGATCAGTGTCACCCTCGCCCGGCGCAGGAAGAGATAGAGCACGCAGGCGGCAAAAAAGGCACCGATCCCGCCATTCGTTAACAAGGTGTTGAGCTGCTCCATTATGATTCCACCTTGGTTCATGTGTATCTTCATCTCGAAGCCGGCCAGTGCCGGATTGAGTTTGATTTTTTCCACTTCGGCCTTGATTAGGTCGCAGACCTCGACGGTGTTGGCCTTGCTCTCCTTAATGACGGTTACCAACATTGCTTTCTTGCCGTTCACGCGGGCGGCAAAGCGACTTTCCTCCGGTTCGTATTTCAGCACGGCGACGTCACTGAGGATCACGTTAGTGCTCAGCGGCAGGTGCTGCAGTTCTTCCATTGTCCGATAGGCGCTGGAGGACTTGAGTAGATATTTTTTGCTGCCATCATGAACGTTGCCGCTGGCCAGCGTGAAGTTGTCATCGCGCAATTTTCTGGCAAGGTTGTAGATGTTCAGGCCGTACGCCTCTGTGCGATCCTTATCGGCTTCTATGATGATTTCCTTTTCCTTCAGGCCTTTGGTTTCGACGTTGGCCACGCCGTTGAGGCGCGAGAGCGGCATGACGATGTGCCGCTGGACTAGGTCATACAGGTCGCCGTCGGTCTCGTATGCGACGCCAATCATGCAGACAGGGAATCCCGAGGCGTCCATTTTGTACACATACGCGCGATCTATGTCGTCGGGGAAGCGCAGCTTGGCCCGTTCCACCCGGTCGCGTACCTCGCGGTAGGCTACGGCCATGTCGGTGCCCTGCTTGAAGTTCAGGTACACCGAGGCACCCCGGGAGGAACACGAGGAGCGCATCGAGTCCACGCCCCGCACCGTGCTCAACTCTTCCTCAAGCGGCAGGGCGAGCTTGTCCATCACCTCTTGGGGCACGGATGCGTTCCATGGCACGCGCACCTGCAGCGAGTGGCCCTCGAATCCCGCCGGGAGGAGCTCGAGTTTGAGTCGACTAGTAGCGATTAGTCCGATGATGATGATCGTTAGGAAGAGCACCAACATCGTTACGCGGCGATCAAGGAATATTCGCGTGATCCGTATCGCTATTTCGTTAGAATTCATTTGCCTGCCGCTTGAGCAAGTACTAGGGAGAGAATACGTAACAAGTCATGAATGTTCCAACATTTTCAATATTTGGCAACTTTTCCGGAGTGTGCCTTGGCCAAGCTTAGCTTGTGCGATTGGTCAAGGACGCTGGCCAGTATGTTTTGAAATGCACTCCGTGCGTCATCGATCAAAGTGTAAAATACCGGCACGGCCAGAAGAGTGAAAAGCGTTGAAGAGGTCATCCCTCCGATAATCATGAACCCGAAACTTTTGAAGCTCATGCCCATTTCGTTTGATGAAGCCCATGTCAGCGGGATCATGCCAAAGATGGTTGTCAATGCTGTCATCATGATGGGGCGGAACCGCTGTTTGGTTGCGAGCAATAATGCCTCAGTGCGCGCCATCCCCGTAGCGCGAAGACGGTTTACGGAGTCGACAAGAACTATCCCATTATTAACCACAATGCCCAAAAGAAGAATTGCACCAACGATTCCCATTTGATCCATGGTTATTCCAGTGTGCGATCGAAATCCAGGGATGCCATAATGAATCCATACCGCGCCAATCGCTGCCAAAGGGATCGTGAGCACTATCGATAGTGGCATTAGCATACTTTCGAACAGAAAGGCGATCAGCATATAAATAAAAACAATTGAAAGTCCAAGGGCTATAAGACTGGTGTCCACCTCGTCATCATCAAAAGTGAGTTTAATTTCACTGAAAGAAACACCCTCCGGCAGGTCGATATTTTTTTGAGCGTTGTAAATGGCACGCCGGGCTGTTTTTTCCTCGCCGGGCTTGAGTTTCAATCCAATGTGGGTGCTCACTTTTTTATTATTTCGACGGATATATGTTTCGCTCTTTAGCATGGTTGGCGTGGTAATCGATCCGATTGAGCTATAGCGTCCGTCGTCGGCTCGAACGAGAAAATTATTCAAATCTTCCAATTCGGCACGATCTTCTTCACTAAATCGCATTCGTACAGGGATTTGCCTTCCTTTTCCATTGAATCTGGGTAGTGAACTTCCACGCACGGCGCTGCTGACCACACCGGCGATTGAATCGGGATTGATGCCGATAGAACTGGTGAGATCTCTGTCTACGATCAAGGCCATCTCATTTGGGGCTTCGTCGGAATCTGTGTGCATTAATGAAATTACGCCAGGCAGTGCTTCGAAGGTTGGTTTAAGATTTTCCACTACGGATTCAAGCAATTGAGGGTCATCGCCAACCAAGCGGATATGATGCTCTGATTTTTTGTCGTTTCGAATATCGCCTCGATCTTGGCCGCTGTAGTATACTCGCAAACCAGGTATTTCTGGGAATATGTTATAGAGTTGTTCCGCAACTTCCTCCCGTGGGGTTTTACTGGTGCTGGTTTCGGCGAAATTTCCTTCGAAAGAGCCAGAGTGTTTGGAGTAGCGAATAGAGTAACTACTGATTCCGAAATCCATCTTATTGGTTTCAACTATATTTTCGACTGTACCGAAATAGCTGTCGCGTTCTTCGAGTGTGAATTGTTCAGGAAACCGAAAGTGCATGTTAAACTCTTCCATCTTTTCATCTCGCCGGCCTGAGAAGGCTACTTCCTTAAAAGCATAAAAATAAGTAGTTGATAATAGCACAATCAAAATAAAGGCCAAATCAATCCGGCGCTTTAAAAAGTAGCCAAGTGTTTTGTTATACCAAATGTTAAACCTACCAAATGTCATTTCGAAAATATTCATTAGCGATGTTTTGAAAAAATGGTCGGGCGTGTTGCATTGTTGCTTTGATTTGGATGGCAGGGTTATATAGACACAGGCGGGGATAAATATAATTGCGGTAACGAGCGAAGCGAGCAATGCCGATACGACAGGCAATGCCAGGCGATAGAGCATGAATCGCATTTCGCCTTCAATCAGCATCGAAGGGAGAAAAACGATGATGGTAGTGAGTGTAGCTGTTATTACCGCAAGGCTGATTTCGCCAACGCCTCTGATGCAGGCATCACTCCGGGGCATTCCGTTTTGGTGATGACGATATATGTTTTCAGCCACGACAACCGAGTTGTCTACAAGCAGGCCAACGCAGATCACCAAGCCCAGAATGGTTGTTGCGTTCAGGCTTTCGCCTGCAAAAAACATCATCATCATTGAAATTAGTAAACATAGAGGTATGGCTAGGGCAATAATCGCGGTCATCCAAAATTGGCGGAGGAAAAAAAAGAGAACTAACGCCGCGAGTATTGCGCCTATCATCCCGTTGTCGCGAAGCGTCTTGAGTCGGCCCTTGATGATATCACCGTAGTTGCGATAGAGCTTAATATGATATTCATGCAATGCCGGATTGTTGTGCATCTTTTGTACTGTTGCGGCAACCTTGTCGCTTACATCCACTGTATTGGCCTCACTCTCCTTTTTGATTGAAACCGTTGCTGACTTTTTGGCGTTCCATCTTTCGGTGTGGTGGTGAGGGTCTTCAACCTCGTATTTTAAAGTGGCAATATCCTTGAGTTTAACAGTTTCGTTGATCGGGATGTTGCGAATTTCTTCCAATGTATGGAATGTGCTTGATGATTTAAGAAGGTATTTCTTACCTGCATTCCGAACACTTCCGCTCGACATGGTAAAGTTATCCCTTCTCAACGTGCGGGATAGTTTATGAATACTTAGCCCATAAGCTTCGACTCGATCTTTGTCGACTTCAATTTGAATTTCCTTCTGGCGTAAGCCGATATCTACATCGGCTACTCCATCAATGCGTTGAAGTGGTTTTATGATATGCTTGTCAATAACAGCATAGTGGTCAGCATCGTCATTATAGCCGATCACCATTCTTCCCACTGTGGTGCTGGTGCCTCCTCCGCGCTTGCTGATTCTATAAGGCTGTGTGCCTTCGGGGAATCTCAAGGAGGCCCGCTCCATTCGATCACGGACTTCTCGGTAGGCCACATCCATGTCGGTACCTCTCTTAAACCTTAAGCGGACTCGTGCGGACGTTTGTGAACAGGTCGTATCCATGGAGTCGATGCCGCGAACAGTGCTTAGTTCTTCTTCCATCGGAAGGCCCAGTTTTTCCATCGACTCCTGTGCAACACCCGAACTCCAGCCAGTCCGGATTTCCATCGAATGTCCTTCCTGGCCCTTAGGATACATCTCAACTGGGAGGCGGTTGGTGGCAATGAGACCGATCGCTAGGATGGTTAGGAACAGAACGAACACTGTTACTCTACGACCGAGGGATAGTCGGGTTATTCGAGTCGTAAGTTCGTGTGTTTCCATTTAGACGTTAAAGCTTATTATTTACTTGCTAGCTTTTGAATGGTTCCACGGTCGAAGACGGTAGTCAAAGTGTTGCGCAAAGCGATTTGGGCATCGTCAATCAGTGTATAAAAGACGGGCACTGCCAGAAGAGTGAAGAGGGTCGCACATGTCATTCCTCCAATAAGCGTATATCCAAAGCTTTGATAATTAACCCCCATTTCATTGGATGAGCTAAAGGTCAGTGGAATCATCCCGCAAATCGTAGTTATGGCGGTCATAAACACAGGCCTAAAACGAACCCGTGATGCTTCCAGCATGGCGGCTGTTCTTTCGATGCCGGATTGTCGTAACTGGTTGGCATAGTTGACTAGAACGATTCCATTATTTACCACAATGCCAACAAGTAGTATGGCACCGACAAGTCCCATTCTGTCCATGCTTGTTTGGGTAAGATAGTGAATCCATATTGAACCCATCGCTGCCAATGGGATTGTTAAAATAATGGATAGAGGCAGCAGCATGCTTTCAAAAAGAAAAGCAATGAGCATGTAGATAAATACAATCGAGATATAAACAACAAATTCTCCGTTTTCTTGGTCCTTGTCATCAAAGGATTTTCTGATTTCACCGAATGAAACGCCTTCAGGTAAATCAATGTTTTGGGTTGCATTGTCTATATTGGCCTTGGCGGTTTTTTCCTCTCCTTGCTTAAGCTTTATTCCGAAGGTGTAACTAAGCTTCCTGTTTGTCCGCCGTATGTATTCTTCACTATTTTGCATCGCAGGCTTGGTTATTGTCCCGATAGTACTAAATCGGCCATCCTCGGTGGGGACGAGCATGTTGTTCAAATCATCCAGTTGAGCACGATCCTCCTCGCCCAGCCTTAAGCGGACCGGAATCTGACGGCCTTTACTATTAAATCTTGGAAGATCGCTACCACGGACTGCCGTGCTTATTGCCCCAGCCACAACCGAGGGGTTTATGCCAACGGAATTGGCGCGATCCCGGTTAATAATCAGAGCCATTTCATTTGGCCCCTCATCGTCGTCTTTATTTTCCAAGGAAAGAACACCGGGCAGTTTTTCAAACTGCGGCCTCAGGTCTTCGGCAACGTTCTCCAGCAGTGTGGGATCATCACCAATTAATCGGACGTATTGTCTTGATTTATGATTGTTTCGCTCTTCCCCACCATTCATGCCTCTGTAGTGGATTCTCACTCCGGGTACTTCGGGGAAATTTTTATAAACCTCCTCTGCAACTTCTTCAGTTGAAAATTTACTGACACGGTCATAAGAGAAATGACCCTCGAATTCTGCATACCAAGGTGAGTAATGAGCTTCGTATGATTTTATTCCCAGTTTTTCCTTCCTTTCTTCTACGTATTCTTCGATACGCTTAATATATGCGCCGCGCTCTTTGTTTGTATATCGGTCTGGAAAGTCGATATTGATCTCAAATTCATTCCTTTGATCGTTCATTTCATCTGAAAAATCTATATTTTTGTATCCTAAATTGTAGGAGGTAATAAATAATACCATTAGGATGACAGTGAGATCGAGTCTTCGGTTAAGGTAGTAGCCTAGCGCTCGGTTATACAAAAGGTTGAACTTCTCGAAACTCACACTGTATATTCTGGCAAGGGGCATACAGATTAGCTCAGTCATCGCAGTGAAGAATCTAGTCTTACCCATTGCTGAGTGAGACAAGGTTAGATGAACGCTGAGTGGGATAAAGACCAAGGCAACGACCAGGGAGGCAATGAGCGCAGACATGACGGGCAGAGCTAAACCGGAAAGTGCAAAACGCATTCCTCCATCAATAAATAGCATAGGGACAAAAACAATCATGGTTGTTAGGGTTGCTGTTGTTATAGCCAATCCGATCTCATTGACTCCCTTAATACAGGCATCTCGTCTGGACATGCCGTTGTTAAACTGGCGTTGAATGTTTTCTGCAACTACCACTGAATTATCCACAAGCAGGCCAATACAAATCATCAGTCCCACCATGTTAAATGCATTCAGACTGTGGCCTGCGAAGTGCATGGAGGTTAATGAAACCAACAAACAAAGGGGGATTGCCATTGCAATAATAAGCGTCATTCGAAAACGACGGAGGAAAAAGAACAAGATAACTGCAGCTAGAAGGGCGCCGTACAAGCCATTGTCAACAAGGTGATTTAATCGTTTGTATATATCATTGCCCTGATTGCGGTAAACACGAATTTTATATCCGCTCAAGGCCGGGTTGTTGTTGGTTCTTTCAACTTGTTCCATGACTCTCCGGCTTACCTCAACGGTGTTTGCTTCACTTTCCTTATTCACGTGAATGCCATAGGATTCCTTTCCGTTGTACCGGAAAAAGCGGTCGTCCATATCTGGTTCGTATTTTATTTTCGCGATGTCCTTCAGGAACACATTATTGTTTATAGGTACATTTTTTATTTCGTCAAAAGTATGAAATGAACTCGTAGACTTGAGGGCATATTTTTTGCCTCCATCAATTACCGCTCCACTAGCCAACGTGAAATTGTCCCCTCGCAAGCGGTTAGATAAGCTTTCCAGATTAAGTCCGTAGGCTTCTGCGCGTTCTTTATCAACCTCAATCATTATTTCCTTTTCCTCAATGTGAAACTCCACATCAGCAACCCCGTCAATCCGCATAAGAGGGGCAATAACATTTTTGTTAATCAAATTATAATCAGGTACGTGGTGTTCAGAGCCGATCGTCATCCTGACAATTGGCTCTGGTTCAGAGTCGCGTTTGTAGATTCGTGGTTTTTCTGTTCCCTCTGGGAAACGAATCCTAGCTCGTTCCATGCGATCCCGCACTTCACGATAGGCTACATCCATGTCCGTTCCCTGCTTGAATCTCAAATCCACACCGGCAGAAATTGTGCTGCAGCGCGTTGATATTGAGTCCAGGCCGCGAACAGTGCTGAGTTCCTCTTCCATGGGGATCCCGATTTTTTCCATGGATTCCAGGGGAACTCCGGATCTCCAAGGTGTTCTTACGTAGATTCTGTGGCCCTCCTCACCTTTCGGTTCCATTTCAAGAGGGAGGCGATTGCTCGCAATAAGTCCAATTGCGAGGATGGTCAGGAACAAAACGAGTACAGTGACCTTTCGGCTGAGAGACAACCGGGTAATTTTGGTCGCCAAGTCGTTTGTTTCCATGGCTATTCTTCTTTGACTTTAAATAGCCGTTCACCAGCGAGGCCGAACAGGTAATAGATGGTTGGGATGACCAGTAAAGTCAGGAAGGTTGATGTCAAAAGTCCACAGATTACTGCGACCGCCATTGGTGTGCGGATTTCTGCACCATCTCCCAGGCCAAGCGCCATCGGCAAAAGGCCAAGCACGGTGGTAGCCGTTGTCATTAAAATGGGTCTAAGTCTGATGCAGCCTGCTTGTACGATCGCTTCCTTTAATGCCAAGCCGCGACTGCGTAGTGTGTTGGTATAATCCACCAAGACGATGGCATTGTTTACCACGATTCCTGCAAGCATAATCATCCCGAGAAACACCACCACCGAAAGGTTTATTCCAATTATTTTCAGTCCAAGCACTGTGCCAACGAAGGCCATCGGTATGGTGAACATGATAATGAGCGGTTGCACCATCGATTCAAACTGTGATGCCATGATCACATAGACGAGAAAAAGGCTCAGTCCAAGCGCGAGGTATAGACTTGAGCGGCTGCGCTCCCATTCTTTGTTTTGTCCGGTTATAAAGAAGTCCATGTATCCGGGCCAATCAATCTCTTGGTCGAGGATTCGGTCTGCTGTTTCGACCGCCGACCCAAGTGATCTGGCCCCAATGTTTGCCTGCACCAAGGCCACACGCTTACCATCAATCCGGCGAATCTCACTCGGCCCTTCGCCAACTGTAAGTTTTGCTATTGAGTTTAGAGGTATAGGTGTGTCGCCGCCAGGATTAATAGTCAGTTTACCAACGTCGGCAACCTGCTCTCGATCTTTTTCAGCCAAACGTACCACAATGGGCACGCGGCGGTCACGGCGGTTGAACCTGGTGGCTTCCGAGCCCTTGACCATGTCGCGAACCTGGTTTGCCACCGAGTTGAGGTTCAAACCGTGGCGGATGATCTGCTGACGGTCGTAGGTGATTTGCACTTCCGGTGCGCCACTACGGAGGGTCGGTTCCACATCAGCCAAGTCCGACTCTTTTGAAAGCAGGGCAGTGGCTTGGTCGGAATATCGTTTTAACTCGGGCAGTTCCTCACCGTTTATCTGAACAACCACTGGTTTCTTCGAACTAAACAAAACCGGGCGTGTTACACGTGTGGTGATATCCGGAACGTCTTCGAACATAGAACGCAGTAGGGCGATGACTTCTTCCTCGGTTTGTTTGGGGTTCTGCGAAGGCTTGAGCAATACCTTGAACCGGGTCGAGTGCTCTCCTTCATCAGATCGTTTCATATTGGTTGTATCGAAGCCGTACATCACCAACAGTGTATCAATTTTATCCAGATCAGTTATTCTATCCCAAGTCTTCTTGGTAAACTTTTCCCTGAAAAAAAGTTCGGTATCGACTGATGTCAGTGACTGAATAACCTCTTTTTGGCTTGGCATACTAAGCCCCATTTCTTGGGTTATAACGGAGAACTCAGACAGTACTTTTTCTAGTCTCAAAAGTGCCTCTTTATCTGTTTTTGAAGCGGTGTTGGATAAGTCCTCTTTCGCTTTATTAATAGCTTCTATCTTTGACTTGATTTCCTTGTCTCTGAGAATGGCCTGTTCGACACCGTCCAGGATTGAGACTGTTTGATCAAGGGGTGTGCCAACCGGCAAGGCCACTTCAAAGGTAAACTCACTCTGGTGTACTTCCGGTAGCAGTTCTGTTTCGAGTTGCCTGCCCACCCAGTAGGTCAAGGCAAAACAGGATGCCATCAAAACAATCATTGTAGAGGGGCTGGCCAAGGCCCAGCGGATGAGTTTTGAATACAGCCCGGTACGTGTGTCGATGGTTTCTTCACCGGTTTCCGATGTGCCTAAAGTTTTTCCAAAGGCTAGGGTGAACAGGGAGCCTAACTTGAGAAAAAACCGGTAAGTAAAAAGGCAGATTGCAGCGATTGTTCGAATTGACCAAAGAAATGATAACCCGATCAATTCGAGTACGAATGAGATGGCCAGACGCAGTGTAAAATAGACTGCTGCAATCAACTGGAAAAAGAAAATCCCTTTGTTATTTGCAATGCTTGTGCTGAATGTAAGAAACGATCCCCAAATTTTGGCCAAACCTTGGTTGCTGGGTGAACTTGGCCCGAAGCAGTTGTCGTTCGAGTTGCCGTTGAGGATCAAGGAGCGAAACACGGGGAAAACAGTAAGCAAGCGCCAGGCAGATATCCCCTGATCATGAAGGCGTTTGATCAAGGCGATTAATAATGGCCAAGCGCAAGCTATTAACCAAACCTTGAAGGTTGTGAAGGCCAAGTCCTTGTAAGAGATTCCTTCTTCAAATCGCGGATCTTCTGCAGCAGAAACCATCCAGGAGGAGTATCCAAGCACCAGCCCGATCATCACCACAAGTAGGATAACAAGCGGTAGGATAACCCGTAGCCAGAATGTCGACAGGCTGATGCGTCCTTCGATCGAGCCGAGGGCGTGCGATACCATGCCAACGCCGGCCTGCAGCTTTAATCCG
>Ga0066866_10000233_pt1 | contig 21058 bp, 22 predicted proteins | sample ETN01SmetaG_3_FD_66435 | JGI IMG/M metagenome (GOLD analysis project Ga0066866, IMG submission 66435) | Marine microbial and viral communities from oxygen minimum zone, Eastern Pacific Ocean - ETNP2014F12-01SV263 | ecosystem: Environmental > Aquatic > Marine > Oceanic ...
AGAAGAAGTTGCTGAAGAGGCTGAAGCCACAGAAGAAGTTGCTGAAGAGGCTGAAGCCACAGAAGAAGTTGCTGAAGAGGCTGAAGCCACAGAAGAAGTTGCTGAAGAGGCTGAAGAATCATCTGAGCAAGACACAAGTGACAAATCTTGTCCGATATGCACTACAAACAACGCTCATGATTCTGCTACTTGCAGTGCTTGCGAATACGTTTTTGAGTGAATTTATTGGGGTAAAACCCACTGAGGCCAGAATTCATTTTCTGAGGATGAACTTACAATAACAAGAGTAGGTCTATTTAATTCTGAAAGGAATTGGTCAAGAGGCTTTGGTGTAGAAGGCGGAATTACTCCGTCCCTGAGGTCAACTGCTAACCATGCACCAGGATATTGATCCATCCATGCCTCAAGTTCGGCTACAATGCCTTGAGGTGGAACTCCTTGTCGAACACTTGCAATATAGTCCCAACCATTTGGACAGCGTCTTGGCTCATCTGTCCACATAAATAATCGAGGCTGTTCTTTCAACATAGCAATTTGTTCAATCGCTTCCAGTTCGGTTACACAAACTGGCTGAAATGGCATCGGCATTGGCAATGGATATCGCCAATTTTCTTCTACCTCTAGTGGTTGTTTGCGTCTCATAATTTACCCGAAAGGGCTTCACCGTTTCAAACTCACCCATAACAGTTCATCTGGAGAATTTGAGGTGTTTTTGAACCCAACATTCATGCCCTCTATGCTCTGCCCATCATCTATGTCAAGTGGAAGCAACCCCCCTCCACCACAACCGCCCGGCGGTTCAATGATGATGATGCTCATGATTATGGTCTTGATGACTCTGCTGATTATGAATCCTGGAATTCGAGGAACTTTAGGCGGAATTGCAGACCCTGTCTTGTCTCCTGTGCTACCTGAAGAAACATATTTCATAATAACAGTTCTAATGCTTGGTTCTTTCTCTATGCTCATGAATACTATTCTGCGAAGTTTCTTCCAAGACCCGATTGCTCAAGCACACATCGGCCACAGACAAGGGCAAGTTCGTAGGATGATGAATGATGCACGAATGTCAAGAGATCCTATTCTTCAAGAGAAGGCAACTCTTCTTCAACAACAAATGATGCCTGAACAACTGAAGATTCAGATGGGGGCAATGAAACCAATGATGTTCACAATGGTCATAATAATTGGCCTATTCTCTTGGTTGACTACTGCTGTTGAAACATTTAGAGTTGACTATGTTTCGCTACCTTGGGTCTCTGAATGGAATTTATTGTCGGATAAATTCCTTTTCTTCCCTGCATGGATTTGTGCATATATTTGCATGAGTGCCCCTCTAGGAAGAATTGTGGACAGGCACATCAAATTATTTAGATATCGAAAACACCCTTTGGTTGTTGCTGGTGATAAATTGAAAGAACCACTTCTTCATCTTGTAGCGGGACAGGCCAAGAGTGTAGATGAGAATGCCAAACGCAGAAGACAAAGAAGTAGATCCAAATCCAATAGAAGTAAGGGCAATAAAAAGAATGCAAGCAAATCTGTGTCTGCATCAAATGATTCTGAGGAGAGCAAATCTGCATACTCTAGCGCTGAAGGACTAGAATGCCCTAAATGTGGTTGTGATATCATAACTAAGAGTGGCCCTAGGGACAAAAAATGTACAGTATGCCGTCATAAATGGGTGTGAGTATGCCAAAGATAACCATTTCAGGACACCCTGGGAGTGGAACAAGTGCTCTAGTACAGAAATTAATGGAACACTATAATTGGAGTTCGGTCAATGGCGGCGAAATATTTCGTGAGGAGGCAAAAAGTCGAAATCTTTCTCTTGCCGAATTCGGAAAACTATGTCGCGATGACGAAATGATAGACAAAGAATTGGATGAAAAACTGAAGGAATTTATTTCAGCGGATGAAATCGAAATTGTAGAGTCTAGATTATCTGGCTGGTGGGCATATAAATTAGATTTTGACTGCGTAAGACTTTGGTTAGATGTTAGTGACCAAGAAAGGGCAAATCGAGTAGTGAATCGAGAGAACATATCTTTTGAACAAGCCCTAAAAGAAAATACAGAAAGAACAGATATTGATTCACAACGATATATGACAATGTATGGAATTAGTCCGGAGCAAAATGAACCATACACACATGTACTGGATGCAACACACATTGGATTAGACGAAGTATTTTTGTTGACTAAAGAAATTTTGGAGGGGTAAATTTGGAAAAACTAATTCTCGATTCTAATGCTAAAACCAATAACGCAATTGGAGTACATCCTGATTCAAGAAGCGTAGAGCAAAGGCTGGCTTCAGGATTTATTTTACTAGACAAACCAGCCGGACCTACTTCGCATCAAGTAGCATCATGGGTAAGAGATTTATTTGGCCTTGAAAGATTGGGGCATGGAGGTACTTTAGATCCATTCGCAACGGGAGTTTTGCCACTACTTGCTGGTAAATCAATGAAAGTCACCAAGAAGATACTTACTCACGATAAGACATATATTGCCATCTTTAGATTTGCAAATGAGCCAGATGAAGAAAGTCTCAAATCTGCAATGAAAAGTCTAACTGGTAGAGTATACAATGTACCACCTGAGATTTCTGCTGTTAAAGTTCAAGTTCGAACTAGAAAAATTTCTAATTTTGAAATGATTGAACGCAATGGTAACGATGTCCTTACACGTGTAGATTGCGAAGCGGGTACTTACATTCGAACAATGGCCAGAGATTTGGGATTGATTCTTGGATATAAAGTCGAACTCAAGGAACTTAGAAGGGAAAAGTCTGGTCGTTTTGAATTATCCAAATGTGTAACTCTACAAGAGGTTGCAGATGCATACTGGCTATGGAAAGAATGCGACAAGCCCGAAGCATTGCTAAAGATGATTCATCCTGTAGAAAAATTAGTTCTAGACATGCCTGCTGCCCATGTCAAAGATAGCGCTGCTGCTGCTATTGCACATGGTGCTCCACTTCTCAGACCTGGAATAGTAGACATTGATGACAAAGTCACATCTGGAAAAGATATAGCAATTTTTACGTTAAAAGATGAACTTGTAGGAATAGTAAAACTAACTGTGGACTCGAATCAATTACCGAATATGGATTCGGGAGAAGTTGCAAGACCTAGTATGGTCTTACTTGAACAAGATTTGTACCCTCGACGATGGAATGTACAAGATAAGTGATCAAGCTTCTTCAAATTCCTCGTAAATATATTCCTCGGTTTCTATTCTTATTTTCAATTTAGACATGTTCCCACACCCACTTTGTCAACCTAAGTTGAACGACCCCCACAGTCTCAAAGCAATGTCTCGTTTTTCGTTCCACCTATCAATGTTAAGGTGTATTTTCGCGTTATCCGACATAGAACATCGGAATATAAGATTCGTTAATCAATTGATTTTTCTTATCTTTGGTGGTGTTAAAATTTTGAAAAGTCCAATAATTACAATTAATGCTACAATTGTCATGACCCAAACTGAAGTGCCAGAAATTGTGAAGGCACTAGATGCGTCATCATCTTTAACTTCCTCTAAAACCTGTACGGTAATTTCTGCTTGATTATTGCCTTCATTACCTTCGATAATATCTCCTCCACGGTCAATTTCAATACTGATTATAGTGGATTGTATTCCTTCAGGGACTTGCCATTCACATGTAACAACTGCTAGTTCACCTGCAAGTAGGATAGAAATTGTTTGGATATCAATTAAATCTATACCTTGTTGACATCTAACTGAGATCAGTGTCGCCTCGGCATCACCATTGTTTCTCACATATACACTAACTGGAATTATATCTCTGTGATAGATATCTTCATCTGTGACAAGAATTTCCTCAATTAATAAATCAGGTAAAGATTGTACCTCAAGATCTAATATTCTTTGGACACACGTACTTTGGTCACAAATATTTATTTCTACTGGAATAATCAAACCGGGAGATGGTGCATCAATCGTGATATATCCCGAATCTAAATCAATGGTTGCCCAACTTCTATTGGTGTATGCTGTTAGACCTGTAGAATCAATATCGCTGTATGTGAAAGGTATCTGTGTGGAAACCGATAATTCAACTGGTACAACTGCAGGGAATTCATTCAATACTGGTTCATCGTCCACAGCATTAATTATTACAATGAAATTTTCTTGCCACTGATTACCTGCCTGGTCAGTTACAGTCGTAAGTACCGTTGTTGTACCTGATGCCTCGGGTTCAAGCAAAATTCTAATGTCATCTTGAGATAAGTCGACAGAAATCAAAGATTCATTTGCAATATCGAAAGTGACCAATAAATCATTATTACTCGTTCTATCATCACTGCATCCATTTACAAATGGGATTAAGATTCCACCTCCATCTTCAGAAAATGTGTGGGTGCCAATCAAACCACATGTAGGGTCCTCGTCCCATTCTAAATCATAACCTCCACTGATAGACATGCTTGATATCTCTAGTGCAGTAGTACTAGATGAACCATTAGAATCCCAATTAAACCACGCTCTAATACTTACTTCGATGCCTTCATCTCCAACTTGCATGTATTGCCCTATGGGTAAATCCAAATTGAAATTCCCTAGTTGTGCAATAGGTTGGTATGTTGCCTCCTGTTCATTGACAAATACTTTCCATTTCGAATTTACTGTAGATAATCCATCAAGACTACCAAAAATTCGACCATCTAAATTGATGGATGGATTATTGTAATCAGCGGTAATTCCTGACATACAAGAGTCGATGCTAGTGATTTTTATTTTAGCATATTCTTGCCCTATCAGTCCGTGATTTGATAAATTGGTAAATTCAGTAAACGTAATTCCGTCTGCTGAAGAGGAATATTCCATAATGACATCATCTACATTAGAATCATCTAGAGTATAGTGAACTCTACCGATTGTTTGGCTTGGTGGCGCCTGAATTACTTCACTTGTCCAAGCACCAGAAGTTCCTGAAATACTTGACTTCAAGCCACATTGGGCCAATGCCATATTGTTATATTCGCCCTTGGAAATATCGACGCCCATTATTGGCATTGAATGTCCTGAAAATGTAGAGGTTGAGAAAGCCCATTCACTACCATACCACGGAAACTTAACTACAACTTCGACACCAAATGCATCTACATCTAATCTCGCATCATCAGTTGTTCCTGCTGAAACATAGTCCAAATTTATCTCAATATCTTCAATTATTTGCCAAGTCCAATCAGTAAGTGATGTAATGTTTTTTGCCCATAAACTTCCATTCATGTAGTCTATTGGGCTTTGAGTGTTTAGAAAAGTAACTAAATTCTCATAGTTTCCATCATATTCCATAACAATTTGAACTTGATCTTGTTCCAGTTTATCGGTAATATGAAATGCCGAAACAACTGATACCGAAACTATCTCATAAGAATTCATGCTAGATACATCAAAAGTATCCAACTCAATTATTGGCCCGGATGTGTAAGTGTACTGTAGGTCTGGGGCTCCAGTCGAATAATTGGAATCAGTTGGTGAATTTTCTGCCCATGAAGTTAACGACTGAAAATTATCTGGGCGGCTGTGTAACAAAGTCATTCTATTATCTGCTACCATCGATTCTGTGTATTGGGCATTAGTTGTAAGAAAACTTACACCGGAATCTGTTTGCCAAAGACTAGAGTCGGTAAAATCTCCTTGAGGAAATATATCAAAATTGGCAACTGAATGGACACTCCTTGCGCTAGCATGCCCTGCAATAGGCAATAACAACATCAGAATCAAAATTGAAACTATAGAAATCGGCTTGCGTTTTGCGCCCATACAATAGCGACATTATCGATAACTATTGAATGCAAGGGTCAAAAGATTAATTTTTCACTGATAATTATACAAGTGATGTTTAGCGGATTATTGAAATACCAAGCGCATGAGGGGACAAATACCCTGATGGCTGTGATGGTGTAGGGGTTAGCACGACAGATTGTGGTTCTGTCAGCCCGAGTTCGATTCTCGGTCACGGCCCTCCTTCAATTATTCCAGTTCATCTTTTTCTATAGAATGGCCCATTCTGTCTGCTTTTGTTTCTAGATAAAAGCGATTAGACTCTCCAACTCCAACTACAAGCGGGACTCTTTCCAAAACATCAATGCCATTTTCCTTTAACTGATCGATTTTGTTAGGGTTGTTGGTCAATAGGCTTACTTTGCTAATTTTTAGAGAAGCCAACATTGATGCAGCAATCTTGTAATCTCTGTTATCTCCAGGAAGTCCCAACATTAGATTTGCATCCAACGTGTCTGCGCCTTGATCTTGAAGTCTGTAGGCTTGGATTTTTGCGTGCAGGCCAATTCCTCTTCCTTCTTGCCTTAGATAAAGCAAGCAGCCCCATCCTCTTTCTGAAATCGACTTGAGAGCAGCTTGCAATTGAGGGCCACAATCACACCTTAAACTAGAGAATGCATCACCGGTAAGGCATTCGGAATGAACCCTGACTAAGACTGGGTCGGGACCTTCCATTTCCCCTAAAGTCAAAGCCACATGGTCAAAACCTGTCGCTTTTTCGTGAAATACTCTAATTTTGAAGTCGCCAAAAGAAGTTGGTAATTTCGCTTCACTTGGAATTGATGATTCCTCTATAAGTCCAAAATTATCATTTATTACCATTATTTCACCTCAATAATAAAACGGAATTCGCCTGATTGGTCATTTATTATATTCATTGTGTGCGCCATTCTTTCAATCAACATTGAGATATCATGAAGTGCTTCAGGGTCATCTGCAACAACTTCCAAAACATCTCCTCTTTTCAAGTTCTTCAAGGCTTTCTTAGTTTCAGCCAAAGGCACCGGGCAGAAAAATCCTATGACATTTAGGTGATGGGAAATGTTTTGATTCAAATCAGTATCATACATGACCTTCGCCGATTGCGGCTAGAATCACATGCATTTCAAACCATCCATCATAAAATGTTGCAATTTATTACAATCTCATACCTCATATTGATGAATAGATAGCGCTAGCAGTGGACATGGCCAATTCACAGACATCCACTCCTAGTGCGGATGATTTGTCTTGGAATGAAGTTTTTCAACTAGGCAAGAAATACCTAAAAATTCCTTTCGCCCTCTTATGCGTCGAGATATTTTATTGGTTCATCACTCAACCTTCTGACACCCTAGTACCCATTCAAATGAGTGAAGCGTGGATTTGGAATGAATTAACTAATTTGATTTATGGTGAAGGAACGGCAACTCTGACTGCCCATAATGGTTGGATGACACAAGTTAATCTCTACAATCCTAATTTCCCTGGAACTCTTGATACAGTGGCATTGTATGTTTCTGATGAGTGTGCTGGCGTCCATGAGATGATATTTATTTCAACTCTGATAATGATGACAGAAGGGGTTCCACAGAAATTAAAAATTCGTTCTGTCATGGTAATGTGCGCAATAGTATACGTTCTCAATATTGTTAGGCTAGTTGCATTTTATCCAATCGCAGCATCTGATTGCCACATAGATCCAAACAATCCTATATGCCTTACTGGGATGTGGAATTTTCATGAAACTATTTACAAATGGGGATTTTTACTATTACTTGTGATGATGTGGTTGGTATGGTTTAGATATGTTGGTGGCTCTTCTAAAGTTCTCAATTCAAAGAAGAATAACGAGAATTGGAGGATTAAAATTCGCTCTACTTGGGAAACAAAACATTTCCTTGTCATAGGGTTTGTTATTATGATGGTATGTTATGGAATTTTTAGTATAACAACTAATGAAATCGCGATGGATGCTAAAGATACTCTAGACTTCTGTTCCTTTTCTAAACTTTCAACCAATGGTTGCATAGAGGCTCAAAATACATGGGATAATGCCATAGACACATCTTGGTCTTTATCTGCAATTGGGTTGCTTGTGGGCGCTTTTACAGTATTCAAATTTGAACGGAAAAATGTAGATGGGGAATGGCCATCTCAAATTATAGAAGAAGAATAATCAATTGACAATTGATGACTTCACACTAATACCATTCATTTGATTTTTCTCTAATGCTTTTATCGCAAGACCTATCTTACTCGTATGGATTTTCACCTTGGTAGATGCTTCTTCAAAAGTAATTTCACCTATAGCAAGTTCATCACATTTTATAGATTTGACAAACCATTCGGTGATTTTTCTCGAAGAACCTATTTGTGAGGTTGAAGCGTCGAGTTCAAGTGTAACAAAGCCAAAGACATTGGAATTCTCTTGGTAGTCATCTTGCTGTTTGACCAGTTCATTAACACCATCATTCAATTTGGGGACTTCAGATTCAGAAATATCGAGATTATAAGTTGCTATGATTTTGGATAATTGCGGGGAGTCGTCTTTCGACACAAGACTCCATGCTTCACCAGTTCGTCCAATTCTACCTGTACGGCCAACTCTGTGAATGAATGAATCAACATCATTAGGAATATCATAATTAACAACTAAAGTAATCCCATCTACGTCAATTCCACGGGCTGCTACATCAGTTGCTATGATCGTTTGAAATTCTCCATTCTTGAATTTATCAAGAATTCTCTCACGCTGATTTTGGTTTAAGTCTCCGTGCAATCCTTCAACACTGAATTTATGCTTCCTTAGTCTTTGAGTTGCCAAATCTACCATTCTCTTCGTATTACAGAAAATTATCGTTTGGTCGCTATCCTCCATTCTCAGTAGTAAGCGTGATAGTGCCCACAGTTTATTTGCTCTACCGATTCTCACGCTGTATAGGTCAACAGGAGGAAGATCTAATTCCTCTGTATTTGTTAAAATAAACTCAGGTTCATTCATGAATTCATTTGCGGCATCGATGATTTCTTGAGGAAATGTTGCTGAAAAGAGAAGTGTTTGTTGCCTGTTAGTCATTTTTTCGACAACCCACATAATATCAGGGAAAAATCCCATGTCTAACATTCGGTCTGCTTCATCCAGACAAAATATCGATGCTGAAGACATATCGATAAATTCTCTTCGAGTCATGTCCATCACTCTTCCAGGTGTACCAACAATTATGTCGACACCTTCTTGTAATTTTCTCGCCTGCTTTTCTAAGTCAGTTCCACCGTATACTGTAATAATTTTCAGCCCAGTATCGCCTTGAAGAGAGTCAATCTCTTGTGATACTTGATTGGCCAACTCCCTGGTTGGAGCTAAAATTAAAGCCTGAAATTTTCCTGTTGGCTTACAAGATTCCAAAATGGGAATTCCGAATGCTGCAGTTTTACCTGAACCGGTTCTTGCTTGACCAATAATGTCTAGACCCTTTCTAGCCAAGGGAATAGTGTCTTTTTGAACTTGAGTCGCAAACTCCCAACCTAGTGAATCTAAACCGGATTGCAGTTGAGCTGGTAAATTCCAAGATTGGAAACTTTGATTTGTGAACATTTTTTTCACCTCCGTCTCAAATCACTACGGGCCCCGAGACGGGGGTAGCCCTCAACGAATGTAATCAGAAGTTATCCTTCTCTGCAATTTCTTGCTGAAGGATTCCCATCCAGTACTTACGAGCATTCTCTTTGTTTAACGGACGACGCATCTGTCTAACGTGTTCCAAAATGTATTGTCTGAACTTCAAAGATTTGTTTCGATTGACTCCTTTTGGAGTAAGTCCATCCCACAAACGGTCAAATTGTTCAGCTTTATCATTGAAAGGAGAGTCACTCATAATTACACCTCTTAAGCAAGCAGTCCACTAAAGCCCCCTTCTTAACCATGCCGACAATTTATTTTGTAGAAATAATCAAAATTCTTCATCGTCTGGGTCACTGAAATCGAATTCATCATCATATCCCATCATCTCATCTTGACTTACAGAACGGTACTGTGGGTTGTTTTTCTTTGCCTCTTCTTTAAGTGAGTGGTTAATTTGTTTTATCCGTTCATCCTTGTTTAGGGGTTTTTTAGACACTGAATCATTGTTATTGTCTGATAATTTTTCTAGACCAAATTGTATGCCATGGGCTTCTGCAACTTCCCTGTCCAACTTAGGGACTGATGGGGCTGGCGCAAGAAATTTATTTTTCTGAGATTCTGTACCTTCAAGGGATTCATCAATGGTCATTTCTTTCAATTCCTCGCACAATTTTGGATCCTTTTCGCTTTTGAGTAAGTCTGTAGCGATTCCACGCAAAACTTCTTCGGAGTACAATCTTGGCAGCATTTCAATACATGCTCTTCGAATATTGATGTCTTGTGACGAAGCACTTTGAAGAATTAATTCCCTAGCCCTGCCACTATCTTTGTCCATTCCTTGGATTGCTTTAACTGCACTAAGTCTAACTTTAGCATCAGAATCAACAATTGCACGCTCTGAAAAAATAGTTGCAAGCCTTGTTTCCTTTCTAGCCAATGAAGGCAATGTTCTGGCAGCGTTTCTGCGCACTTCAACATCCTCATCATCTAATGCCCAAGAGATAAGATCCCATGTTACTGAACCTCCTTTCGACAATAACTTCCTCAGTAATTTAGCAGCCTTTCTTCGGTACATTGGGTCTTCTTCAAGAAGTAGTGTATCTATGTGGTCGCAGGCAACAGAAGGCCATGTTTCACAAAGTGAGTTTAGCCCTTTCCATGCAAAATCCATTCGCTTTTTATTATAGGAACGTAATTCATTTTGTAAGATTACTTGAACTCCTGAAGGAAATACTGGGGCTGAAAGTGAAAGACATTTACTAGCCGCTTGCCTAACTCTGGCCACAGGGTCATCTAGCAAAACTGAAAGCCAATCAAATAGTTCATCAGACTTCTGTGTTGCAACCTCTGGTAGAGCCTTTAATCCAGCCTCACGAAAATCGGGGTCATCGCTTTCTAATGCTAGCAAGAGGGCTGAGTGTGCCATAGAAGCATTGGTTCCTTTACCTTTGATTCTAGTTAGAGCAATTATTCCATCAGATTTGGATAAAACCAAATTATTACCCTTCCAAATAACATTCACTGATGAAATATCACCTTTTGCCAATGGAATGATGTCTAATTTATTGATTGCCATCCACGGCCCAGTTTCAGTTTCGACAACATGATTGATTTTTTTCGAACCTGCCATCTGAATTGGCTTACCCGTACGGGGGTCTCTAGCAATATATTCACGTGAAATTCATATTCCCCCTTGGTGCGCGCAGGCAGCCTGTTCAAAAGAAACTATTGCATACATGAATGATTATAAACTCTAGGTATTATCAAGTATATACACCTAAATTGAAAAACAATCACCTTCTATAGCAATCATGGCGGATGCAGATGTTGATGATATCTGCAGAGTTTTAGCAGTGTGTTTCCGTCACGGAGATTCACTTTCTGACATCGACATCGAAAGAGTGTTATCATTCGACATGGGTTGGTTATCACCTGAAGATGCGAGTATTGCTGTTCACGCATTAATGGACACTGGTTGGTTAATTGGAAATGATGACTCCTTGAAATCGGCCATAGATAACAACTCCATTACTACCCCTCTGGGTTGGTTTCCCAGGCCGTCGAGATTGACAAGCCCAGTTCGGTATGATTCAAAATTATTTGGCGATAATATAGATACAGTTAGTTCACCTACAATAGAGAATATCAAGGAACCTGTGACTAAATTGGATATCGAACATATTTCCGAAGTAATTAGTAAAGACCCCCGGGCGAAAATGGAGCGGAGATTGAAGCGTTTTGTCGCTAAACAATCTAAACTTGATGTAGAAGAAATCGAAAGGCGAGTTCAGAGGAAAAAAAGTGCTTTGGGTTTCGTATCAATTTGGATGTGCATGGCATTGGTGGCTCGCGAACAAGGATTAGAGATGGAAGATATTATTCAATCATTATCTGGAAATCAAGCCAAATCATCTAACTGAGGCTCAAACTCTTTCTCGATAACCTGTTCTTCTTTACTTCTCGCTGAAAGTTCCATTACTACAGGCAATAATACCAATGCTAGAAGTAGAGAAAAGAAAACAGTTATTGCAGTAATCAAACCGAAATCTTGAATCACAGGCATAGGTGAAAACATCAATACTAAGAATCCCAGAGCTGTTGTAAGAGCACTCATGATTAAAGCCACACCAGTTGTTGAAATTGAAGCCCTGAGTGCATCCCAATGATTATTTCTCCTCGCCAATTCTACTTCAAAACGGCGCCACATGTGAATAGAATAATCTATTCCAATTCCTAATGTTAGTGCTGTAACCATGACTGTCAAAACATTCCATTTCAGACCTATAACTGCCATTGAACCAACTACCCATAATGAAGCGACTCCAACCGGGAAAAGAATGACCACTGCAGGTAGAACTCTTCGAGTCAAAGAAATAAGAACGATGAAGGAAACAATCAATGAAATAGCAGTAGACTTGATTTGGGAAATCGATATGCCATCAAGAACTGACTGAAGCATTGCTAAGTCTCCCGTCACATATAATTCAGAATTTGAAGCCAAGTTATATCTCAAGGTGCCGGATTTGGATTCATCTCCCAACATTGTTTCAAAATCTTTGACCACCTGCTCGGATTGTGCAGAAGTTGAGGCTTCAACGCGAACTTCATTTCGAAGATATATGATGTTTGAATTTTCCAAGTAAACACTACTTTGAACTCTTTGTGACCAAGTTTCGCCACTTATTGGATCGGCGATTGTATGGTTTTCCATTAGAGACTGAAAGGCAGCACCGAGATTACATGCTCGGCTGTAATTGTCAACATAAACTCCGCCATTACCAAAAACTTCCAAGTTATGAGTATCTCCAAAGGTACTATCGCGCAAAATAGCGTCTCTAAGTATGACATATGGTCCTTCATAAGATGGTGAAGGGAGTTTACCATCAGTACCTACAACATCGTGATTAGATTCTAAATCACCATGCAAGCCTCTTAGTTCGTTCAGTAAGTCTGAGTCACCTTCGATGTATACTTTCTGCTCCACGGGCTCAAATAAAACGTAGATAATTTTCCACCCAGCACTATCGTAATTTTCTGCTAAATCTTCTCTAACACCCATTATCTCCATGTCGGGGTCTACGAAATCTCCGAGGTCAAAATCTGTGTCTAGAGATGCTGCACCTAGTATGGAAACTCCTGAGAGGAGTAAGACTACAAGAAAAATACTTACTTGTTGTTTTTGTTGAATCTTGACAAGATTATTGGTAAATTCAGGCATCGTGATTGCTTTGGAACTCTTCACAAATTTAGATGAATCAAGTACAACGTGGAGCGCCCCTACGACTATGGTGGATGTTATGAATGCACAAATTACACCAAATGCTAGGGCTAATCCGAATGTTGTCAAGGGTGGTAAGGGAGAAAAGATGTTTGCAAGGAATGCTGAAACAGTAGTAATAACTGCTAGAGATAGTGGGACTGAAAGTTTAGCACAGGCACGTAGCCATGACTCAGCAGGGTCTGAGTATTGTTCCCTCAAAGTGGCTTGGGCTCTTTGTAGATGAATAGCATAATCAATTCCAAGTCCAAGAACTAGTGGCGCCACTGCAACCTCCAAGGCAGTGAAATTAACATTGAATAAATTAAGGGCCCCATATGTCCAAATCAAGGCACAAGACAATCCCACTAGAGGGAAAGCAACATCCCTGGCAGAACGGAAAGTAAAAATCAGTAAAACAATAACTACTACAAGTGCTAAAACTACAAGTAATGCTAGATTATCAAAAGTTCCACTATCAATATCGTGAGATAGCAAATCAAGAGATACTACTCCATAATCTAATTCAGAATCATCTGAAAGTTGATTGAATTTATCTCTTAATTCAACTTGAACTTCCTTTCTGTCTTGCTCATTTAGGTCTGGATTGATTTCTAAAACCCATAGTGTTGAACTAGCCACTGGAGTTCCATCACCTGTTCCATCTCGCAGATAATCGCATGTCGGGTCGAAATCCAAATCAGTGTTTAATAATGCAGAAGAAGCATATGTCGCTGCAGAAAGGAATTGGTCGTCATTTGTCAAACGACACTCAACATCATCCGCCACAATCTCATCCAATAATTGGTTCCATGAATTCAATTGAGAAAGATTAGTTCCATTTGATTCTTCATCAAGAGCAAATTGAAGTATATTTGGAGTTGTAGTCCAAATTACAACTGAGCCGTTATGAGAATCTGAAATTTGCTTTATTTGCTCCAGATGTTGTTGCATCAACAGAATATTTTCGAATGTTAGGACATTGCCTCCATCGTTTCTTTCAACATCAATGAAAAGAGGTCTAGTTTCATTCGGGAAATTTTCATGAATTCGGTCATGTGCGTCTTTTGATTCGGATTCGGGAGAAAAAGCGTCCAAGTCGGTGTTGAATTGAGGGGGGGAGGAAACTAAATTTGCCAACAAAATAACCGTTATTAGACTGGTTACGACCAAAATGGGCAATGATGCCTTTCGAAATTTTCCTGCAAAGGAGGCCATTGTCTCCTCTAACTTCGCAGTGTCCATAGAAAGGCGACATTGATTTAGTAAAAAAGTAAAGGGGTTAATAGTTCTAAAAAATGTCGATTTTACATTTTTAGTCCTACTCTCCAAAGGATAAGTTCAAAACAAGTAGGCAGTACGACAGACCGTTCGCTATGCCAGTAAAGGTACTTATTATGGAAAAAAATGAACTTAGATTGAGAATTATTGGTGAAAGCCATACCGCTCTTCAAATGCTTCGTGAGCGCTTAAATGGGCATAAAAATGTCGAATATGCAAACTATTTTCCTGGACATCCTGAATTGGATGACCCAGAATTTTATATTCGTATCGCCGGAAAGAGTTCAGTTGAAAAATTGCTTAAAGAAATCGTCGATGGCATTTCTAAAGATTTCACAGCAGTAAGCCTCTGAAGGGGCTGAAACTATGGCTTTTTCTGACCCATTGTCAAAGTTGATTGGGTTAGAGGGTTATGCAACCCAATCCAGTGGAATAGGTGGCTTACTGAAATCTCGCGTAACTGATTTTAGAGTGGAGGAGATTTCTACTCCTCTTCATTTAGACCCTCGCGGAAGATTCACTGTGGCCAAAATCACATTGACAAATTGGGAAACAAATCGATTTTGCACGAATCTTGCAAGGAACCTAAAAATTCCACGAAATCGGATCTTTTTTGCTGGAACTAAGGATAAAAGAGCTGTAACTCAACAATTATTTGTTATTGATGCTAATCAAAATAAGGTTGCAGAAGTTGAAATGCCTGATGTGGAAATAGAGATCTTGGGAAGGACTCACCAAAAAATCGGATTTGGAAATCATCGTGGGAATCGATTTACTATTGTTGCAAGAGGCTGTTGTCATGAAGACGGAACTCCGATGACTGAACAAGAGGCTATTGAAGAAGTCGAGTCGATTAAAAACAAATTAGATCAATCATTAGGAAACAACCTATTTCCTAACTGGATTGGTCCACAGAGATTTGGTTCAGGAAGGCCTGTAACAGCAGAAGTGGGTAAGCATATCATCGCAAATAGGTGGGAAGAGGCTGCGATGGCATACATTTCAATGCAAGGAATTTCCGAAAAGGAAGATGTTGAAGAATTTAGAAAATTTATTAGAGATAACGGGCCTATCGAGGAAGCATTGGAAATCATTCCAAAATGGCTAGGATTTGAAAAAAGAATGCTGGAACAATTAATCCGTAAGCCAGAAGATTGGGTAGGAGCAATTCTAAAACTCCCTAACAACCTACAGTTAATGACTATTCATGCCCTACAATCAGTAGTTTTCAATAAATCATTAAATTCAAGAATCCAAGCGAAATTACCAATTTCTAGGCCAGTGATTGGAGACTTAGTTGGGCGAATCGATGAAAAAGGGCAATTAGATGCTTCCAGTTGTATTATGGTCGAAGAAAGGACTCTACCAAGAGTTGAGAGAAATTGTATTCTTGGACGTTTGACTCCAACCGGTCCTTTGCCTGGTAGTGAAATTTCTACCTGTGAAGGTGAAAGTGGGGAAATTGAAAAACAAACAATTCGAGACATGGATCTAAAAGATGCTAATTGGTATGTTGAAAGAATCCCAAGACTATCTACAAAAGGAACTCGACGAGCACTAGTAACATCGTTTGGAGATTTTCATATAGATACTGTACCAATTGTCGATGATGATACATTGGGAACTAAATGGCAACAAGGCCCAGGTGAAAATAGCAGATGGCATCCTGAAGGAGCCTGTATTAGATTTAGATTTACACTTTCGTCAGGTAGTTATGCAACTACTTTGCTAAGAGAATTTATGCAGTGCCCATTAGGACAGTTGTGATTTGATTCAAAGAAGTCCCATAGATAGAACTTCGATTTCACCAACGCCATGAATCAAAGTCATCTTTTGTTCAAAGTCATCGGATAATCCGCCTACTCTGTCAGACATTACTACATGAACTTGAACGAATTTTAATCCAAAGGCCAATGGCTTAACATCAACTGCTTGAACATCATAGACATCACTCGCTAGTGCCCTTACAGACTCAGCGATTGCTTCAGCGTCAACATCCTCAACTTCAGAGTTAGGATTCAACTTATAGGTCATTGCTACCATGCCCATAATAACACCTCAGGGCCCCTGATATCCACAGTTAGAACAGACGTACAGTACGCCTTGATTTCTGCATCTTGGACTACGTCCAATTGAAATTTCGTTACATCCAGGGCAAGGGAAAGTAGTTGAACCTCCCTCTACCAATGGAACGCCAGATGATGTACAATTTGCTGCTCTCTCACTCATGAATATACCTCAGGAACAAAGCCCCCCACGCCCTACCCTTCTTTATGGTTGCGTGAGATAAACAATCTTGAAAATACAATATTATAGGTGGAAACTAACGGTCAATCACCGTTATTTGCCCTGACAGACCGGTGCTAACTACTAGTTCGCCGTCTCTTAGTGTACACCAACCGGACTGAATTCTAACTATATCTCCGATTCTGATTTTGTCTATTTGTTCACCCCATAATATCAATCCTATAAGCCCGGTTTCGTCTCGACCACAAGCAGCAGCTAATGGACCGTTATATTTTTTTGAATGTATTATCCTACGAGGATATACTCGAAGAATTACAAGTTCAAGTCTTTTCACGACTGTATCTGCTTTGAGTTCACGCACAAATTGCCTTTTATGCTGCTTTATTCTTCGTCCTAATCTTCTAATGTATGGTGTTCTTGCCATAAATTAAGATTTAAATTCAATGTTAATCAAACATTGGCTTGATTTAATCTTTCTTTCTTCTAACTTGGAAGGCCGAATAGACCTCTTTTGGACCGTCGTCTATCTCTTTACCACTCAATTTCGGTTCAAGCAACTCTTCGTAGGTTTTTCTAATATTAACATCCTTACCCATCATCCACGGCATAAAATTTCTACAAACAAGATATACCTCTGAAGAAGAGTTTCTCGAAGCATCTGGAGAGAATCTTTTGACATCAGAAAAATATGGTTTCACAGCCTTAATCAGTTCTTCGACACCTATTCCTTGAAATAATTTTGATGTAAAAGAGCCTCCTTTACACAATAATTTCATGGAAAAGTCAAAAACATCTGCGACCAAGGTCATAGCAACTGTTTGGTCTACATCCCATTTCCCAGTAATATCCGGTGAAATATCTGAAATAATCGTATTAATTGGACGGTTCTCCAGTTCCTCAAGTATACGCTCTTGTGTCAATTCCTCAGTGATATCTCCCACCAGTAATGTTGCTCCTTCAACGGGTTGACAAGGTTCTAAGTCCACACCGATTACAACTCCTTGTTCGCCAGTTAATTCAACAGCCACTTGGGCCCATCCACCTGGATGACAACCAACATCTAGGATTACGTCGCCTTCACGAATTAATTTGAATCGCTTTTGTATCTGGAGTAATTTAAAGGCTGAACGGGCACGATATCCGCTAGCTTTTGCTTGACGGCGCCAAGAGTCTCGTTTATGATTCTCAATCCAGTGGTCTGCCATGCACCCTCACCCAAACCATACTAGAAGTTCATGCAATTGAAACCTCTTGTTATAATCCATCAATACACAGGGATGAATAGGGTCCACCGCTTCGGCCGTATATGGCAAACAGGTTCATGACGCCCCAGAACATGTCTGCCTCAAATTACATTCTTTCAATTCTTGTTTTTGCAATTATTTCAGCCCCCTCTTCAAGTGCTATTGTAATTGATGCTGCAAATAACTGGGATGGACAATATGAAGCCTCGGGTGGAAGGACACTTTTGGTTGAAGAGTTGAGCGCTACTTGGTGCCCCAGTTGTGCAGAAATAGACCCCTATTTGATGGAAGTTGCAGATTCCCACGGTTCTCGCATTTCAATAGTGACTTATCATCCATCGGATGATATTGACGCATTTCAACCAGAAGCATCTCAGCGCCGAATTGATCGTCTAAAAATCACTCACCCCGATATTGGCTCCACTCCAAGTTTCGTCGTCGATGGTGGAAAAATTCGAATTGGGCCTGAATCATGGCCAGATGTTCAAAAGGATATTTTAACAAAAGAAGTGAACAATCCAAATCCAAGTATCCTGAAATTTGACATAAAAAAGGTGAACGGCGCAATACAAGCATCAGTTAAAGAATTTCAAAATCAAGGAAATGGAAACAATATATCTCAATTGACATTCCTACTCGCCGAGCATTCAGTTTCCGTACCAAATGGATTTGACAATCCAGGCGAGGATACTCGGGACAGAGTAGTGACTGCTATTGCTGAATGTAATTTACAGAATAATACAATAGAATATTCTAACGGCTTTAACAACGTTTCAATCAATGATAATTCATGTCAATCTGGCTTTAGAGTGACATTAGAAGAGACTGTTTCTCAATTTAGTTTGGTACTAATTCATGAAAGAACATTTGATAATCTCACCACACAAGACACTTCTGCAAATACTTACGGAGTTGTTGAATTTTCATATAGAGATATCGAAACCTCAAATTCTTGGAATAATTTGTTAATTATTCTAATTGGATTCACAATTATCGGTTTTTTGTGGCATTCTTACCAAAAAACAGATAAATAAGTCGTAAAATGCTCTTTTAGGGATATAAATTTCCTTTTTCCGGAGTAAAACGAACATGTGACCGCAGGTTTGATAACCTCTCGCGAGAATGTAATATCATGGAAAAGACATGGGAGGATGTTGAATGGCAAGGAGACGAACCGTTGAAAGAATGGTATGTGGAATATATCGCAATAGTAAACGACGAGAAATTCCACCACATGTCGATTCTATATGGAGAAGATTACTCCGATGTTCAAAGAAGTCTTCTTCATGAAGTAAGACGAAACTATACGGTTAACGACAGAATCGATGTGACTATAATCAAAATTCACGAAACTGATGAGAGAACAGACGCAGCCTTGTTTGAAGGGATGTTTGTACCTTGATCACTTCTCTTGATATCTTATTTCTATGATGTCGCTGGTATTAATTAAAAGATAATCATCATAATCATTGATTTCCTGACCACCAACTGTCATTACCAATTCATGTGTTGAGTTTACTCTGTATTCAAAAATTCCAGTTTCATCGAAATGATGGCCCCAGATATCAAAGAACACTCCAATAGGGATATCAATATCTTCATTCGATTCAATATGTAATTTGCCCGAACTATCATGAGTATGAACTGCATGCATTTCTTCTCCGTCTTTATTACAAATATCAGTCATTATGCCTACATTCGCAGGAATAACCTCTTGTTCACCATTGATGAAAATTTGCAGTGTCGCATGGTCATGCCTTGCTAAGCCATCATGGTCCAAACAATCTTGAGAAATAGGGTCAGGGTCATTCGATGAGTTATATGATTCGCTAGACTCTTCTAGGCAACCGGATAATGATGAAGAAATCAAAATTAAAAGGGAAACTATAGTAACAGTTGCCCATGCTTTACTCTCTATTTTCAATCGAGCACCTCATTACTTATTCCATTCATTTCTGTCTTCGTGGAGTTTCCTTAGGCGGAAGAAACCAACAAATGCTGCCACATTAGCAATGTGAGCAGTGGTACAGTAGAGACATATTTTCTCTTCTTGGACCTCATAAGAGACTAATAATCCAATGACAAGAATACCAATTCCTGTTGTCAAAACACCCATGCTTATCAGCCTCTCGGATAGTGGGTGATTTGGTTCTTTCTGAAGAACTAATACGATGAATAACAGCAAAGCAAATGCGGCCATTCCTATAAGACCCCATGACAGACCTAAAACAGGGTCAACATTCAGTTTACTATTTCCTAGTAAGTCGTCACATGAGAAAGTCGATGTTGAAGAACAAAAACTACCCCCCTCACTAATCTTAGAAGATATCCAAAGAGTCTGTGTTGAAACTGCAAAACCAGCGAATGAAATCAATTGAAGTCCTGAAAGCAAACGCCCTCTAGCTGTTTTTAGCGAAGGAAATCTGTCTGCTAAAGAAGATTTAAAAGATTCTCCCCACGGAGAAACTATCAGAAATCCAATTAAGGTAGGAATGAGGTATACTGCTACTAGAGCATTAGATGACAAATCAAACACTCTCCCTAGGGACTAATCTTAAGATTGCATCACTCACTTTTTCATTTGTATGCTCTGAAGAAGACCAAGCAATTATTCCATCAGGTTGAATCAAGAAATAATTTGGCGTACCAGGTATTCCCCATTCAGCCATGTTATCTTGGTCTATATCGTCGATATATGGGAAGTTGTGATTATATTCAGAGCGGAATTGTTCAATCTCTGCTCTATCCGAATCGTGTCCTTGAATACTAAGTTCTGTGGCACTTGCTAAAAAGTTGATATGAGGTCCATTCCAATCAGGATTATTGACACTGAATGCATTTGCGAATTGACCGTATTCCTCTGCAGACTGTTGACAATATGGGCAATCAGTATCCATGAATTCGATTACAACCCATTGGCCGCTAACATCTCCTTCCTGCCATGAAGTGTTGAAATAACTACTAAAATCAAATTCAGTCCATCCTGAACCATTGTAGAACTTACCTTCAACATCTGGTGCTCTTTGGCCTTCATTGGTACCTACTGATATTGGATTAGCAGTGAAAGCAATAATCATAATGCCAATGAAAAACAGTGACATGACCT
>Ga0066866_10000236_pt1 | contig 20989 bp, 16 predicted proteins | sample ETN01SmetaG_3_FD_66435 | JGI IMG/M metagenome (GOLD analysis project Ga0066866, IMG submission 66435) | Marine microbial and viral communities from oxygen minimum zone, Eastern Pacific Ocean - ETNP2014F12-01SV263 | ecosystem: Environmental > Aquatic > Marine > Oceanic ...
CTTGGCCTCAAGCCAGCCGACGCGCTGCCGCTCGACGAATCGCAGTTCACCCTGGCCAATGCGCCGGCGGTGTTCGACATGATTTACCAACCGGCACTCACGCCGCTCCTGGCCAGGGCGACCGACGCCAGCTGCCGCACCGCCAACGGACTAGGAATGTTGCTTTGGCAGGGAGCCAAGGCGCTGGAAATCTGGACCGGCCAACCGGCGCCCATCGACGTGATGCGCTCCGCGCTCGAGTCACACATCTACGGCGATGAGTGACTTCATGCTGGATTTTTGGACTAGCGCTCCTTTTGTATTTTGGAGTGTTGTGTTCTTCGTTTTCGGCACGGTCGTCGGCAGTTTTCTCAACGTCTGCATTCACCGAATGCCGCTCGACTTGAGCCTCGCTAAGCCGGGGTCTCAATGTCCCAAGTGCGGCTTTTCAATCCCGTGGCAACTGAATATCCCGATCGTCAGCTGGCTTTGGCTGCGCGGCAGATGCCGCCAATGCGCCGAGCCGATCTCGCCGCGCTACCTCGGCGTCGAGCTACTCACCGGGTTGGCATTCCTCACAAGTTGGCTGGCGTTTGGGGAGCAAACCACGCCGGGAGTGTTGCTGGCTGTGACGTGGGGCTTCGTGCTCGCCGGGCTGATCGTGGCGACGTTTATCGATTTCGAGCATTTCATCATCCCGGATCAAATCACACTCGGCGGCGTGGCGACGGGCTTCCTCGTCTCGGCAGCGTTGCCGACGCTGCATCAAGTCGACCGGCCCGCCGACTCGCTGATGGCGAGCGGGTTGGGGATTCTCGTTGGTGCAGGCTCGGTGTTTGCCGTGCTGCAACTTGGCAAACTTTTGTTCGGCAAAGTCCGCGTACCCCTCAAGCCGGGCGAGTGCGCGATCTTCACCGAGTCGGCGCTGCATCTGCCGGACGAAGTCGCGCCATACGAGGAGATTTTTTTTCGCAACTCAGACACGATTAGATTTCACGCCGAGCGGGTGGAACTGATCGATCGCTGTTACAAAAATCTGGACGTCGCCCTTTCACCCAAGCGACTGCTGATCGGCGACGAGTCGTTCGATCCGGAGACTGTGCCGTTCATCAAGGTCGAGACGGACGAGCTGGTGATCCCGCGCGAGGCGATGGGGTTCGGTGACGTGAAGTTCATGGCGGCTATCGGTGCGTTCGTCGGGTGGCAGGGTGCGCTTTTTTCGCTGATGGCCAGCGCGGTGGTTGGCGCGGTGGTTGGCGTGGGACTGATCGCGATCGGGCGGCGCGACTGGTCGGCAAGACTGCCTTACGGCCCGTACATTTCGTTGGCTGCCGTAATTTGGATTTTCTTCCGGGAAAAGGTACTCGACTTGTGGCTGCCGCTTGGCCAGTAAGCCTAAGAATTGGCCAAGCTCTATCAGAGTAGGCGAGGCTGCAGTTCTTCCTTGGCCAGGGCCTCGCCTATGCTTTCCACGCGGGCACGCCGCTGTTCCATGATGTGCTTGTCCACCATTGGATCGAATGCCACCGGGTAATTGCCATCGTAGCAGGCCATGCAGAAGTTCTCTGGTGGCAAACCGGTAGCCTTCACCATTCCTTCCTGCGACAGGTATGCCACCGAGTCGGCGTTGAGATACTCGCAGATTTCCTCGATCGAGTGGTTGGCGGCCATCAATTTTTTGCGGTCTGGAAAATCGATCCCGTAAAAGCACGGGTTTATGTGCGGCGGACAACTCACACGGACGTGCACCTCCTTGGCGCCGGCTTCCTTTAGGTTGTTCACCCGCGCCTTGCTCGTGGTGCCGCGGACGATTGAGTCGTCCACGATGACCACCCGCTTGCCCTCGACCAACTCATTGATGAGGTTGAGCTTCACGCGTACATTGAAGTCGCGAATGAGCTGCGATGGCTGTAGGAAGCTCCGGCCAACGTAGTGGTTGCGCACAAACGCCATCTCGTACGGCAGGCCGGACTCGAGTGCATAACCCAGTGCAGCGCAGTTGCCGCTGTCCGGCACCGGCACAACGAGATCGGCCTCGACGGCTGTCTCCTTGGCCATCTCTCGGCCCATGTTGACGCGCACGCCGTACACGCTCCGGTCGGAGATAATCGAATCGGGGCGGCTGAAGTAAACATATTCGAAAATACAAAATGCCCGGCGCTCCTGCATCGGGAAAGCGTTGATCGACTGGATGCCGTCGTCATTGATGATGACAATCTCGCCCGGTTCGACATCTCGTACGAATTCAGCCTGGATGAGGTCAAACGCGCACGTCTCGCTCGAAAGCACGTATGATCCGTCGAGTTTGCCAATGGAGAGCGGCCGGAAACCGTGCGGATCGCGCACGCCGATCAGCTCGTTCTCGGTCATGATGACCAGCGAATAGGCACCCTGGATCCGCTGCAAACTCTGGACGAGGTTGTTGTCGGCACCGTTGGACGGCCGAGCCATCAGATGCAAAATAATTTCGCTGTCAACAGTGGTCTGAAAAATGGAGCCGCCCAACTCCAACTCCTCGCGAAGCTGCGCGGCGTTGGTGAGATTGCCGTTATGGGCGATGGCGATTTGCCCCTTGCTGCAGTCCACCGTCAGCGGCTGTGAATTGCGGTGATGCGATGAACCTGTGGTCGAGTATCGTGTGTGGCCGATGGCCATGCTGCCTTTCAAGCTCGCTAGCGCCTTGCCCCGGAAAACCTGTGGCACTAGTCCCATTCCCTTATGCACTCTGAACTGCCCCTCCTGGCAGGTGACAATACCGGCGCTTTCCTGTCCCCGATGCTGCAGCGCGTAGAGGCCGTAGTAGGTCAGCTCCGCCGCGTTTTCGTGGCCGTAAACTCCAAAGACTCCGCAGTAATGGCGGGGATGTGTATCACTCATTGTTCCATGGTCCGTGCGATGGTGTTCCACCACTCGTCGTGGAGTTTGTTTAGCTGCCACGACAAATGAGTATCCCCAACGCCGATGTCAAGCGTGTCGCCGCTGGTGACGGTGCCGATCCGCATCGCCGGCACGCCGAGCAGCTTGACGCGCTCGATCGCCGCTCCAGCCTCGGCCTCGGCCGTCGTGATGACCACGCGGCCGTGGGACTCGCCAAACAACAGCGCGTCCAACCTAGAACTGTCGATTTCCCCGAGGTCGATCTCCGCCCCGGTGAGTTCCGGCGTGTTGCGGGCAGTAAGTTGGGAAATGCAGCACTCGGCCAGCGCCACGGCCAGGCCGCCCTCGGCACAATCATGCGCGCTTTTCACGGCGCCAGTCACGATCAATCCAAGCAGCGCATCATGCAGCGTGCTCTCCTTGGCCAAATCACACGGCGGCGGCGAGCCTTCCTTGCGGCCGTGCTCGGTTTGCAGCAGCGCGGAACCGCCCAAGCCTAGCAGCGGGTCGTCGCTATTAACTGTTTGGCCAAGTAGGATGACGGCATCTCCTTCATCCTTAAGCCATTGGCTGGTAATGTGTTCCGGCTTTTCAATCAGACCCACCATGCCGACTGTTGGTGTCGGATCGATGGCTCCTGCCGGGTTTTGATTGTATAGGCTGACGTTGCCGCCGGTGACCGGCGTGCCGAACGCCTCGCATGCCTCTGCCAAACCGCGCACGCTCTCTTTGAGCTGCCAAAACAACTCAGGGTTGTGGGGGTTGCCGAAGTTCAAATTATCGGTCGCCCCAAGCGGCCGCGCGCCGGAGCAGACAAGATTTCTGGCTGCCTCGGCGACGGTGGCTTTGCTTCCCTCGTACGGATCGAGGTAAACGTGAACACCGTTGCAGTCCACCGTCATCGCTAGATATTTTTCGGGGACATCGTCAGCCGGGACGTCGGCGGAAAGCACCGGATACGAGTCGGCCTTCACGCGAATGACCGCCGCATCCGAGCCGGGACTGAGCACCGTGCCCGCACGGACCATGTGGTCGTACTGACGATACACCCAGTTTTTCGATGCGATGGTCGGCCAGCCTAGCAACTTGACCAAGGCAGCCTGCGGATCAGCCAATGCCGGGATGTCGGCGAGTTGCAGTGCTCGAACCTGCTCTCGGTACGCCGGCTCTCGGGCTTCGCGATGATAGATCGGCGCTTCGTCGGCAAGCTTGGCCGCCGGGACGGTGGCAATGGCCTCGCCATGGTTTTTGACAACCATCATTCCGTCTCCGGTCACTTCGCCCACCTCGGCCCAAGGTAAGTCCCACTTGTCGAAAATCCGTTTGACCTCTTCCTCGCAGCCCTTGTGGACAATGATGAGCATCCGCTCCTGCGATTCGCTCAACAAGATTTCGTACGGCGTCATGTCGGGCGCACGCTGCGGCACCTTGGCCAAGTCGATCTCGATACCGGTCCCGCCCCGGGCCGCTGTCTCGCAGGTCGAGCAAGTGAGACCTGCGGCGCCCATGTCCTGAATCCCTGCGACCGCGCCGGTGGCTAGCAGCTCGAGGCAGGCTTCCATGCATAGTTTCTCCATGAACGGGTCGCCCACCTGCACCGCGCCGCGTTGTTGCTCGGCCGATTCCTCAGTCAAATCCTGCGATGCAAACGCTGCCCCGGCCAAGCCGTCTCGCCCGGTCGCCGGGCCAACGTAAAAGACCGGATTGCCAACCCCCTTGGCCGCGCCCCGGGCTACTTGGCTATGCCGTAAGACTCCGAGGCTAAAGACGTTAATTAGGGGATTGCCCTCGTACGAGGAGTCAAAATTCACCTCTCCTCCGACCGTTGGCAATCCGATGCAATTCCCATAATGCGAGATGCCCGCCACCACGCCACGGAACAACTGGCGGACTTTTGCTGACTGGAGGCTGCCAAAACGCAGTGAGTCCATGTTGGCGATCGGCCGGGCGCCCATGGTGAAAATATCACGGATGATCCCGCCGACACCGGTCGCCGCCCCCTGGAACGGCTCGACCGCACTGGGGTGATTGTGGGACTCGATTTTGAACGCCACACCCAACCCGTCACCCATATCTATCACACCGGCGTTTTCCTCCCCAGCGGCGACAATGACTTTCGGCGACCGAGTGGGAAAGGTCTTGAGCAGGGCACGAGTGTTTTTGTAGGAACAATGCTCGCTCCACATGACGGAAAAAATGCCTAGCTCAGTCAGGTTCGGCTCGCGGCCGAGGATATCCAAGATGCGCTTGTACTCTTCAGGGGTGATGCCGTGTTCCTCGATGACTTCCGGCGTGATCTCGGGATCGGGCATCAGGTCAGTTGCCGCGCTTGGCGCGCGGAGTCGGTAGGAAAAACGAGGTCATCAATGGATCGGATTGCATCAGTTCCTGTAACCGGTCGCGGCAAGATAGAGAGCAGAAAAAGCGGATGCAAGTCCGCCCTGAAAATAGATGCCTTGGAGGAGGGCTTGCGTTTCCCACGAACTTGCTAAGCCAACGCCCCGACCGCAGGATGCCTTTCGCTGAAACCGTTTGGCCTAACACAAACCGCATGAGTAACCACAGCGTCCTGTTTTGCTACGCCGCACAAGTGGCATTGCTAATCAGCGCCTTGGTATCGACGCCGACCAAGGCGGCGGAGCCGCCAAAGACCGTCCCGCTGCTGGTGCAGCTCGAAGGCGAGGCACTGGTTCCGTTTTATCTTGAGCAAAAACAGGCCGGATGGAATGACAGGGCCATTGGGCGCGCCGTGCAGCGACATGCCAAACGCATCGCTGACGAGCAGGAGACCATGGCTAGGCGGCTCGAGGCCGATAGAATCCAGGTTACTCGACGCTATTCTCGGCTCGTCAATGCCCTGCGCGTTCGTATTGCCCCGGAGTCGAGGGCTGCCTTGGCCAAGCAGGCCGGCGTAAAACGAGTCGAGCGACTGCGGGTCTACAAGCCGCTCACCGCGAAAAGCGTACCTGCTGTCGGCGCCAAAACGGCGTGGGGTACCCGAACCACCGGCTTCAACGGGGAAGGCATGCGCATTGCGGTGGTCGATACCGGGCTGGACTACACGCACGCAATGTTCGGCGGTGCCGGCACGAAGGAGGCGTATCAAACCAACGACGCCACTAAAGTCGAGAAGGGCACCTTCCCCACCGACAAGGTCGATGGCTGGGATTTTGCCGGCAAGGATTACTCCGGGGATGAGGATGTGCCATTGCCGGACGGCGATCCGCTGGAGCGCTCCGGCATCTCTCACGGCACCCACGTGGCAGGCATTGTCGGTGGGATCGGCGTCACGAAACAGGGGCGCCCTTACGATGGAGACTACTTCGCTGGGCTCGATTATTCTGAGTTCATGCTTCGACCAGGCGTAGCTCCAAAAGCAAAGTTATTCGCACTGAAAATATTCGGCGACAACGCTCTTGGCACAACAAACCTTGTCCTCGACGCTCTGGAGTGGTGCGCCGACCCCAACATCGACAACGACTTCGCCGACCGCATGGATGTCGTCAACCTTTCACTCGGGTCCACGCTGGGGCTAGAGGAAAAACACGAGGCCGAGGCCGAGGTGTTCACCAATCTCACGCGACTGGGCAGCTTGATTGTCTCCGGAGCCGGCAACTCGAACAACGACAATTTCTACCATGTCGCCGCGCCGGGCGTGGAACGCTCCGTCATCTCGGTCGGCTCGGCCAAGCTCGACGGCTCGGTATACCGTATGGCAGCGCGCAGCGCACGGGGACCGTCGTCGCCGTACAGCCTACTCAAGCCGGAGCTCATCGCACCGGGCGAGTCAATTCAATCGGCCCGGATGGGCACCGGCACCAGCGGCGCTTGGTTCACCGGCACGTCGTTTAGCACGCCGCATGTCGCCGGGGCGGCCGCCTTGGCCATGCAGGCGCATCCCGGCTGGAGTGCCACCGAGATCAAGGCGCTGCTGCTCAACACAGCCAAGCCAATGCTGGACAAAAACGGCACCGTTTATCCCGAGTCACTCGCAGGGGCCGGGTTCCTCAACGTGGCGCAGGCGGTAACCACCACCGTGACGGCGCAAGGGGAGAATTCCGAAGGGCTGACCACCCTTTCGCTTGGTGCACTGGCCCTAGCCAAGCCATGGGATGAGACACGGCAAATCCGAGTAACCAACCACGGCGACTCGGCGACCGAGTTTGCCCTGTCCATTGAGGAAACCGTCACCGAAATCGGCTTTGGCATCGAACTGCCAGTGAAAAAGATCACGGTAGCGGCAAAATCTCACGAACTCGTGCCGGTACGGTTCCACGCCGACCCAGCGCAATTCGACCGCACAGGCGATCCGCTGACGCCGTCCCTGCTCAACGGCCGCACCCGTAGCTGGGTATACGAAGTCAGCGGGAAAATCGTTCTGGCTAACATTGCGGAAAAACTGCGTGTACCATATCACGCCATCGTCCGCTCTGCCGCCACGAAACACACTACCGCGGCACGGATTGCCCTGCCGGCCCGGAATCTGGTATCGCTCAAGCTTTCGCTCGAGGGCGACTCGGCGCATCCGAAGCCGTTGGTGTCGGTGTTCGAGTTGGCCGGGCTCAGCCCGCTGAACAATCTGCTCACCGACCCAGCCGACATCTCGGCTGATGTGCTGGCTTTCGGTGTGGCGTCAGACTACCCACAAGTCGGCTCCGTGGCAGAGACGACGCTGTACTTCGGCATCGCCAACGCTGGCCCGTGGACGAATCCACACTCGTTCCTGTACGACCCGCACCTGCAGATCGACAACAATTTCGACGGCTGGATAAATCACGAACTAGCGAGTTGTAGCAACGGCGGTTTTATCAAGGACAACCTCACCGTATCCGCCTATGCCGACGACGTATTTCTCTCTATCCTCATTCGCGTGCCACGAGCCGAGCGCGGCCTAGCCGATGCGGGCTATCTCAACATCTTCCCGCCGGACAAATTCGACACGGTGCCATTCAACAATAGCGTGATGGTGTTGCCGGTTCCCGCGGGAATGCTTGGGCTGGATGAGGATAAGACGGACTTCGACTTTCGCGTGCTCACGCTTGGCGCCGAGCAGTATGGCTACCCCGAGATCGATCGCACGCAGCTGATACGTTACGACGTCACCAAGCCAGTGGTACATTCGGCATTCGGCATCAACGGCACCGTGATGCACAACGCGAACGCGCCGATCAACATCGCCGTTGACCGCGGCTTGGCCAAGCGAGAAGGTCGACGGCCCGCCGTGCTGCTGATGCATCACATGAACACCGACGACCACAAGCTGGACATCGTGCAACTCAACCTCGATGCGGACGATGCAGATGCCGACGGCGCAAGTGACGCGGACGAACTCGCCGCCGGAACCGACCCGGACGACCCGAACTCGGTGTTTGCCATCCTGCCGGCGAGCCGGCAAACCGACATTGGGCCAGAGATCCGCTGGCACAGCGTGGCTGGCAAATCGTACTGGGTACAGCGAGCCACGGCGCTTGATCAAGCGTTCGAGACCGTCTCCGAACCACTACCGGCCACCCCGCCGCTCAACGTGTTCATCGACGAGACCGCGCCCGAAAGTGTGGAGCTTTTTTACCGAATCGTGAAACCCTGACTGGCGTCAGGGCGTATGACGATTGCCCACGCGGCATACTCCCTTATTTTCATGCAAAAACACGACTCACTCCAGATTGACGAACAGCAGCAGATCGCGCACCCTCGTCGCCGCATGTACTTGAAAAAGCTATTTTGGGCGTTCACCGCCTTGTCAACACTGGCCACAGCCGAAGCCGCCGATATCCCAAACGGCGCGGTTACGCTGGAGCAGTGCATCCAAATCGCGCTTGAGAACAACCTCAATCTTCGCATCACCAACTACCAGCCGCGGCTGGCTGGTCTGAACCTGCAGGGGTCATACGGCGCGTACGATCCACGGCTAAGCCTTGGCGGCACCGACAGTTTTCGGGAGAGCAAGGGGCGAGAGAATCCTCTCGAGTTTACCATTCCAACCAGTAAAACAGACTCCTTCAGAGGCAACCTCGGTCTTAACGGTGTTTTACTGCCATCGACTGGAATGCGCTACAATCTTGGACTTAACTCCTCCGAGACGACCGGAACAAGTGCATCAAATTTCCCTTTTGGAAGTTACGGAACAGGCTTCTTTGCCAATCTCACCCAACCCCTCTTAAAGGGAGCGTGGATAGATGGCACACGTATGAGCATCAAACTGAATAAGCAGCAGATTAAGAATTCCTCCCTGACCGTCATCCGGCAGATCACACAGACCGTGTCCAGCGTCGAGTTGGCGTACTACGCACTCATCGCCAGCCGCGAAAATGTGACCGTCGCGGAGGAAACACTTGCGTTGACAGAAAAAAACTTCAGTAACCAAAAACGCAGAGCCGAAGTCGGCACGCTGGCCAAGTCGCAGCTCCCCCAACTCGAAGCGGAGCTTTATTCGCAGAAAGCCTCGCTCCTCTCCGTTCAGAACAGCTACGCCGATAGTGTCAACAACCTGAAACGGTTTTTGACCGACGACTTTGCCTCCGTTCAGGATGCCGAGCTGTTGCCAGTCGGTGAGCTTAATCCGGTGCAAACCGTGTTTAGCAGAAACGACAGCTGGGCGAAGGCGCTCAACCAGCGGCCGGAGATCCTTCAAAGCAAAATCTCCCTTGAGAACACCGACATCCGGCTCAAGTACAATAAAAACCAGCTCTACCCCCAGCTGGACCTTCGCGCGACCTACGGACTCTCCGGCAGCGACAGCGCTGACGTCATGCACAGGTATCCCGATGGAACAATTTCTCAGTATCCGCTAAGAGACCCCAACACGGGGAAATACGTGTCTAGGAGCTTCGTTAATCGTGCTGCTAGTTTCAATACCTCCTTCAAGGATGTTCGAGAGTTTGATTATCCAAATTATTCAATTGGACTTCAGTTCAGCATCCCGATCCCGAACCGCTCCGCTCGCGCCAACTACAAGACTGCTCAACTGCAGAAAGAGCAGGCGGTCTTGCAACACAAGGAACTGGAGCAATCCATCATGATTGAGATCGACCGGCTCATCCGCGATGCCGAGTACAGGTTCGAGCAGATCGAGGTAACACGGCAGGCACGGCTCAGCAGCGAATTGGCCCTGCAAAACGATACAAAACGATACAGCGAGGGCGCGGTTGAAAATTACCAAGTGCTGCAGGCCCAGCGCGACCTCACCAGCCGGCGTTACGCCGAGATCAACGCCAAGGTGCAATACCTCACTGCACTCTCACGCCTCGCCCAAGCCGAAGGCAGCACCCTCGACAACAACAACATCAACGTCGAAATCGAGGAGGAATAGTTCCTCAACCTCCCGGTGTTCGGCCTATTGCTCTATTCCAGCGTGATGACCGCCGCGACTGGTTGGTGGTCGCTTGGGTACTGTTTGCTGTTGTCGTAAAGGATGATTTCCGACTCACTTGTTTTCACCGCCCCCTTGGCCAGTACCCAGTCGATCCTACGCCCGCCCTTCTGCGTCCGCCTAAAGCCGTTCATTGTATTCCAATCGGCGTTTATCGGCTTCTTAGCAGTGAGCAGTGTATCCACAAAGCCGCCATCCTTCACCAGCGTGTCGTAGGCATTATTCATTCCGGCTGAGGCATTGAAATCACCGACCAATAAAATCGGCAGCTTTGTTTTTAGCGCGGCTACTTTCTTGTTTACAAGCAGTGCCGCCTTTTCGCGGGCCGGTTGTACTCGATGGTCGAAATGTGTGTTCCAAAAGTAGAATTCCTTTTTCGTTTCCCGATCGAGAAACCGAATCCACGTCACCATGCGGCGGTTGTTGTGCCCCCATGTCGCTGAGGCGACAACATCCGGCGTGTCAGAGAGCCAAAAGTGGTCATACTCCAAAACTTCAAACCGCTCCGGCTTGTAAAAGATCGCCATGAACTCGCCGCGGCTGCCACCGTCTCGACCTGTCCCAAACCAAGTGTAGCGCGGGATCTTCGCATTCAGTTCCTTTAGTTGATAAAACTTGCCCTCCTGTGTGCCAAAAATATCAGGATCCGCCTTCTTGATTATGTCGGCCATGTGCGGCAGGCGATCCGGCCAGGCGTTGGGTTTGCTGTTGCTGGCGTAGCGAAGGTTATATGTCATCACCTTCAGTGAATCGTCCGCAGACAAGCTTGACTGAATGAACAGGGCAGATGCTATTGAGAGAAGCAGTGTTACTCGCATCCGCCTTGGCCTACGCGAATGACTCCGTAGCTGCAAGCGTGAAACGCCGCTTGGCCTAACTCTACCTGCCACCAAACTCCAACCCGATAAAAGCCGCACCAACCCGCAGCCACAGCGGGATCGTGCCCAAGCTCACGAGTGTAGTCACAATGGCCACCTGCGTGGCGACGACCGGGCTGCCGCCGTACAACCGGGCAATCAGCAGTGGAAAAGCCGCCGAGGGCATCGCCGCCGCAACGAGCAGCACTTGCCGCAACTCGGTCGAACACGGCAGCCACTTGGCCAGGGCAATCATCGCCAACGGGAGCAGCCCTGTCCGCAACACCACGCTCATCCAGCACACACGGAACGACGACCGAAAGTCACACTCTGAGAAGTGATCCTTCATCATCGCGCCGATCAACATGATCGACATTGGGATGGCGCAGAGACCAAGCGCCTCAATCGTGTCGCTGACGAGGCCGGGGATGTAAACGTGCACGCCGATGGTATTCACCACAAGCGCGACAGTGACGACGACCACCGGCACATTGAACGCCTTGCGCATGGCTGTACGCAGATCACCGTGCAGTAGCATCACGCCGAGCGACCACATCGCAAGTAGCGTGCCTACGTTGAATACAAAGAGGACACCCACTGCGTCCTCGCCGAACAGCGATCCGACGAGCGGGATCGGCACGAAGCCGAAGTTGAACACACCGATGCTGATGGCAAACGTGCGCCCCCGGGCATCCGTCGAGCCTGTGGCGAAGCGGCGGAACACCCAGCCGACGGCCATGCCCAGGCCGATCGACAAAAAACCGACCACCGGGGGCATCCAGACATTCTCCGGCTTAAGCAGCTCGGGGTTGTTGCTGATCTTGCTGAAGGCGAGGCACGGCAGCAGAACATTGACTGACACCTTGAGCAGGCTCTCGTCAGCCTCCTTGGTCAGCCAATTCAGCCGCCGCAACGAAAAGCCAAGCAACGCGATCAAAAAAACCGGCACCACCGCCGAAAGCACCTTGAGAAATTCAGCCATGATTCAGCGCTTGGCGAAGCTAGCAGAGGAAGGATAGTGCGAGCGTCTCGAACTCGATGCGCTGAACGTGCTGCAACGACTCTATCTCTCCCGGATTGCCATAATGCACCGCCGCCTCGACGGCATCGACAAAGGCGAACGGATCCCACCGCCCGTCCAAGGCCAGGCGCTTGGCCAAGGCCTCGTTGCCGGAGGCGTCAAGATAGTCGGTCGCCGCACTAGCCAAGGCGGGGAAGCATGGGTGATCGCCCACTCTGTGGAACCAGTATTTCGAGTTCGAGTAATCTGGTTCGCGACGATGCATGATGCCGTGCAAAAAACTGCCGTCTGCAGAGCCAATGCCCTGCGACACCGTGTGCGACTCGTCAAGATGATCGTGCCACAGCAGTGCCGCCGACTTGACCAGGCCGGCCGCCGCGCCAGCCATACCAAGTGCATCCACCGCTTGGCCAAGTACCGCGCTGGACTGCGCCGACGATCTCACCTCCGGCCCAAGGCCTGGCAAGTCGCCAGTGTCAATCGTCTGCATGAACGAGGCGAAGACAGGGTTACTTGACTGACTCATTTTCTGGGTCTGACGACTCGGTATTTTCTATGGCAGGTTTGTTCTTAGTGAAAAGTTTGCCGACCACCTCCACAGCCTTGTACGTCCCGATGAACATCATCCCAGAGGCGGCCAACACCAAAAACCCCTTCCAGACTAGACCCGGGTGCAGCCTCCGATCCACCCGTGTGAGCATAAAATAAATCGCCGCCAAAGCCAAAAACGGCAGCAGCGCTCCCTGCGCGAACGCACCCATGAACACCAGCGTGACCGGTTTGTTACCGAACATTACAAAAATCAGGAACGAAAGTGCGAGCAGGACAACGCACCCGGTCTTGACCATGCGATGTCGGCTGGCTTCCGTCTTGTACTCCCTGACCTTGAACACGGACAGCGCATCGGCGAAGAGCCGGGCGTTGGCTGCGGTAGCGCCGAACACGGTTGAAAACAACACACAAAAGCAGCCCACGCTGAAGACGATCTTGCCCCACTCCGGGAACGCTTCTTCATACATGAGGGAGAGCGTCGGGATCACGTCCTTGTCCTCCACAGCCTTGCCAAACAAAGTTGCCGCTCCAAGCAGGTAAAACGCCACAGTCGCCCCGGTGTAGATGATGCATGACACCCACGCATCCCAGCGCATCACGTTGAGCCAACCGAGAGCGCGGTCGAGCCAGCCGACAGTGTTGTCATTTTTGCCGGTGAATCTGGCGTAGCCTTTCTCAAGACACCAGTAGGGGTAATAAATCAACTCTGACGTACCGACTCCTATGATGGCAAACGCACCGAATGCTGTGGTGAAGTCATCCGGCAGTTTGAACTTCATTCCGCTAAGCACATCGCTGCCTTTGATGGCATGATCCGTAAACTGCAGAGAGCCCAGCGCCAGCACGGTGAAGAGAGTGAACAACGCCACCATACCAATACACACCGTCTCCACCAGCCGGTATCTTCCGGAAAGCAGCAGCGCTATGCAGACCAGCGCCACCACGGCGATCAGCCCCATGTGCCAGCCAGATTCCTCGTTCACGATCAGGCTGGCGATACCCCCCATCATCCCGGCGATCTGCATTGTCGAGCCGATGTACATGATCACCCAGAACCAGACCATCCACGAGACGCGCAGTTTTGGCCCCGGCACGCTGTCCATCGCCTCGAGCGTTGTCTTACCGTGCGTCACCGTGTAGCGGCCCAGTTCGACCTGAACGAAAACTTTAACCAGGCAGCCGAGGATGATAAACCACAGCATGGTGAAGCCGACCTCGGAAGCCAGCTTGGGCGTTGCGATCAGCTCGCCGGAGCCGACGATGGTAGCGGTGATGATGAGCCCCGGACCAAGATGGCGGAGGATGCCCTTAAAAGTTGTGGGTGCTGGCCTAGTTTCCATGGGATGCTGGGTCGGTTTTGGCTTGGCCGGTCGGTCAGTCGAGCTTGGCCGGTTTCAAAACAATCCTGCGAAAAGCCACGGGGCCGTGGTCGCCCTGAAGCATCAGCGGGCCGGTGGTTTTTTCGTCGTTGAATGCCGCCGCACGTGTCGGGCCGGTCACCTCGATGTTGTGGTGGATCAGCTGCCCGTTGTGGATCACCTTTACGAACCGGGCGTTCTCGATTTTTTTGCCGCTTATGTCAAAACGTGGTGCACGGAAGGTGACGATGAATTTCTGCCACTCGCCCGGCCGCTTGCTGGCGTTGATGGCCGGTGCGGTACCCTCGAAGCCCTTGTCATCGGCCCAGCGCTCATAGACACCGCCGTTGTCGCCAAAGGTGATTTTCTTTTTACCGTAGCTATCAAGGATCTGGATTTCGTACCGGCCCTGAAAATAAATCCCGGAGTTCGATCCCTGAGGCACCATGTACTCGATGCCCACGATCACGTCGCCGTGTTCGTGTTTGCTGAACAGGTTTCCAGTGCGGCCCTTGTCCCCGTTGACAAGCACGCCTTTGCCCGGAGTCAACGCGAATGCTTTGGGATTGTCCGGCGTCGGCGCGGCTGTGCTTACCAACTTCCAGTCACTCAGCGGCGCGCGCCAGCCGTCGAGCGACTTGCCGTTATTGACGGTGATGATTGTCTTGACGGGCGGGGGTGGCGGAGCCAATTGCGCCCGTGCTTGGTTAATCACAAGCACGACGAAGAAAAGCAATCCGCGCCCGGCCAAGCTGCGCAACTTAGCTATGATACCGTACAATCTCATGCTGCTTCGGTGAGAGAGTGTATCGAGCCAACCGCTTTCCCGCAAAACTATTCCCACTGACCAAGTGATGCCGTCAGCGCTTGGCATCACTGTTGCTTCTATTTTATTGAAATTTTGGCTTGCAAAGGCGGCGTCAAAAAATAGCCTCTGCTCCAGCCCCGTCCCGTGACGGGCAGTTTTATTTAGACCATATGATCAACCACAGCATCGGGGGCACGCTTTGAGTCGCCCCAAAGGCGGAAGGCGCCCGTTCCGGGCACCACGGACACGCATAAACGGAAGAATTCGAGCCAGAGAAGTTCGTCTCCTGATGGATGACGGGCAACAACTGGGTGTATTCTCCATTCAGGACGCCATGCGAAAGGCTAAGGAAATGCGGCTTGACCTGGTGGAGATTTCTCCCAACGCCAGTCCACCTGTCTGCCGCATCACCGATTACGGTAAGTATTCCTACGAGCAAAAGAAGCTCCGTAAGGAGCAGAAAAAAAGCACTGTGACGGTCAAGATCAAGGAGATCCAGCTACGGCCGAACATTGATCCGCACGACTTCACGTTCAAGCTGAACCACGCAATCGACTTCCTATGCGAAGGCATGAAGGTCAAGGTCATCCTGCGTTTTCGCGGCAAGGAACTTCGCACAAAACACATCGGTCTGCAGACCATCGAAGCGTTCATTGAGAAGATCAAACCATGGGGAAGCTGCGACACCAAGCCGCGCGAAGCCGGCCGCAGTGTCATCGTCCTCATCAACCCACAGCCTAAGGATCAGCGGGCCCCGCACCCAAACCCCGAGGAACGCACAGTGGATGTGGACTACGACGAAATCCGCCACGTCGAGGGTGCGGACGTCAAGAAACGCAGCAGCGGTTTTAGAAACAAGGCTCCCGGCAACATCAAGCTCCCGGCGAAAAACTAGCCAGGCGGTGCGCAGCGCTTCTCGAGCATCTCCTCCATCACGCGATCCATCATCAACTCCGCCAAAGGCTGAGTTGCCGCATCGAGTTTGCCGTTGGCTTCCTTGATTGCGGCTGCCGTCATCGCCACTCCGCGTTCCCGCTTGGCCAGTAGTGATTCCACCGACACCAAGGCGGACTCAATCGCCGCGCGTTGATCCGACGCCAACTCGCCACCAATGGACTCAAGCCCCTTTCGCGTGGCTTCTGTGGTTTGCTCAGCGCGCAACTTGGCCTCGATCCAGCGCCGTTCCTCAATGTCGTCGAACCCGTACTCGACTGATTCCTCGATCATCTGCTGCACCTCGGTGTCATCGACCTCCACGGCGGAAGCCATCTCGACGAGCTTCTCGTTGCCGGTTTTGATGTCGCGCGCAAGCACGCGCAAAATGCCGTCAGCGTCAATCTCGAACTGCACACCCACCTTGGCCACGCCCTTCGGCTGCGGCTCGGACTCGAGTGTGAACCGCCCCAAACTCCAGTTGTCCGCAGCCTTTTCACGCTCGCCCTGCAGCACGTGGATGAGCACCTCTTTTTGGTAGTCGGCAACCGTTGTGAACGCCTCGCCGCGCTTCATCGGGATCGTCGTGTTACGAGGGATGATCACATTCATCAACCCGCCGAACGTTTCAATGCCCAGCGAGAGCGGCGTCACGTCGAGCAACAGCATGCCGCTGAAGTCTCCGCACAAAATCCCGGCCTGAATCGCCGCGCCCAGCACGATCGCCTCGTCCGGATTCTGCGTCGTGTTCAGCGTCGGCCCAGCGTCGCCACACCCGAACACACCCGACACACACTCGCGTACGAGCGGCATCCGCGTCTGACCGCCCACGAGGATCACCTGATCAAGATCCCCACTGGCCAAGCCGGCATCCGCGAGCGCCTTGAGACAGTACTCGCGGGTGCGCGCCACGACCGGCTTGGCCAAGCGCTCGAGCTGCTCCCGCGTCAGCGTGTGCTCGAAACTGAACTCAGGCGTCAAAAACGGTAACTCGATGGCAATCTCCGTTTCTGTTGACAAAAGCGTCTTGGCATCCTCCGCCGCCTCGGCCAAATGCGCCCACAGCGCCGGATCGGCAGCAGCACTTGGGCCACCTGCTTGGACAATCTTTTCCGCCAAGTGATTGATCAGCTCGCGGTCGATGTCGTCCCCACCCAGACGCGTGTTGCCGCAGGTGGCCAGCACTTGAAACACGCCTTTGTTCAACTCCAGGATAGAGAGATCGAACGTCCCACCGCCAAGATCGTATACCGCCACCTTCGATTTTTCCTTCAGCGAGCCGAGCCCGTAAGCCAGCGCGGCGGCGGTCGGCTCATTAATGATGCGCTCCACCCGCAGTCCTGCCAACTCGCCGGCCCTCCGCGTGGCGTTGCGCTGGGCGTCGTTGAAATAGGCCGGCACTGTGATCACCGCCGCCTCCGGTCGGTCGATCATCCCCTCGGTGGCAATTGTCCCGAGCGTCTTGAGAATCTCGGCGGACAATTCCTCCGGCAACCAGTCGCGCCCGTGCAGCGACACCGTCACTGGTCCACCGCCTTCGGCACGGATCGCGTACGCCGGCGAGCCAGCAATTGAATCCACCTCATCACCTCGGCGTCCTATGAACCGTTTGATGGACGTGACCGTCATTTTCGGGTGGGCGGCTCGCCCGCGCTTGGCCTCCCAGCCGACGACCGGCTCGCCGGTCGCTGGCACGCGCACCACCGATGGCGTCAGCCTCCGTCCTTGGCCGTCGGCGAGCACCAGCGGAATCCCCGACTCCACGATCGCCACCAGCGAATTGGTCGTGCCAAGGTCGATTCCAATGATTTTTCCCATCGCCCAAAACCTGCCACGCCTTGACCACCTCGACACGCTAATTCATCCGTTTCCGATCCGGCGTTGGCTTGCGCTTGGCAAAGCGTTATCGTTCCTGCCAATGCGTTGGGTTTGTCATTTGGTTTTTGTGCTGCTGTTGGCTGGATGTGCCAGTTACGAGAGCCAGACTGGGTCGTTTCGCGGCGCGTGGAACGAAGGCAGCGCCAGCCAAGCCGCGCGGATCGCCAGCCGGGAGACGGACAAACGCAGCAACTCGGGGGATGCCGTCGTGTGGTTTCTCGAGCAGGGCGCAGCGCTGCGGGTCGCCGGCGAGTTCGCGGCCAGCAACCACGCGTTCGAGCAGGCAGAAAAGCGAATCGCATTTTACGACCGAAAGGCCAAGATCGAGCTGTCGAGCGAGGCAACCGGCTTGTTGACCAATTTGGCCGCATTGCCGTACGAAGGGCGCGGCTACGATCGCGTGATGCTAAACACTTATCAGGCGCTGAACTACCTGCAGCTAGGCGAAGCGGAAGCCGCGCTCGTCGAACTGCGTCAGGCCCACGAGGAGCAGGATTCCGAGGTCGTCCGCAACGCACGCCGCATCGTCGCCGCCCGCAAGTCCTCCGGTGAATACAAGCGGGCCATCCGCGACTCAAAACTTGATGAGCTTCAACCAGATATCGCGCTGGATTACGGCGCATTCGTCAACCCCTTCACCGACTTTCTGCACGCGCTCTGCCTGTGGAGCCTTGCGGTCGATGACCGGGAAAATGCGCTCGTCTCCCTTCGGCGCATTCACTCGACGCTGGGTGGGCCGGAGTTTCTCGCCGACGAGATCAGGATGGTCGACCGCATTATCGGCGGCGCGAAGCATCCCGACCTGACGTACATCATCTTCGAAACCGGCGTGGCGCCGATCCGCCGTGAGATTCGGCTCGACGTACCACTGTTCGACAGAAATGTGCAGTACGTCGCAGCGGCGTTCCCCCGGCTTGAGACCCGGGGCCGGGTGACTCCCGCGCATGTGGCCATCGGCGGGGCCAAGCGTGAAGCCACGTTGATTTGCGACATGGACGCCGTTGTAGGGCGAGACTTTCGCACCGAGCTGTCGGCGGTGATTTTTCGCACCTTGGCCGCCTCCGCCGCCAAGGCGGCCATCTCAAAAAAAGTGAGGGAGGAATCCGGCGACCTCGGCGCCATCGCCGGGTTTCTGTACCAGGCCGTCGGTGCACAGGCCGATCTTCGCACGTGGACGGCGCTGCCGAAGGCGTTCCAAGTCTGCCGCGTAGAAACGCCGGGCGACCGCAAGCTAGCGCTGCTTGTAGGCCCACAAAAAAGCGAGGTCACTGTGAATACCGGCGGCATAAACGTAGTCTATGTCAAAAGCTTCGCTCCGAGAGCGCCCTTGAAGATTCAGCAATTCCGACTAAAATAAACCCCAGACATGAAACCGCTCGTCAAACTCATCACCGCCGCCGCGCTGCCCGCGCTCGCGCTGGGCTGCGCCACCGCCAAGTACATCGACCACGACGGCCGCGACAGCATCGTCAACGTCGGGCAAATCAACACGCAGGACTGGATCCGCGCGGCCGACGAGCTGACGCAATCGCTGCTGCTCTCCGGTGCGATCCAGTCCGTCGCCGGCAAGCCGAAGGTGCTGATGATCGGCCGCATCAAGAACAACACCACACAGCACATCGACACTGACAGCTTGATGAAAAAAATCCGTGTCTCACTCAACAAAGGAGGCCGCGCACTCACAACCACGGCGGTTGGGCTCGACGGCCCGGAGGACGAGTCGTCGAAAGCTGTGCGCGAGTTGCGAGCTGATGACGAGTTCAACCAAACGACCATCCCCGGCAAAGGCAATCTTGTCTCGCCCGACTACAGCCTGTCGGGCAAGATCATTCAAAACAGCGCCCGAGCAGGCCGCATCAAGCAGTCCGAGTTCGCTTTCCAGCTTTCACTGACCGACCTCAAGACCGGCCTGGCCGTCTGGGAGGAGGAGAAGCTCATAGTAAAGCAGGGCTCGCGCGCTGCCGTCGGCTGGTAGGCCAAATGCCTAGCTAAGCGCAAATGACTTTCCGAATCGCTGGCTCGCGGTGATACTCCGCGTCCCTTTGGGGCATCATTATGGATTGGCATTTCCGCTCACGCTCACACCACTGCGACGACTGCGAAAGCGCATTCGAGGACAAGCAACCTTACTACACGATTTTGTTCCGTGGCATGGAAAGCCTCGAGCGCCGGGATGTCTGCCCGAGTTGCTGGGAGCAAAAACACAAAACTGAGCCCGGCGCAATGGGCGGCTACATTTCCCATTGGCAAGGAGTTTACGAGGTACCGCCGCCACCGCCGCCCGAGGCCATTCAAAAGGACAACGCAGAGACACTGCTCAAGAAGCTGATCGAACAGAACGACCCTAAGCACACGGAGGCTTGCTTCATTCTCGCTGTGATGCTTGAGCGCAAGCGTGTCATCAAAAACAAGGATCAGGTGCGCAACGAGAACGGCAGCCGCACGTTGATTTACGAGCATGCCAAGAGCGGCGATGTGTTCACCATCCTTGACCCGGCGCTGAAGCTGGCCGAATTGGGCGATGTTCAGGCCAAGGTCGCCGAGCTGCTCGAGCACGGGCTCAACCCGCACGCTGCTGACAAATCCCCAGAAAGTGCGGAGGCCGACGGAAAGCAGGAGCCAGTTGCCACTGCGACGGATGAATCCTGACCCCACCGAATTGCAGTCGCTGGAGCAGATGCTCGACCACGAGTTTCGCGACGCCTGCCTGCTGCGGCTCGCCCTGACGCATCCCTCTGCCTCCGGCAATCAATCTAAACCGTCCGATGATAACCAGCGAATGGAATTCCTCGGCGACGCCATTTTGCAGGCAGTGATCTCGGAGGCGCTTTACCGGCTGCATCCCGAAAAAGATGAAGGCCACCTGACCAAGGCACGCGCCAGACTGGTCAACGGCGCATCACTGGCCGCCAAGGCCGACGCACTTGACCTAGAGCGGCACCTCGTACTGGGACACGGCCAACGCACGGAATTCGAACGAGGCAGGGAATCCGCGCTGGAGGACGCGCTGGAGGCGATCGTTGCTGCGCTGTTTCTCGATGGTGGACTGGATGCCGCAAGTCAATTTATTCGGCGGATTTTTGCTTGTGAACTGGCGAATCCTGACAACATCGTCCTGATCGAAAACCCGAAGGGCGAATTGCAGGAGTGGTTGCAGGGCGGCAACGACGGCTCGCCGACGTACGAGCTGCTCAGCACGTCCGGGCCGGCCCACGCCCGGGAGTTCGAGGTCGCTGCGCGGCACTCAGGCAATGAGCTAGGACGCGGCACTGGCAGTAGCAAAAAGGAAGCTGAATCGCAGGCCGCAGCGGCCGCCTTGGCCAAGCTGCGCGACGCCTAGCTTGCGTCGAATTCGAG
>Ga0066866_10000238_pt1 | contig 20859 bp, 14 predicted proteins | sample ETN01SmetaG_3_FD_66435 | JGI IMG/M metagenome (GOLD analysis project Ga0066866, IMG submission 66435) | Marine microbial and viral communities from oxygen minimum zone, Eastern Pacific Ocean - ETNP2014F12-01SV263 | ecosystem: Environmental > Aquatic > Marine > Oceanic ...
GCCCACATCGGCGGGGCTCGCCAGGACGCCGAGTCCGGCGCTTATGCAGCGGGCACCAGCGCTGACTCCCGCAACAACACCAACGCCCATTACGCCGACGCGTTCCCCGGACAAAGCCCTCCGACCGCGCAGGCGGCAGCCTTCCCGGACAAACAAACCGGTGCATTGCAAAACGGCGCGGTTGGTTTCGCCTGGCGACAGGTGACGATCACCAAGATCGGCGACAGCGTGACGTGGGCGATCGACGACGTGACCATCGCCACCCTGGATCAATCGCTGGGAGCGTTCACGACTGAAGGCAACATCTTCGTCGGTTACTATGACGCCTTCTCCTCAGTGTCCGACAACGCGGCCACTTCGTTCGGCCTGGTCGATAACCTTCGGGTGATCGAGATTCAAACCACACTGCCGCCGGCGCTCAGCATCGTGAACAACGGTGATGGCAACGTGACGGTGACGTTTGAGGGCAAGTTGCAGGGGGCAGCGACCGTGAACGGTCCATGGCAGGATGCGACTGCGTTGCTGCCGGGCTGGGATGGCTCAAGTCCAGTGACGATTCCGGCGTCCGAGGCACAGTTCTACGGCAGAGCCGTGAAATAGATTCACCCCACCAACTAAACCAACGAAGGGTCCGGCCTCGGCCGGGCCCTTTTTTTGGTTTTGCGCTTGGCCAAGCGCTGGGGATACCTTGGCCAAGCGCAGTCGCGGTTTAATCATGGCTTTCGATCAACAGACTCTCGCCCAGTACAAGGAGAAACTCCTTATCATGGCCAGCCACGCCGAGGGAGTGGTCACTCGTGCGGTGCGAGCACATCTCGACCGCGATGAGCCCCTCGCCGGACAGGCGCTTGAGACCGATGAGACCATCGACCAATTTGAAATCCAGATAGACCGTATAGCGCTCGGCCTGCTGGCACAGGCTCCGGGTGAGTTTGAACTGCGCCAAATCACCTGCGGCATGAAGATTGCCCGTGAACTCGAGCGCGTCGGCGATGAAGCCACCACAATTGCCCGCCGAGCCATAAAGCTCATGGCTCTTCCTCCCCTGCCCACGCCACTCGACATTGCCGAATTGACCTTCCTTGCCAACGCCATGCTCAAGGACGCGCTTGATGCCTTCGTCACCGGCAACACTGTGCTCGCCCGCGGAGTGATCCCCCGCGATAAACGGGTTGATGAAATGAACAAAACTTATCAGGACAACCTGACCGAGTTGATGGAAACATCGCCGGAGAACGTGAAACGCTGCCGGCATCTTGCTGTCATCTGTAAGTGCCTCGAGAGGATCGCTGATCATGCCAAAAACATCGCCGAGGATGCCGTCCTGCTGCACGAGGCCAGGGATATCCGCCACGCCGATACCGATTGAGTAGCATGCCGCGAAAAAACGACACCCGAATCCTGGTGGTGGACGACGAGCCGGACGTGCTTGAGTTGATCGTTTTCCATCTCGAAAAGGAGGCATACAAGGTGGACGTCGCAGACACCGGCGACAAGGCCCTCAAGATGGCGAGAGAGCAACTGCCCAGCCTGATGCTGCTCGACCTGATGCTGCCCGGCATCAACGGGCTTGAAATTTGCCGCCTGCTCAAGAGTAACCCGCGAACGCGCGACATTCCCATCCTCATGCTCACTGCCCGAGCCGCCGAGGAGGATCGCATCAAGGGACTTGAGTTGGGGGCACACGACTACGTGACCAAGCCGTTCAGTCCGCGCGAACTGGTGCTGCGGATTAAAAATCTCCTGCACCTCACCGGCGAAAACCAAAACAGCGCCGAGTTCATTGAAACCGGCCCGTTCAGGCTGGACACTGTTCGACACCAAGCCACAGTCGATGGCCAAGTACTGAACATCACCGCCACCGAGTTCAGGCTGCTCAGCCTCCTCGCCAGCCGGCCAGGCTTAGTGCAGCCGCGCGAAACACTGCTGCGCGATGTCTGGGGCTACGAACCTACGCTAGACACCCGCACAGTGGACACCACCATGCAGCGACTTCGGGCCAAGCTTGGCCAAGCGGCCGAACAACTGGAGACCGTCCGCGGCGTCGGCTATCGATTGGGCAACCCAAACTCATGACAGGCTGGTACGTTTCCATCCTACTGCTGTTTGGCCTCATCGGACTGCATTTTTGGTGGCGACAGCGCTACCGTTCACTGCCGCTTGGCCAAGCGACCCCAGCGGGTGGACTGACCGACGCGCTGGGGATGGCAGACATATTCGAGAACATGGCCGAAGGCGTGCTCGTCACCAACCACAACGGCGTCATCGAATTCGCCAACCCGACTTTCTGCAAACTGTTCGGGTTGAGCAGCGATCCGAAGGGGAGAACCGTAATGGAGGCCATCCGGCTCCATGAGGTTCACGAACTGATAAACCTCTTGGGAAAGGACAACCAAATCGTCCAGCAGGAAATCATGCTGCCCAACCTTGATCAGCAGTTTTTGCAGGTCAACGGCGTGGCCATCCGCAACAAGCGTGAAAAGCATCGGGGCGCCATTTTTGTATTTCACGACCTCACCCGGCTCAAGCGACTGGAAAACCTGCGGCAGGAATTCGTGGCCAACGTCAGCCATGAACTGCGCACGCCACTCTCGATCATCAAGGGCTACGTTGAGACACTGCTCGACGCCGAACAGGACACTGGGGCAACATCCCATCGCTTTCTCAAAAAAATCGAGAACCACTCCGACCGGCTGACGTTTTTAATCGAGGATATCCTGACACTCTCCCACCTCGAGTCCGGCGACATCGGCCTCGACCTGCGGGAAGTGAACATTCACCGGATCGTCGAGAGCGTGCTTGATGGCCTGCGAGAGATGGCCGGCAAAAAAGAGGTGGTACTCAAAAACAACGTGCCGGAAGACACCCCCCTCCAAGCCGACAGCCAGCGGCTGTTTCAGGCGATCAACAACCTGGTCGAAAACGGAATCAAGTACGGCGGCACATGTGTCTGCGTCTCAGCCAGCCAGGCGAATGGCGAACTCGACCTCTGCGTGAAAGACGACGGCCCCGGCATCCCTGCTGAAGCTTGCGATCGAATCTTCGAACGATTCTTTCGCATGGACAAGGCGCGCTCCCGGGAACTGGGGGGCACCGGCCTTGGCCTAAGTATCGTGAAGCATGTCACCCAACTCCACGGCGGCACCGCCCATGTCAAGAGCACGATTGGTCAAGGAGCCAGCTTCCACCTCACCTTACCAATCCGGAACATGACCACCCACATCCAGGCCGAAGCCACTTAGCTGGGCATCAACAAGCCAGCCATGGTTGCGGTAAGATAGCAGGCAAGCAATCCACCCAACATCGCCCGGAGGCCAAGCTTGGCCAGATCCGCCCGCCGACCTGGCACCAGTGTGCCGATCCCACCGATCTGGATGGCCACGCTGGCAAAGTTCGCGAAGCCACACAAAGCATAGGTCGCGATCGCACTGGTTCGCGGGCTGAGCGCCCCCTCTCCCTCCATCATGCCAGAGAGGTGCAGGTATCCTACGAACTCGTTGAGTACTACACGCTCACCCAGCACTGAGCCTACCCGAACGCACTCATCAGCTGGCACACTCATCAGCCATGCAAACGGCACATTCAGCCAGCCAACTGCCTCCTGAATTGTGAAGCTCCACGCCGTCCACGACAGCACCCAGGCGAGAATGGCGTTGGCCATGTAAACCAGCGCAACAAACGAGATGAGCATCGCGATGACATTAATCGAGAGGCGCATGCCGTCCGACGCCCCCTGACACAGTGCGTCCATGCTGTTGGCTGCCGTGCTTTTGGGCAGCTCACACGCCGCATCCACTGTTGCGCTCTTTTCCGTCTCCGGAAACATCAATTTTGCGATCACCAACGTGCCCGGCGCACTCAGAATCGATGCAGTGAGCAAATGCCCGGCATCAATCCCCAGCGAGGCATAGGCGGCCGCCACGCCGCCAGCGACCGTCGCCATCCCGCCAACCATCAGTGCCATCAACTCGCTGCGCGTCATCCCGTCGAGATAAGGCTTCACCACCAGCGGCGCCTCGGTCTGGCCCATGAACACATTCGCGGCTGTGGCAAGCGTCTCGCTGCCGCTGGTGCGCATCGTCCGACGCATCACCCACGCAATGCCGGTCACCACCCATTGCAGCACTCGCCAATGGTAAAGGAGCGATGACAGGGCCGAGACAAGTATGATTGTGGCCGGAATGGCGATGGCAAAAATGACTCCTTCCCCAAAAGCCTCCTGCATCTTTCCGCTATCACCAAGCGCGCCAAACACCAACCGGGCCCCCTCGCCGGCAAACTCGTTCAGCTTTGCAATGGCGACATTGGCCGCCTCGAACAGCCCTTGACCAAGCGGCGTCTGGAATACAGCCAAGCCGATGAGTAACTGCAGTCCCATCCCCCAGGCCACCACCCGCCACGGCACCTGACGTCGGTTGGATGACATGGCCCAGGCTAATCCCAGGAACGAGACAACCCCCAACAAACTGACCAACCGCAGCGTCATGCGAATGGCCGGACGCTAGTGGCCCCCTTGGGCAAGTGCAAGCCCGCGAGCCAATCCAATGGATCCCATCTTTTCAATTGAAATTCTGGCACCTCAAATTACATTTGCGGCGTTCAATGATGATGCACTCTGCCCAGAATCGGCCTGAACCGAAATGGCCTTTCAGTAGGGAACACCACGGACTGCTTTGGCTGTTTCTCTGCGGAGCGCTCATCTTCGTTACATCTCGTGTGCCCGCAGAAACAGGCGCGGACAGTGAGCATCCCGTTAGTTTCAACCAGGACGTCAGCCCCATCCTATCCAAACATTGCCTGGAATGCCACGGTCCCGATGCCAACCAGCGCAAGGCGGAGCTGCGGCTTGATCTCTTTGAGGCCGCAACCTCTCAGCGCAAAGCCAAGTCCGCGGCGATCCTTCCGGGCGACTCGACCGCCAGTCCTCTGATCCAACGAATCAGTTCCAACGACCCTGATGAGCGCATGCCACCCCCGGAGAATGGTGCCCCGTTGAGCGGAGCTGAGATCGCCATGCTCAAGGTCTGGATTAATCAGGGAGCATCTTATGAGCGCCACTGGGCGTTCCAACCCGTAATCAAGCCGGAACTTCCCAAGGTCAGGAACTGTGATTGGACAAGCCGCCCAATGGACCGCTTCATCCTGGCCAAGATCGAGGAGGCCGGCCTCAAACCAGCCAAACAGGCTGATCGGCGCACCCTGATCCGGCGGGCCTACCTCGACCTTATCGGTCTACCGCCCACCCCGGATGAAGTCACGGCATTCCTTCGGGACACCTCCCCGCACGCCTGGCAAAGGGTGGTGGAACGCCTGCTGGCCCTGCCAGCGTACGGCGAGCGGTGGGGACGGCATTGGTTGGATGTGGTACGCTATGCCGACTCGAACGGGAGCGACGAAAACCACGCCTACCCCCACGCGCACCATTATCGCAACTATGTAATCAACTCGCTCAACATGGACCTGCCGTACGACACGTTCCTCCACGAACAACTCGCAGGAGACTTGCTCGACGGAAGGAAAAACCGGGAGCGGGCCGCAACGATGTTGACCGCGACTGGCTTCCTGTCAATCGGAACCAAGATTCTTGCAGAGCAGGATCCGGTCAAGAAAAGGGCGGACATCATTGACGAACAGATCGGCACATTCGGCCAGGCAATCCTCGGGCTGACACTGGCCTGCGCCCGGTGCCACGATCACAAGTTTGACCCCATCCCAAGCCGCGACTACTACTCACTTGCCGGCATCCTTCACAGCACCGACCTGAACGACCGGCCACTGGAGACCCCCGGGTTTCTCGCCGATAAGAAAGCCTTCGAACAGGAGACTGGACTGCTAAAGGATCTGCTCAAAGAGGCGGGGGAAAAGCTGGCTGGAACCCTTGATATGGAAAGCAAAATCCAGTGGCAGGCGGAAAAATTCGATCGTGGAAACGTGATCGTGGACACCGAAAGGTATGGCAAGAATATTGGGATCATCTCCGATCCCGGGGGACAGAAGAACTTCGCCGAATACGACCTCGCGGTCAAAACCCCGGGACTGTTTCAACTGGAACTGCGTTATGCCGCGGAGAAATCGCGCCCGGGACGAATCCTAATGGATGGCCAATCGGTCATTGACAACGCCATCTCAAAAACCACCGGCGGTTGGCTTCCCGAACATCAGCAGTGGCATGCCGAGGGGCTACTCCGGGTCGTCATCGGGCAGTTCACCCTCCGGATCGAGTCCGAGCCCATGATGTCGCACATTGACCAGGTGCGCCTGATACCGCTCAAGGGGGATTCCAGCAAGTTGGACAAAATCAATGCTGAGATCGAGAGTTTGAATCGCCAGATTGCTGAAAAACAAAAGGCGGAACCAAATCCGAGGATGGTCATGGCTGTGAAGGAGGGCAAGGTAAGGGATGTCCAACTGCATATTCGCGGCAGTCATCGCGAACTTGGGGACATGATTCCGAGAGGAGCACCCGTCGGATTTGGCTTTAAGGGAATTCCGGAGGTTCCGCCGGGTGAAAGTGGCCGCCTGCAATTAGCGGAGTGGCTGACTCGCTCCGACCATCCCCTCACGGCGCGAGTGATAGTCAACCGAATTTGGCGCTGGCATTTTGGCCGTGGAATCGTCGCCTCGCCGAACAATTTCGGGACCATGGGGCAGAGGCCCACCCATCCCGGACTGTTGGATCACCTATCTCTCCAACTCATGCGCTCAGGCTGGTCGCTCAAGTCGCTCCACCGGGAAATTCTCAACTCCAGCACATACCAACTGGCGTCGAACGTGAAAAACGCCGTCGCAATGGAACAGGATCCTGACAATCTCCTGCTATGGAAGCGGGACATGCGCCGGATGGAGGCGGAAGTGTTTAGAGATAGCCTGCTTCAGCTTTCGGGCCGATTAAGATGGGCGATGGGAGACGGGTCGATGCAGGTCAAGTCACAGGACCCATCGCCAGTCGACTTGGCCAGTAACCAGAAATTCTATGAGCAAAGCGACCGGCGCAGTGTTTATCTGCCGGTGGTTCGGTCCAACGTCTACGACCTGTTCACGCTTCTTGATTTCCCGAACGCCGCCGAGTCGGTCGGCAATCGGGTCACCACTACCGTGCCAACTCAGGCGCTGATGATGATGAACGGCGGATTTCTCATGAACGAATCTCGGCGGATCGCGAAAAACTGGCAATCCACCCCCGGAAAGGAATTGGCACCCTCCTTAAATCGGCTCTACCAGGCCGTGCTGACGCGTTCCCCCACCCCTGATGAAATGCAGTGGGTTGCTCATTTTCTTAAGAATTATTCCGCCGAGAACACCGATCCAAACATGGCAGAATCGTGGGGTGCACTTTGCCACACCCTGGTCATGTCCAACGACTTCATTCATGTTTGGTAAACAAGGCAACCGAACAAACAGACTCAGCGAATTGAAACAAACAGAAAACATCGCAGCATCAATTCAGTCCTATTCCCGACGAGCGATGCTCAAGCGGATGTGCCTTGGTTTTGGGGGAGTGGCGCTGCAGGGGATGATGCCTCACAGAACGAATGCTGCCGCCGCGATACCAACACTCTCCCCACTGGCCCCACTGAAAGCTCAAATTCGCCCCCGGGCCAAGCGGGTGATTTTCCTGTTCATGCACGGAGGCCCGTCACACATCGATTTGTTCGACTACAAACCCCGCCTTTACAAGGAACACGACAAGCCGCTTCCATTCAAGGAGCGCGAGGTGCAGTTTGCCAACCGGGCCAACATCATGAAACCGCCCTGGGGCTTCCGGCGTGTGGGCGCCTCAGGCCACTGGATGTCCGAATTGTGGGAGCATCTCCCAGAGGTAGCGGACGACCTGTGCGTGATCAACTCCGTCTGTGAAACCAATGTCGCCCACGGCGGTGCCTGTATGAAGATGCACTGTGGGGACGAGGCGTTTCTCCGTCCCAGCATGGGGGCATGGGTCAGTTATGGCCTGGGAACGGAAAACAACAACCTTCCCAGCTTCATCACTATTTGCCCCACTACCCTTCACGGCGGGGTTAATAATTTCGGCGCAGCGTTTCTCCCTTCCATCCATCAGGGCGTCCCGTTGGGTGCCCCTGGCTATCCCAACACCCTAGCCAAGGACGCCCGGTTCAACTATATGACGAACGATTCGCTGAGTCCGCGCCAGCAGAAACTTCAACTCGAGTTATTGCGAAAACTGCATGAGCAAAACACTACCAACTCAGCAATCAACGAAGCCCTAGAAGCCCGCATCCAGTCGTTTGAACTGGCCTTTCGGATGCAGACGGAGGCCCCGGACGCAACCGACCTTTCCGGCGAATCCGAAATGACCCGGAAACTGTACGGCATCAACGATCCGAAAACCGAAAACTTCGGACAAATGTGCCTGCTCGCGCGGCGCTTCGCCGAGAGAGGCGTTCGCTTCATCCAGGTCAGTCACGCCCACAGCCTCCCGTTCAACAACGAGCAATGGGACCAGCATTCCCACCTTGAAAAAGGCCACTCGATCAACATCAGGCAAATCGACAAGCCAATCACCGGGTTGATTCGTGACCTGAAGCGACTGGGCCTGCTGGAAGACACACTCGTTCTCTGGGGAGGGGAGTTTGGTAGGACGCCCACCGCACAAGCGGGCAGTGGCGAAAGAGGGCGCGACCATCATCCCGACGGCTTCACCGTCTGGATGGCAGGTGGCGGCGTCAAGGGAGGTTTCCGGTACGGCGCCACCGACGAATACGGATACCATGCCATCGAAGACAGGATGACCGTTCACGACCTGCACGCGACGCTGTTGCACATCCTTGGACTGGATCACACCCGATTAACATTCGAGAATTCCGGCAGGGATTACCGTCTGACCGACGTCTACGGCAACCCCGCAACACGGATACTGGCCTGAATTGTTTCGCTCGGTCAAGATCAAGTCCGGGGCAGTCTGTCCACAGCGTTATTTCGAGCAGCATCAGCTAATTATTGCAGCATACAACACCGAAGTAGATGCAAAGAAAATCGAACCGAAAGAGAACTCAGCGATCCCGAAACATCTTGCAAAAAAGTCCTGAGAATTGCAGCTTTCTAGCCGTCAAGTTAAACAACACAAAAAATGAAACGTCGTAATTTTATTAAGTCCGCTACGATCGCAACCAGTGCATTATCGCTGCCAAGATTTTCGTTCGCTGAAAAGGGAAAGACAGATAAAATAAATGTTGCCGTGGTTGGGGTGGCCGGCATGGGAGGATATGCGCTTGGTGAAGCGGCCAAACAAAACCTGGTGGCAATGTGTGATGTCGATGAGGCCAGGGCTGCCGGCGCATACAAAAAATTCCCGAGTGTTCCGCGCTTCAAGGATTTTCGAGTCATGCTCGACAAAGTAGGCAATGACATTGACGCAGTGTCGATTTCGACTCCTGACCACACCCACTTTGCAGCCGCCATGGCAGCCATGGAAAGAGGAAAGCATGTCTTTGTTCAAAAGCCTTTGGCTCATAATATCTGGCAGGTTCGCACCCTTCGCAAAGCCGCCAGACATTACAAGGTGATCACCCAGATGGGTAATCAAGGGCATACCTTCACAGGTATGCGCCGTATCAAGGAATGGGTGGATGCTGGAGTAGTCGGCGATGTGAGCAAAGTCATTACCTGGACCAATCGCCCCAACCCGCCATGGTTCGTCCCTCCCAAATCATTCCCGCCAGTAACAGGCCCCGCGCCAGCCACCCTCGATTGGGATTTGTGGCAGGGGCCTGCGAAGCGTCAGGAGTACAGCGCGGACTATGTTCCAGTCAAATGGCGCGGATGGTGGAAATACGGTTGTGGCGCCTTGGGCGACATCGGCTGCCACACCTTTGACGCCCCATTCTGGGCACTCGGCCTTGGATCACCCACCAAGGTTGAAATCGATCGAAAGAATCCACCGGGCAAAGGGTTTATACCGATGGGATCAGTGGTGACCTATCACTTCCCGGCCCGAGGCAACAAACCGCCCGTTACCCTCAAGTGGTATGAAAAGGGCTACGAAGTCCCGAAACCCAAGCGGTGGCAGAAAGGCAAAAGCCTACCCAGCCAGGGTGGCATGTACATGGAAGGAACGAAGGAAACCCTCTTCCATTCAGGCATGCGCCCCAACAGCCCCATGATCACTCCCGGCGAACGCTTCATGGAAATCAAAAGCGAACTGGTGAAAATCCCAAAATTACCCGCCGTAGGAAATGGGCCCATTGAAGAATGGTACCGAGCCATTAAAGGGGATGGTCCCATGCCCGGTTCGAATTTCGACTATGCCGTTCCGCTCACGGAAATGGTGCTTCTCGGAGCGCTCGCTCAACGCACTGGAAAAACCATCGAATGGGACAGCAAGAGAATGAAAGTCATAAACGAGCCTCAGCTTGATGAACTTATTAAGGAACCGACTCACGAAGGATGGCAATATGGAGAATCACTGGGGTAAACCGGCTCGTATAATTTAGATTCAGTCACCCATCCTTATTAAACGATGAAGGCTTTTTGCTGCAATAGTTAGAACGCCTTGAAAGCTCCGCTCATCGGGATGACGGTCGGCTCACTATGAAATCACAACTAATCACGACAATTGCAGTCACGCTTTTGCTGGGATGTGGTGAGTCGCAGCAGTCGATTCCTCAAACAAAAAATGAGCCTGCTGCTGAATCTAATCTAGTAAAATCAAAAGCAAACAAGGCGCTGCTTAATGATGCCAATAAGAGGAATATTGAAGAAGCTAAGCAGGCTGTTACTGGTGGCGATGAAGGACTACTGGGACACTGGAAATTTGAGGGGGACATCTCCGACAGTTCAGGCAATGGCAACAACGGAGTAGCCATCGGCGGACCGGGATTTGGAGAAGGTAGGATCGGTAAAGCACTGAAACTAAACGGTCTCAGCCAACGTGTTGAACTACCGAAGCTTGCCTCGAGTATCAACCGATTGACCATTGCGACCTGGATGCACGTCGACCATATGCCATTGAACGAAAAGTTTGTGTCGATCTATCACAACAACGGGTGGTCGATGGGGGATGTTCATTTAGGTTATACTGGGCAAGAAGGAGTCTTGGACCTGGGGATCAACGGGAATATACCCAGTATGTGCATCCCAACTTTTAGGGTTAAAGATATTCAGAAGCGTTGGGTCCACCTGGCGACTACCTACAATGCGACCGACAAGAAGGAGGTCCGGTTTTATCTTGACGGTCAACCAGGGGAGGTTTTCAAACTCAAAGAGGCGAATCCTGTCAATCTGGGCCCGGCGAGGATCGGTGCCTGGGATGTAGAACCGCGTTGGTTCGCTGGCCAAATTGACGAGCTATACATCTACGAACGAGTGCTGACAGAGGAAGAGATTCGGACGATTTTTGAGCGCAGGCTCTAGAATGCGGCACTGAGAGTAGCAAAGAGCAGTCACAGACGCGCCCCTCGACTGACACAGCACTCAGGGCCTTGGAGACAGCATAGTTGGCGTTTTTGTGAGTAGGAGGCGTTTCATGGTTCATGGATTTCCAACGAATTCAAATCCCCTGCCCCATCGATTTCAAAGCTCAGAACTATACTGAACAGAAACCCTGCGGACTACTGCGGGATCCTTCGATGAGATACGACAGGATGACATGTTTCCCGGAGACATTTCAGTTGGGAGGCACTCTTGCTGCTAAACACCTTTCGGAGCTTACTCCTTTTGTTGTCTTGTCACATGTGTGCCATTCATGAACCCCAATAGAGCAACAAACTAAGACTAGACAATCTAGCACCATATAAACGAATCGGATAAGCGGGCAGGGCAGAAAAGGCAGGATGAACATTTTCGCATGCGCATGTTAGCAATAGGCAACTCCCGTTATCTGACTATTTTGAAATGTTTTTTAGTAACGGAATTGAACCGGCGGATTTAGTCCCGTCTGGTTTTTCAATTTCAACCCACCATTGGACGTTATCGGGTAGTGGATCGGGAGCTATTGCGTGGATGTCATAGTCGTCGTGGGATGAGTCATATTCGCCTTTTCCAACAGAAGAAAGGGTGCGGTCTGCTGTTCCAATCCACGCGCGAATTGTGGAGGAACCGCTGTCGTTATAGGGAAGTTTGATCACAAGGTGTCCCTCCTTGGCAGGCTCAACGCTTCCATGGTCTTGGGCAGCTTCAACGGAAATCCCCGAAATATCATGAGCACCGAGAGGAACCTCGGTGTGCTCATGTCCATGCTCCTCTTCAGCAGTTGCAGCGGAACCATTCGAGGCAGTGTTCTGGTGCGTGTTTTGATTGTTATTGCCGCAGGCACTCAGCAATGAGGCAACAGCCAATGACACCGTAGCATTTTTGATTTTATTCATTATCGGATGCTTATCTAATTATTATTGATTGATTTATGTCTATCTATATGGAAGTTATGGTATACCGCTGAATACCCCGCCGGAACAACAATTAAGTTTAGGAACGTCGATGTCAACAGTCCACCTAAAATCACAATGGAAAGTGGTGAGAGGATTTCATTCCCGGGTTTGTCACCGTGCAAGGCGATCGGCAGAACGGCCAAAGCCGCAGTTAGTGCTGTCATCAAAATTGGCACCAACCTTTCTGATGATCCTTGAATGATTGATTCATAGAGTGATTTGCCTTCAACTTTCATCAAGTGGTCGTAATGATTTACAAGCAGTATCCCGTTCCTTACAGCGATACCAAAAAGTGTGATGAATCCTACCATACTCGCAATTGAAACGACCGGGGCGGTGTACCGGCCTCCTAAATTCAAAAGGGAAAATGTGTTAATCAGAACATTCGGCGACTGTGCTACATAAATTGCGACAATGCCTCCAATCAAAGCAAGCGGCAGATTGACCATTACTAGTAATGCCACCCTAATTGATCCGACGGCGTATTGTAGCAGCATTGCTACGAGCAGAATGACTAGAGCAGTGAAAATTAGTATTGTTTTGCTGGCGGCTTGCTGAGCCTCAAACTGTCCTCCATAGTGTACGGAGTAGCCGTATTGATGCACAATCGGATCGACGCGTTCCCGAACTTTTTGAACAATATGCCCCAGGTTAAAACCTTCCTGAATGTTCATTGTGACAACGGCTTTTCTTTGCGTATTCTCTCGGGCAATCAGATTGGATGTCATTTCTGGCCTGATTTCTGCCACTTCATGGAGTCTTACCAACATTCCACTCTGGCCTCTGAGAATTAGGTTTTTGAGATCATTCAAATCATCGCGTTCGGACTCTGCGAGTCGGACCGTCAGATCATACCGTCGGTGTCCTTCATTGATTTCGACGACCTTTACACCATGAATCGCATTACGAACTTGTCTGGTGGCGGAGAGGGGCGTCAATCCGTAGGCTGAAAGATCGTTTGCTCGATATTCCACAGGTAACGACTGGACCATGACCTCACGATTCGCTGCGACATCCCTTGTTCCAGGAAGAGATACAAGGACGCCTTCAATCTCTTTTGCGATTGAACGCAGCTTTGGGAGGTCATCTCCAAAGACATTAATCGCTATAGCGGCAGGTGTGCCAGAAAGAATATGACTCAGACGGTGTTCGATGGGTTGACCGATATTCGTGGTAATTCCGGGTATTTTCCCGATAATGCGGCTGATTCCCTGTCGAACGTCTTCCTTTCTAAAACCGGGTTGTATCGTGACATCAATCTCTGAACTGCTTACCGGTTCTGCATGTTCATCGCGTTCGGCTCTTCCTGTGCGGCGCGTTACGCTACGAACTCCCTTCAACCGCAACAGTTGCTTCTCGATTGACATAGCCATTCGACCACTGGCTTTTAACGATGTTCCGGGAGGCGCGAAGAGCCCGATAGTGAACGTCCCTTCATTGAATTCTGGCAAAAAGGATTTTCCGAATGTGGATCCTAGCCATAGCGAACATGCGGTAGCAATTAAAGCAAGGGATAGTACTTTTTTTCTAGAGCGTAATGCCCATACAAGTGCAGGTTTATAGACCCTTTTTAAACAACGAACGAAACGTGTGTCGCTGGACTCTCCTTGATTAATGGGGTCTCTTATCAAATAACGACACATTGCTGGTGTCACTGTGAGTGCCACAAGTAGAGACGCGATAATGGAAACGCCAAAAGCTACGCCAAGGGGACGAAAGAATCTTCCTTCGACGCCATCGAGAAACATAAGCGGCAGGAACACTAGCACGATGATAATCGTTGCGAATACCATTGCGGGTCTGATTTCATTGCTTGCATCAAAAATCACTTTAAGGCGGTTTTGTCGATTGGCTTTTGTTTCAACTGAGACTTGATTTAGACGACGATACACATTTTCAACGTCAATAATAGCATCATCGACCAAACTTCCAACAGCGATAGCAAGCCCACCTAGAGTCATTACGTTTGTGGTCATTCCAATCCAATCGAGCGCTAGGACACCAACAGCCAGCGAAAGCGGGATGGCAGTTAGTGTGATGACGGTTGTGCGTACGTTCAGCAGAAACAAAAGTAAGATGACGGTGACAATAATGGCCGCATCACGAAGTGCGAACGCCACGTTTGTTATCGAAAGGTTTATGAAATCAGCTTGCCGGAAAATATGACGGTTGATGAAAATGTGATCCGAGAGTGATTTCTCCAATTCATCCAGCATACGATCTATGCGCTTTGTTATCACCAATGTGTTTGTACCTGCCGTTTTTTGCACGGTCATCACCACTGCGGGTTTTCCGCCATCCGCACCCGAGCCTCGCTTTGGCGCCGGGCCGAGCCTAACTTCGGCCACTTGGCCTATTTTTAATGGAAACCCATCGTGATATTTAATGACGGTGGCTTCGATGTCACCGACAGAACGCACTCGACCACTCTGCCGCACTGGCATTTCCAATGAATCAATGTCCGGGAGATATCCGGCGCTCAACGTACTGTGTGAGGCTCGAGCCGCTTCAATGACCTCATTCATTGTAAGACCATAGAGTTGGAGATCATCTTGACGAACTAACACCTGATATTCGGGAAGTTCGCCGCCAATCACTGAGACTTGGGATACGCCTGGAATGGCCAGCAACTTGTTTCTGAGTTCAAATTCTGAAAAGGCACGAATTTCGAGGTCGCTTAATTTGCTTTCAGGAGAAGAGATCGCAAGCAACATAATTTCGCCTGTAATTGAAGTAATTGGCGTCATTTCTGCGTGTGCACCCGTCGGCAAATCTCCTCGAACTGTGTCGAGTCGTTCGGAAACTAATTGTCTGGCAGTAATAATTTTCGTGCCCCATTCAAAATCCACATAGGCAATCGAAAGCCCAATAGCACTCGAAGTGCGCACTCTCCTCACTCCTGGCACACCGTTCACCGACGTTTCGATCGGGAAGGTGACATATTGTTCCACTTCATCCGCAGCAAGCCCGGGCGCCTCTGTCATAATCACAACAGTTGGTGCATTTAGTTCAGGGAATACGTCCACAGGTTTGCTTGGCAGTCGGAAGGCGACAAAAGCCAGAAGAATTCCAGCAGAGAGCAAGACCAAGGCTGCATGATCCAGAGAAAATTGTATAAGCCGGCTTAGCATATGGTTAATGGCTTTTATGGAAGGTGCCATCTGCATGGAAATGGCCGCCTTGTTGCGTTTTGCCGCTTTTGGCAGTTGCCAATTTTAATTCATATGCTCCATTGAGCACGACCTCGTCATTCGGGCCAACCCCGCTCTTAATCTCAACCCAACGGTCATCATTAATTCCGAGATCCGCTTCCACGCGAATGACTTTGTTTGCGTTGAATGGGTCTCGTTTAAAGAATACGTGGTTCAGGCCATCTTTGACAACAGCAGATAGCGGGATTGTCAGTACTAGGTCTTCGGTCCATTCAGTCGCAATTTCCATGAAGGCTGCTATGCCTGGTTTGATCCAAGGTTTTAGTTCCTTGGGAGTTGCAAATAAGGAAATCGTTCTCCGGTTTGGATCTGCCTCTAATCCGATCTTGAAATCAGCTACGATCGATTCGTTGATGTTCGACTGCTTCGCTAGTGGAGGCACAATCTGCACCTCTTGTTCGTTTTGAAAATTAATTAAATCGCTCTGTAATCCGGTTGCCCGGAATCTAATCTTTGATGGATCGACAGTCGTTACAACCAATGTTGTATCATCCACAAACACGCCATCAGTGACTGCCAGAGATTCGACGACACCGGGCTCCTCGGCACGCACTTCAATTCGATCGATCACCTGATAAAACGGAACGGATTTTTCATTATGGTCAATCCTTTTGATGAGATCCTCCTCGGTGATTTGCTCGCTCTCGAAGGCGTAACAGAGGTTTAGCACCTTGGTGGCATGGCTGACAGCTTGCTGGAATCCTGCTTCCTGCTTGGTGAGATCAGCACTCAATTCGGTCATGCTTGCTTCCAAATCCGCCCGTTTGAATTTCGCCTGCCTCAACGCATCTACCCGTTTTTTTACGGCTTCAAACTTGGATCTTGCCTGATTCAATGCAGCACTGGCCAGACTTATCCTTGTTTGCATCTCCAACCATTCGGTCGATCGGAAATGATAGAGAACGGCGCCAGGTTTTACTTCGTCGAATTGGTCCACGGCCAATTCAATGACTCCGGAAAGCATCGCCCGGTACTCGTGTCTCGCTAGGGGTTGCAGTTCAAATGCGCCAGGGACACGGATGGTTTTAGATATGTTGCGTCTTTCGACTTTAGCGAAAGTAATATCTAGGTTTTTTTGGACAACAATTGGGATATCGACACGGTTGATCGGTGTTTCAGTCGTTGGCGTATCATTAACAACACTTGGATCATTACGCTTGCAGGCTGTGGAGATAACACAAAGAACGAACAATATGGTTCTTGTTGTATAGTATGATTTCATGGGAGTGAGTTGTAATTTTGAGCTGTGGTTGCATCGTTGATGGGGCCAATCAGGAAATTAATGGCATTTTGTGTAATTGAGGCTTCAAGTTGCGCATCGATAAGTTTCAGTTTTATTTCACATGTTCGCACGAGGCTTTCCAACATGACCAAACTGCCGCGCTCCCCTAAACTAAGGAGTTGGTATGCGTCAACAACCTGTTGATCGACCATGGGTACGATGGTTTTTTCCATTGTATTCTGTCGGATATGGATTCCATTCAAACGAGCTTGCAACACAGCTAATTGCCCCGCCATGCGCTCGTACGCCGTTTCGAATGCGGCACGCGCAAGATCGCGTTCTGCCCGGGCTTTCATAATTCCTTCTTTGTTGGAATTCAGAATTGGCAACGGAATGCCGCCTGCAAAACCAATGCGAGATTGTCGGGTTTCATTTTCCACCTGTGGCCCAATGGTTAAGTCAGGATACTGTTTGCGAACCTCAACGAGCAAGGTTCGCTCCGCAACTTCGTATTCGCTTCGAAACCGAGCAAGGGTTGGATTGCGGTCTAACCTCAGTAAGTCTTCAGGATTCTCATTCAGTACTGTTAGTGATGCGATCAATACCAAAGGTGCTTTAGGCGAAAGGCCCATTAAGGATCGAATGTTTTGAACCTCTTCTTCAAGGCTTGATCTTAACTGTTCCAGTTTTGCACGCATTGACTCTCTTTCAATCACAAACAATACCGCTTCCGTCTTGAGCAATTCACCTGAATCGGCAAGCAGCTTCGTGGATTCAATGACGGCATCCAATTTGTCGATAAAGGCTTCGATTTGATTTATCTTGAGTTTTTTGGCCGACCAGGACAGCCAACTTTCACGGAGCCTTTTTAGTACGTTCCATTCGGCCTCAGCAATCCTTTCTAATTCATGAATAATTTCTGCTGCAGCCAACATTTTTTTTGCCCCTAGGCGTCCAGAAACCGGTAGGGTAAGGGAAAGTGATGAACTGACATACCAAGGATCAGGAATACTTTCCGCAATTTTTAATATGTTGAGATTAAATATCGGATCTTGCCAGCGTCCGGCATATGGCGCCTTTGCTTTGACGACCCTGGCACGCAGTCGAGCTAAACGAAGTTCGGGATTGAACACCAATGCTATGATATTTCCTTCGCTCACCGTTAGCCCATCTGAGGGATCGAAATTAGTGCTTTTTGCAGAACCTGGGGTGTACAGGCCCAAAGCGAATCGGCCTACTTCATCACCGGAAGGTGTTCTTTCCTGCCAAATTTGACGGTGCGAGGTCTGGTCCAATGGTTTGGGTTCATACGTTTGACACCCTGTAATAGTAATCAATCCTGTAGCAACTCCAAACAAACGAACGACAGACGCGTTTGCACGCTTATGTATCATTTTTTTTCTTTATAATGTTTGAGATATGCCGATATTTATTCGCAATCGGCGTATTACTGATTTTTCCACTTAGGGAAAAATTAATTAATCATTTAGGCGGCTTGGAAAGCGGATTTCCTGCCGTTAGAAGATATAGGAGGGGCGTTAGGTTGAACGCTGTGTGCTAACTGAAGAGAGGCTAAATAGTAATGTTCAGAAACGATACCCAACAGCGGCGGTGCGTTGGCAAACTCAAAAAAAACATCTGCCCAGACTGTCAGCAATCCCGATCCAAGAAAAATATTAATTTCCAGATATTTCTTAGGTACTGCTAGTTTGTTCTTTGACAAGCGTGAAATCCCATTGAAATCAGGAATCAAAAGCGAACTTTGGGAATCTTCGTCGTCAGATTTGTGGTTATCTTGATCGTGAGAATGGTGATGGTGATGGTGAGAATGGTGATGGTGATGGTGAACGATTTCGGATGCGGCCAACCAAACATCATGGTACGCCGCCCCGAACCAGCTCAACAGAGTGGCCAACGAAAGTAAGGTTGTTGACAATGGTTTTCTCAAAAAAAAGTAGTATCAACTAGCCCATGAGGGTAGTCAACTTTAATATTAGATTGAATATTACGTCCAGAACCATCATAGCCGATGAATTAGCATGCTAAGAGCAGTTAAAAATGTAGTAGTGGAATTCCGTGGCAGCAGTGACGAAAACTAAGGATGTAGATATTAAATGCTGCCAATAATCAATCTGAACTTTGTGGGACATGAAACACGGCGGCAAGACCAAGAAGAAACTGGAAACTATAAAGGGAGGTGAACCACCTACCACTCACAGCAATCGCAGCTTTGATGTTGAATAATAGAGATATGCTGGTGAGATTAATATACGCTTTGTTTGGATCGTTTCTAAGAACTGCCATTGCGGGCTGGTTTTTTGATGGATTCAACCACTAGCTGATTTCCTTCTAAGCTTGGATTAGTGGCGTCTTGGCTTTTGTTTGGGGTGAAGCATTCCTTGAGCGGTTAAAATGCTGGGGCTAAACCATACCACTACACTGCTCGACTCTACTCAAAAATGAAACACGTGTTTCGTTTTTCTTCAGCTTTTTATTCTCGATCCGTTTAATTATTAACTGAATGGTATTTTCTTCGGTTTTCTCGGGAAACAAGCAAGACCCGAATTCACTAATTATTCAGTCGATGTAAACGAATTCATTGGCGTTCAGAAGGACGCGACAGAAACCAACCAGAGCGTCATCGACATTCTCCGCTTGCCCAAGAAACTTGACGAAGTGCGAGGTCTCCTCGTGAGTTGGCAGACGGGAAAAGACCAAACGATAGGCCAAACGCACTTGTTCCCATTCCACATCCCCTGCCTCACTACCAATGCGCCTGGCCAAGGCAAGCGCTTCCTCGTTCGCGAAGTCGCCGTTGAACAGTGACAACGCCTGAAGCGGCGTAACAGAGGTGCGTCGACGTGATCGCGACTCGTCGCAGACGGTCGAGTCAAACGCCTGCATGAACGGCATGTTCAGTGTGCGCTGCTGATAAATATAAATACTGCGCTTGCGACCAGCATGGTCAAGCTGGGTGTCCCACTTGTTCTCGGAGTACTTTACCTCCTCAGCGATGTTGCCGGGCAACGGTGGAAAGATTGGGAGGCCGTACAGTTCCGGGTTCAACCTGCCGCTCACCGCCAACACGCTGTCGCGGATCGCCTCGGCGTCTAGCCGCCGTTGCTCGTAACGCCACCACAAGTCGTTTATCGGATCGATCGTTCTCGCCGCTGCATTTTCAACCATCGACGACTGCCGGTAGGTGCTTGAGGTAACCATGAGCCGGTGCATCACCTTGAGGCTCCAGCCGCTGTCTACAAAACACTTGGCCAACCAGTCAAGCAGGCCGGGATGCGATGCCCCACCGCTGAGTTTCCCGAAGTCGCTCGGCGTCTTGACGATGCCGCGGCCAAAGTGGCCTTGCCAAAGGCGATTCATCATCACGCGTGCGGTGAGAGGGTTGTCCGCACTGGCAATCCACTTGGCTAAAGCCATTCGCCGACTGCGCGTCGGCCAGCGCTTGAATGGATCAAGCCGAATGGCAGCCGGTTTATTGTGACCGGTGAAAACGCTCGGGAAACCGGCTTTTACCACCGAGCCATGGTTGTCGTACTCACCACGAAGTCTGACCGTGGTGGCGGGCACGCCCGGCTCGTATGGCGGCCCAAACGAGTGGCGCAGCGACATGGCAACCGGTTTAAGTCGCCCAAGATTTTGCTTTACGAAGCGCTCACGATTTTCCAACCGATAAAAGAGATCGCGCTCGCTCTTGCTGAAAAGGTCGTTGGTGCGATCGTTAATGTAATCACGCAATTTACGATCGGTCCCCGCGGAGGGATTGATAAAGGTGCCAAGCATGGCACCAGCACCACCAACCTCAAAACCGTAGCCTTCGCCTGTGTGCAAAGCAGAAAAGATGACGACGATTGAGCCGGTTTGATCATCAAGAAACGGGACCGCCCCGCTCCGGGAGATGTTAGCCTTCAGGAAACTCTTGTCGAACATGAGTGCCGGCGCCTCGCCAAGCTGCGTGAGCATCGGCTGCCGTTCAACCTCCGCTTGGGCAAGCGAGATCTTCGTCACTTTATCAACCCATACACTT
>Ga0066866_10000241_pt1 | contig 20707 bp, 19 predicted proteins | sample ETN01SmetaG_3_FD_66435 | JGI IMG/M metagenome (GOLD analysis project Ga0066866, IMG submission 66435) | Marine microbial and viral communities from oxygen minimum zone, Eastern Pacific Ocean - ETNP2014F12-01SV263 | ecosystem: Environmental > Aquatic > Marine > Oceanic ...
CTGATAATCGACAAAGAATGTTAGAATATCATGATTAGATGTATTTCTTGATACAGCAACTCTTCCAAAAACTTCATTGAAATACACTTCACTAGCACCAAACCATTCATCTGTCTTTATATTGCCTTTAGGAAGCTCAATTGCCCCCATTTGTATATATGGATTTTCAGCTGTAACAATAATTTTATTTTTATAGAGGTAATAATTTGGAGCAATCTGAAATGCGATCTCAAGTGTGGTGCTATCAATAGCTGACAGATACGGTTTGAATGCTTGTTTTATGGTTAAAAGGTTCTCTCGATTGAGTTTACCCACAATTGAATCACTGGCAGGAGACTTTTGGTGTTTTGTATCTATGGATGCCATCCATTCTTGTGGGGGGTAGCAAATTCCTATATCTGCACAACCTTGCGAAGAAATCTTAATTTTTATTTGTTCTGATGTTTTATTTCTTTGATTGTAAGGAACATTAAATGAAACATTATTTCTGTATATTTGTTGTACACCAAAGAATTCATCTTCATGGTGAATTCCATCGGGTAAATTTATCTCTCCAAGTTGTATATCAGTTGAAATGGACTGAACATTAATTTTATTCCGATACAGATAATAGCCATCTTCAATGATCCAATTTATTGTAACTAAGGAATCATTATTTTGTATTTCATATTTAAATGCTTCTTCAGCTCTGAGTAATTTATTCGTTGAGACTGTATTGTCAGATGGGTTATTTGCTGGATTTTTATCCGAACAGCCATAAGCGCAAACAAGCACAAGCAATAACATCATTCTTGATGATATATTTCTAATACTATATTTATGTTTATCCATATCTGAGTTTTTTTACAATCTTAATGCTAATGGTATGAAAAAATTATATTAAATAAATCTAAATTATTGCTTACGTTTCTTGAGCAAAAGAAGCATACATCGGCTTTTACCTCTTGTCATTATAGAAATACCTATAAATACAAAAAAGAAATACTTCAAGTATTTTAATAATTTTATGCATTTAGTACTTGAAATTTGTTTCAGCGTCCTTATTATTAGCACTCTTCGTAATTGAGTGCCAATAAGCAACTGTTACAAAGAAATGATATTTTGAGTTAAACAATATTTTAGAGGAGAGCAACCGATGAATATTCGTCCGCTTCATGACCGAGTCATCGTAAAGCGCATGGAAGAAGAGCGTACATCCCCAGGAGGGATCGTGCTTCCAGATGGAGCAACAGAAAAACCAATTAAAGGTGAAGTTGTTGCTGTTGGAAATGGAAAAGTACTTGATTCAGGAGAAATCCGTGCATTGGATGTAAAAGCTGGTGATCAGGTTTTATTTGGTAAGTACAGTGGTACTGAGATTAAAGTTGATGGTGAAGAGCTTCTTGTAATGAAAGAAGATGACATTGTCGCGATTTGTGAAGGTTAATGGAATTGTAATTTCATTTTTTATTAAGAATAAATTTTAAGAGGAAAATCAAATGTCTGCTAAAGAAGTACGTTTCAGCGACGACGCTAGATCAAAAATGTTTGCAGGTGTGAATGTTTTGGCAAATGCAGTAAAGGTAACCTTAGGTCCAAAAGGTCGTAATGTGGTCCTTGATAAGAGTTTTGGTGCACCAACTGTAACCAAAGACGGCGTCTCAGTTGCTAAAGAAATTGAACTTGATGATAAGTTCGAAAATATGGGTGCTCAGATGGTAAAAGAAGTAGCTTCTCAAACTTCTGATATTGCTGGGGATGGGACAACAACAGCCACAGTATTGGCGCAAGCGGTATTAAGAGAAGGCCTTAAGTCAGTTGCTGCCGGTATGAATCCGATGGATCTTAAGCGTGGTATTGACAAAGCGACTGCTGCAATCATTGAGCAATTGCAAAAGATCTCGAAACCATGCAAAGATGACACATCTATTGCACAGGTTGGTAGTATCTCCGCTAACTCTGATACTGAGGTGGGTGAAATTATTTCACAAGCAATGGAAAAAGTTGGCAAAGAAGGTGTTATTACCGTTGAAGAAGGACAAGCATTGGCAAATGAGCTAGATGTCGTTGAAGGCATGCAGTTCGATCGCGGTTATTTGTCTCCGTATTTTATTAATAACCAACAAAGTCAAACAGTTGAGTTAGAGAATCCTTTGATCCTTTTGCATGATAAGAAAGTTTCAAATATACGAGATTTACTTCCACTCCTTGAAGGTGTTGCAAAAGCAGGTAGACCGTTATTGATTATTGCCGAAGATGTTGAAGGCGAAGCTCTGGCAACACTCGTGGTAAATAATATTCGCGGGATTGTAAAAGTTGCTGCAGTTAAAGCACCTGGTTTTGGTGATCGCAGAAAAGCGATGCTTGAAGATATTGCCATTTTAACCGGCGGTAAGGTTATCGCAGAAGAGGTTGGATTATCACTTGAAAAAACTACTATCGAAGATCTTGGTGATGCCAAAAAAGTTCAAATCAATAAAGAGAATACTACAATTATTGATGGAGCAGGAAGCGGCAATGAGATCAAAGGTAGAGTGAATACCATCAATAAAGAAATCGAAGAATCTACTTCTGATTATGATAAAGAAAAATTGCAAGAGCGAGTTGCTAAACTTTCAGGAGGCGTTGCTGTCATAAAAGTTGGCGCCGCCACAGAGGTTGAAATGAAAGAGAAGAAAGCTCGTGTTGAAGACGCTTTACATGCTACTAGGGCAGCCGTTGAAGAAGGTGTTGTTCCAGGAGGTGGTGTCGCATTAATTAGAGCTGTTTCTGGAATATCAAAACTCTCTGGCGATAATGATGACCAGAATGTAGGCATATCAATTCTTAAAAAGGCTGTTGAAGAGCCGCTCCGTCAGATAGTAAGTAATGCTGGTGGAGATGCAAGTGTTGTATTAAATTGTGTAGCCGAAGGTGAAGGCAATTATGGATACAACGCTGCTTCAGGCGAATATGGCGATATGATTGAATCTGGTATTTTGGATCCAACTAAAGTCACTCGATATGCTCTGCAAAATGCAGCTTCTGTTTCAGGTTTGTTGCTTACAACTGAAGCGATGGTTGCGGATGCACCTCAGGATGCAGCTGCAGCTGCACCGGCTATGCCTGATATGGGCGGAATGGGCGGAATGGGCGGAATGGGCGGAATGATGTAATTCATTCTAAGCATCTGCAAAAAAAGAAACCCTGCTTTTGCAGGGTTTTTTGCACCGCCAGTTATGATATCAGGAAGATGATGTTTAATATGTTGGTTAAATCATCTTCTTTGTAAAAATAATTATTTCTACTTGGGTTACTTGACCCTTATCCAGATACGAAATAACAACAAGCTAATTAATATCATTGCATAGATTAGTGGTTCTGTTATGTCTTTTTTAACTTGCCACCAATAATGCCAGACTGCCAAGATACTCGCTATATATATCAAACGATGCAAAAGGTACCAATTTTTTTTTAATTTTCTTTGTATGTTATTGCTTGAAGTGAGTGATAATACAAGGAGTATTAATAGAGCCAAAAAACCAAGGGTTATAAATGGCCTTATGGCTATATCTTCAATAATTGCAGACATAACCATACTTTGTTCAAGAATCAACCAAACCAAAAAGTGCATGCCAACATAAAAAAAAGCAAACAATCCAAACATCCGTCTAAATTGAATTAACCAGTTTTCCCTGGTGAGTATTTTTAGCGGTGTTATCGCTAGTGTTATCAAGATAAAACGTAAACCCCAATTACCAAATCTATCTTGTATGTTCTCAATTGGGTTTGCCCCGAGTTTTCCAGTTAATTCAAAAGCATCGGTTAATACAAGAACAAATGGTAATAGGCAAATTAGAAATATTGGCGGTTTTAAGACTCTTTTGGCTGTTTTAATTGACACCATGATTTTTTAAACACTAAAAGTGTCGACGAAGATTAAGCCCTTCATAAAGATGAGCCACATGTTCACCATAACCATTAAATAGCTGAGTCGGTTGTTTCTTTGCAAAGAGACCACTTCCAATCCTTCTTTCTCTTGCTTGGCTCCATCTAGGGTGAGCTACTTTCGGGTTTACATTGGCATAAAAACCATATTCATTGGGTGCAGCCATCTCCCAGCTTGTTTTGGGTTGTTTTTTTATAAAACTCATTTTAACTATACCTTTTATCCCTTTGAATCCATACTTCCATGGGACCACTAACCTGATTGGGGCACCGTTTTGATTTGGTAATGCTCTGCCATAAATTCCTACAGCCATTATAGGGAGAGGATTCGTTGCTTCTGCAATTGTCAGTCCTTCACGATAAGGCCATCTTAGAACTCTAGACTTTTGACCTGGCATCCTTTCTCTATCAAGTAAAGTTTCGAATTTGACATACCTGGCAGATGAAAGCGGTTTAAATTGTTTAATTATATTTACCAGAGGAATACCAATCCACGGTATAATCATTGACCAAGCTTCAACGCACCGCATCCTGTATATTCGCTCTTCTAACTGATGCGGCCGGATAAGATCCTCTATATCAAAAATACCAGTTCTTTCTGCTTCTCCAGTAACCTCAATTGTCCATGGTCGAGATTCGAAATTTCTTGAATTTCGAAGAGGATCATCTTTGTCGATACCAAATTCGTAATAATTATTGTAACTGGTTACATCTAAGATATTGTTTATCTGCTCTTTGGTGCTGTATTTACTTGGATTTATATCTTTAAGTACGTCAAAGGGTTTCTTAGGCAGTTCTGCGCCAAACAGTTTCTGAGTTAATAAACCTCCGCCAATCAAATAGCCTGATTGCAGAAACTTTCTGCGATTGAAATAATTTGCTTCACTGGTAATCTCGGATGAGTGAATATTATTTGGTTTCTTGATTAGCATATTGAATTATATTTGTTAATTAACAATTAACCCCATTCTTGAACGCGATACACAACATCGCCTCCCGCCCTTAGTCGCCAACCAGTTATCGGGTTATTGTGATAGGGGATAGATCCGGCACCTCTTGTCTTTATTAAGGTTTTTCTGTCAGGTTGAGTATAACCGGTTTCATCTACTGCACGACTTAGAATTATAGTTTCTTTGCCATTCCACTTAAAAAGATGTCTAAATCTTGTATGCGCCTTTGGTAGGATTGGTTCTTGGAGGTTAGCGGGGACCCATGTTGTTCCAGCATCTGTACTGACTTCTGTTTTCATTATTCTCCCTCGACCGCTCCAAGCAATACCTTGAAGTTCTATCCAGCCCTTTTCGACAGTATTAGGGTAAGCAGGATAAGTAATGATTGAACGAGCATCCATACTTAAACTGAATTGCCTGGCTTTGCCGCCCTTGATGGTTTCTGTATATTTTGATGTTTCTTCACGAGTCATAAATGGTCTATCTGAGAATTCCATTCTGCGCAACCATTTAACAGATGAGTTGCCTTCATAACCTGGATTTAATAACCGAATCGGATAACCATTTTCTGGCCTGACAGCTTCTCCATTCTGAGCATAGACGATCATAGATTCACTCCAAATCTGTTTAGGGATGCTACGAGTTAATACTGCAGCGTCAGATCCTTCAGCTAGAAACCAAGTAGCAGAGGGTTTCACACCAACTTCTCTTAATAGGGTTGAGAGCATTACACCAGTCCATTCACTTTGACTGGTCATTCCGCAAATATTTTGTGGAGTAGTATATTCGCCAGCTTCTCTTGCTAAGTTTCCAGAACATTCAATAAAGCAAATACGACTGACTGTCGGGAAGCGTTTTAAATCACTCAATGAAAAAGTCATTGGTCGGTCTACCATGCCGTGAATGATCAATTTATGTTTTTCAGGGTCAATAAGAGGTACTCCTGCATGGTGACGTTCAAAATGAAGATCTGAAGGGGTGATGGTTCCTTGCAGTTGGTGCAAAGGTGACCTAGAGCTGGTTCCAGTGTATCTCACATCGCGCTCATAGCTTTCGAATATTGAGCGTTTCCCAATCTTCGTAGACCATTGACTTGCAGTTACTTTTGCAGGATCGTCAGACGCAAAAGGACGGTCAGTTGAAGTTTGTATTTCCTCGCCATGTGAAGTTTTTGCAAGAATGGTTCCAGCAGCTCCCGCCATACCAGTTAGTACAGTTCTTCTGCTAATGTTTAGTTGCTTAGATTTATTTTTTTTGTTTTTCATGGTTTAGTGCACGACATTGTAATCAAGCCGATCATCGTTAATGAATTTATCGTGTGCTGGCATGATTATTTCTTTTAGTGTGGCCGCAGTCAGTTCAACATCTTCGGAAATAATGTTATTTAAATATAATAAATAGGCTGAAATTGAATATACTTCATCGGATGCAAGTGATCCAGGTGCATTCATAGGCATTGATCTTAGAATATAATCATAAAGAGTGGTGGCATAAGGCCAGTAATTGCCGATGGTGCGGCATTCAAAGCCACAAACAGAAACTCCCTGTGGAAACATTTCTCCCGGTCTAGCAACCAATCGATCATTCAGTCCACCTACTCCATTTTCACCATGACAGAAAGCGCATTTTGTAGCGTAAAGTGCTTTTCCTGCTTCAACTGTTCCTTTTCCTTTTGGCAGTCCGGTTCCATCAGGGCGAACATCTAGATCCCATTTCCGAATTTCTTCTGCTGTAGCAGAATGACCAAAATTAAAAAGTTCTTGAGTAGGTTTATTACTTGTATTTTTGTTAGATATTTGGCTTTCATCAGCAGTTAAATTGCCAATCATCAAGAAACTAACGATAAAGAATATTATATGAGTCTGTAGGTATAATCTCATTCTTGTTCCGTTGTATTTTTGTAATTATGCAATGATATTCTCAAGTTATCTGTCCTCATTCAAGAAAATTTAATTTATTTCTTTTGAAGAGATTTGATAAAATTTATCATAAAGCTTGTATTTTTTTGTTTGTGGCGCTAATTTTTGCATTAGAACGTTGATGGGGACAATATAAGCTATTTTTGTTTATAGCGACTGAAGGATGGTGGAAGCTTCAGAATATGTATAGCTGAAAAATCACCCCGGAGTTATCATCTGAAATGCGATTTGCAGAATAAGAGTGATCGAATTATCCGCGATAAGGATATAATGAGGCGAAAAAATATTTTTCGTAAAACCGGGTGGTACCGCGATAACAATATTATTGCCCCGGACGTTTAAAAGGCGTTCGGGGATTTTTTTTGGATATAATATAAATATGAAGTTTAAAGAAGTAGATACTAGATATAATGGACCAGATCTTGAGAAAGATATTTTGGCGTTTTGGAAGAAAAACGATATCTTTAACAAAACCATTGATCAATCAAAAAATCGTCCATTATTCACTTTTAACGAAGGCCCGCCCACTGCAAACGGTAAACCAGGAATCCATCATGTTTTGGCGCGTTCCTTTAAAGATGCATTTCCTAGGTACAAGACCATGCAGGGATTTCATGTGCCCAGAAAAGCCGGGTGGGATACACATGGGTTACCTGTTGAGCATGAAATAGAAAAACAACTGGGTATTTTCGATAAGAAAGAAATTGAATCCAAGATTGGTATAGCTGAATTTACTAAGCGTTGCCGTAAATCTGTGATGCGCTATATAAAAGATTGGGAAAAGATGACCGAAAGAATGGGTTTTTGGGTCAATACAGAGGAGGCTTATTACACTTTAGATAACAAGTACATTGAGAGTGTATGGCATTTATTACAAAAGATTTGGGATAAAGATTTAATTTACCGTGGTTATAAAGTGGTTCCTTATGATCCACGAATTGGTGCCACTTTATCTTCTCATGAATTGGCTCAAGGTTATCGAGAGGTTGAGGATCCTTCAATATTCGTTCGCTTTGTTTTAGAAGATGAGGAAAATACATCATTTCTTGTATGGACTACTACACCATGGACTCTTCCATCTAACTTAATGCTCGCTGTCGGCGTTGATATTGATTATGTCTACGTGAAAACAGAAAAAGAAACTTTGATTCTTGCTGAAGAGTTATTGGATTCAGTGATGCGAGACAATGCATATACAATCATTAAACGTATTAAAGGGAAAGAGTTAGTAAGCAAGAAGTACCAGAGGCTTTTTGATTATTTAGAAACCAAAGATGGGGGCGTATTTGAAGTATATGCAGCTGATTTCGTTAGCACGGAAGATGGAACAGGAATTGTTCATTGCGCACCAGCATACGGTGTAGATGATTTAGCCCTAGGGCAAGCGAACGATTTGCCGGTTTTGCATGGCGTTGGCCAGGATGGGAATTTTATTCAGGAAGTAGAACCTGTTGCCGGGTTGTTTTTTAAGGATGCTGACAAGATATTAATTCGAATTCTAAAAGATCAAGGTTCGATATATCGTTCAGAGAAATATTTACACAATTATCCGTTTGGATGGAGAACAGGTGATCCGATTATCTATTATGCAAAAAATGCATGGTATATCAGGACTTCAAAGTTCAGTGAACGTATGACGGAATTAAATAAAACCATTAATTGGGTACCTGAGCATATTCGAGATGGGCGGTTTGGGAAATGGTTAGAAAATAATGTTGATTGGGCGTTATCTAGAGAGCGTTTTTGGGGGACACCTTTGCCTGTTTGGACGGATAATGAGAATAATTATCTTTGCGTGGGATCATTAGAGGAATTAGAACAACTGTCTGGAAAGAAATTAGGCAAACTAGATTTGCATCGTCCAAATATTGATGACATAAGCTTTGAGAAGGACGGCAAAACATGGACCAGAGTACCTGAAGTGATTGATTGCTGGTTTGATTCAGGTGCAATGTCATACGCTCAATATCATTATCCTTTTGAAAATAAAGAGGGGTTTGATCAACGATTCCCTGTTGATTACATTTGTGAGGCCATTGATCAAACTAGAGGTTGGTTTTATACATTACATGCTATATCTACCTTGGTGTCAGATAAAGTGGCATACAAGAATTGCATTTGCTTAAGCCATATTGTCGATAAAGATGGAAAAAAGATGTCTAAATCACTAGGGAATATTATTGATCCGTATGATGTTTTTGATAGTGTAGGAGCCGATTCACTTCGATGGCATTTTCTTGCAAGGATTTCTCCGGATATTCAGAAACGGGTCTCAGTAGCGATCGTAACTGATGTGGCCAGTTCTTTTATGAATACGTTCTGGAATACTTATGGATTTTTTGTGTTATATGCCCGTTTGGATAATTTAGATTTAGATACACCATTACCCGTAAAACAAAGGCCGGAAACTGATAGATGGGTGCTAGCTTTATTAGATAGAACCATAAGAGTGACTACTGAAGCGATGGACCGTTATGATGCAAAATCAGCAGGAGAGGCAATTGAATTTTTTGTAGATCAATTGAGCAATTGGTATATAAGAAGAAATCGACGACGATTTTGGAAATCATCAGATACGGAAGATAAACGCTCAGCTTATATGACTTTATATCAGTGTTTGGATGTCATCCATCGATTGATGGCACCTTTTATCCCTTTTATCGCTGAAAATGTATATCAAAATTTGGTTCTAAAAAATCAAGCTGATACTCCATTAAGTGTGCACATGACACAGTGGCCAAAAGTTCAAAAAGATTGGGGGGATGAACAACTATTGATTGAAATTAGTGTGGTACAAAAAATTGTAGGATTAGCCCGTGCCGCAAGAGCTCAATCAGGGGTTAGAGTGAGACAACCTCTTTCAAGATTGTTGGTGAGAACACCAGATGAAAAGACAGCAGTGGCAGTTAAGAATCATCAGTCTCAGATTCTAGAAGAATTGAATGTTAAGAAAATCGAATTTATTGCTCGTGATGCAGAGCTCGTTACTTATTCAATTAAACCGAATTTGCCCAAGCTGGGGAAAACTTATGGAAAAATGATACCTATTATCAAACACACGTTAGAAAATACTGATTCAAGTATTATAGCTACTAAGGTTGCAAATGGAGAATCATTTGAAATTGATTGCGATGGAAAAGTATTAAATTTTGAACCTGAAGATGTGTTGATAGAAACAAAATCTGCTGAAGGTTATTCTTGTGGAGAAGAAGGTGGCTATTTAACAGCTTTAGATACTAAATTAGATAAGGAGCTGATTAAAGAGGGGTTGGCGAGAGAATTAGTGAGATCAGTTCAAGAGGCTCGAAAGAATTCTGGTTTTAATGTTTCTGACAGGATAACGCTTGGCATTAGTGGGTCAGAAATTGTTGAGTCTGTCGTGGATGGTTATCGCGAATTTATTATGACAGAAACTTTAGCTACCAAATGGCAAACTGAAATAGAAAAACCAATTGTTTATGAAGAAAATAGTTTGGATGATGCGTCTTGGTTGATTGAGATTTCAAAAGACAATAATTATAAAAAGTAATTACTAAAATAAATGACAATATTAAAGAATCTTATTTTGATTCTTTAATCATTCCAAGAAACTCTGTTCGTGTTTTTGCGTCTTTTCTAAATGACCCAAGCATTTGACTGGTGACCATTGAAACATCAGATTTATGCACACCTCTTGTTGTCATGCATTGATGTATAGCCTCTATAACAACCGCACAGCCTTTTGGTTTGAGTACATCTTGGATGCAGTTTGCAATTTGTGCAGTCATTTTTTCTTGGACCTGGAAGCGACGTGCAAACGTTTCAACCACTCTTGCTAGTTTACTTATACCTACCACTTTTTTATTTGGAAGGTATCCAATATGAGCTTTACCAATAATGGGTGCCATGTGATGTTCGCAATGTGATTCAAAAGAGATATCTCTAAGAACAATCATTTCATCATAGCCTTCTACTTCTTTGAATGTTCTTTGCATGTATTTGACTGGATCTTCATTGTAGCCTTTGAACCAGTCTTCATATGCTCTTACAACTCTTGCGGGAGTTTCTTTTAGCCCTTCCCGATTTGGATCTTCACCAGCCCATAATAAGAGGGTACTTACCGCTTTTTCCGCATTGGTGCGACTGGGTTTACTTGTTGATTTATTAACTTTTTTTTTCATTTTAGACCTTGAAAGAATATTTTTATTTAGTGTTAATTGATGAGTTGTATAAGTATGAGTTTTATATACTACAAGATACGCCAGTACCTTTCATTGAGCAGTAACCGTCAGGGTTTTTAGCAAGATATTGTTGATGATACTCTTCGGCATAATAGAATGTATCTAGCATTTTAATTTCAGTTGTTATTGCGCCTAAGATCTTTGACGAAAGATGAGTTTCCTTATTATTTTCTGCATTAGACAATTGTTTTTGATAACGCTTCAAGGAGCTTTCAGCTAAAGCCAGTTGTTCATTTGAGTTTGCGTATATTGCAGAACGATATTGTGAACCAATATCACTTCTTTGTCTCATCCCGTGAGTTGGGTTATGAGACTCCCAGAAAGTCTCGAGTAATGCTTGATAGTCCAGTACATGAGAATCAAAGATAATCATTACTACTTCAGTGTGACCTGTTGTATCTGAACAAACGTCTTCGTATGTGGGATTAACTGTTTCACCACCAGCATATCCAACTGCAGTTGTATGGATACCTGGTAACTCCCAAAAGAGCCTCTCAGGCCCCCAGAAACAACCCATACCGAATATGGCTTTTTCCATATTTTTAGGAAAGGGAGGTTCGATTGAATTATTTTTTATGAAATGATTTTTCAATGAATTGTCTGAAATTATTTTTATTATTATATTATTTTTAATCACTTGAATCATTGGTTTCTGTTTCATCAATTGTTTCATTTTGTTTGTAGAAGAATTGATGCTTGTAATTGACATTTTGAGCAATGACAGGCTCTCTATTTTCGAATTTTGGTCGATAGACAAGATGCCTTATATTGCTTCCTATGATTTTATGCATTGCATCCAGTCCGTCTGGGTTAAAGGAAGCACGATTGATATTTCTTGCGAGACCTCTTTTGGTGACATTAAAGTTGAAACTGACGAACGCTTCTTTGTATTCAGAGGAGATTTCAGTTTGAGTTGAAATGGATGAATCTTCAAAATATATTGGCGGATTTATCCTTTCTAATATTACTGGTACTTCTAATGATGCGGCTCGATATTCAAGCTTTAGTTTATCTTCTGAAAGTAAGTCCCAGACTGTTCGATATAGTTTATATGACCTATTAGCTCGATCACTGAGTATAAAATAATCAGCCAAATTCATTTTTGCTTCAACGATTTGTAACCATGATGCATCTGGATTTTTTTCTGTTATTTGGATGGCTTTCTTTAGATAAGAGTCACCTTTTGAAACTGTCGGTGGATCATCATATGCCATCGTAGCTAAATGAACAAAAAGGTAAGATCTACCCAGCTCTGTTAGAGGTTTTGTTAGATCTAAGCTTTCTTTTCCTTTATGGTTTTGAGTGATTCTTATTATTTTTCTCCATGTTCTGCGTTCTTTCTCGTATTGAAGAGCTTTTCTTTGTGATTTAGCTAATGTTTCAAGTGCAGGTATCATCTCTAAACTATCTGGGTCGACATTGCGCGATTGAAGGTAATAAATTCGTTTTTCGATATCAGCGGCTCTTTTTGGTTCGTTTGATGACACGTAAACATCAGCAAGAGATTGCAGATTCTCCAGTTGTTGAAGATTATGAGGACCGTCATTAACGTGACTGATATGGATTGCTCGATTGTATGAATTTTCTGCTAAATCAGCGCGATTTATACTCAACTGTGCTTCAGCGAGACCTTTAAGTGGGTTCATTAAAGTTTTATCCAGGTGATTTTCTATTCGTTCAATTATATCGATAGCCGTTTCATAGTTTGTAATAGCAGATTCAAAATCTTCTTGTCCATGTTGGGCCATAGCAAGATTTATCATCGCGCTTGCTGATTCATGACTATCGATGCCATATGTTTGGATGGATTCTTCTATCATTTGTTTAGCAATTTGATCTGCTTCATCGAACATCTCATCGGCAATTGCATCCAGATAGATAGTTGATAAGCGATTAATTTCTTGTGGGAATGTAGCTATTGGGATGCATACAAAAGTGATCAAGAGTAAAAAAGATAATGTATTAGATTTTGAATATTTGCTGGTGAGATCTTTTGTTTTCATCTTCGTGTTCTAGCGTAATTGATTATTTTATTTAAGCATAATCTATGCATTACGAGAATAAAAATATACCAGTTAATTTTTCTTCGGTAGGGCAAGCCATGTTCCATAGAGGATTAATACAACACCAAGAAAGGAATGCAACGCCCATGTATATTCACCTACTGCAGTTGATATGGCTAATGCCACAATTGGAAAAAGAAGAGTTGTGTAAGCTGTTCTGGTAGAACCGATTTTTTTAATGAGCATCAAATAACACCCAAAAGTTAAGGCTGAGGCTGCAATGGATAGATATAAGAGCGAAATAACGTATTTTATTTCTGTTTCAAATACAATAGGTTTGCCTAGTATTAATGCTAATAAGAATGAAATAATTGCACCCCATAACATGGCATGCGCATTTGCTGTGACAATAGGTATATTTCGCCTAATATTAACGATGGCTGTCATATTTCCTAATGACGATATAACAACAGCAACTAGAAGCCATAATATTCCTATAATTCTTTCATCAGCATCCACGTAACTCTCAAGATCGTACCAAAAAAGAAGAATTAGGCCGACTACCCCAACCATAGCGGCGAGCACAATTCTTCTTTCAACCTTTGAGTCAAAAAAGATACGTTCGAAGAATGCATTAAAAACTACCATTAAACTGAATAGTATCGCTGCCAGACCACTTGCAACATAGTGCATTCCATAATATGTAAACAAGTAGTTAAAGCAAAACATTGTTGCGCCCATTAAAATAATCATTGGGTAATTGGATTTTTTAATGGTAATTTTTTCTTTTTTAAAGATTTTTAAAGCAAACAAACACATTGAAGCAATAAAAAATCGGTAACTGACTGATAATTCATCGGGGACGATTCCATACTGGTAAGAGATGGTAATCCAGGATGAACCCCAAATTAAAACTACCAATATGTAGGAAAAGATGATTGTCATGAAGATTTTTCTAGAGAGAGGTTACAATAGGCTAATTATATTAGCATTTTAAGAAGGTGTGTAATTAATCTTATTTTAGAAAAAAGTAACAGATGTTTTGCCCAAATTTTTTATTGAGACGATATTTGAATCATGAAAATTACAGATAAGTTTGTTGAACCCTTACCATCAGCAACGATTTTATTAGCTAGGGATGCAGAAGATGGACCTGAGGTGTTACTCCTTTTGCGACGCAAGAAAGCCTCTTTTGGTTCCAGCTATGTTTTTCCAGGGGGAATGGTAGATAAGACTGATATAATACTTGAAGCTGATTTAGATATAGATCTAAGAAAGACTATTAATCAAAAGCTTGATCTTTTATCAGGCGGGTACTCTTATTATAGTGCGGCAATTCGTGAATTATTTGAAGAAGCAGGAGTACTTCTAGTCGTGGATATTGACGGGGAATTTCCAAGCTATCTTGATATAGAAGGATATCGCAACCAATTAAATACAGGAAAAATCAATTGGGATAAATTTTTGGATGATAACCAACTTTCTCTAGACTACAGCAACCTGACTTACTTTGCTTTTTGGGTAACCCCCTTAAATCTATCACGAAGATTTAGCACACGGTTCTTTATTTCTGCAATGCCTTCGAATCAAACTGCATCACATTGTGGCAATGAATTAATTGACAGTCGATGGATGTCTCCAAGAGATGCACTCATTGCCAGAAGAAAGAAAGAAATAAATATACCGCACCCAACCGCGATTACTTTAATGCAGATTCGAGATTTTAATAGTGTTAAGGAGATCTTAGAATGGGCTAAAATTAAATTCAACAAAGGCGTCCCTTGTTATTTTCCTGAGCTTACTGCTTCAGAACTAAAAGGTGATGTATCATTAGAATGAGAAATTGGCTTTGAGTTCTTCTTTATAAAGAATTTTAGATATGAATAAAATTGCACCAATTGCTGGTTTATTATGTGAGTTAGAGGCGGGTATTCAACGTTTAACATCACCTAATGCTGGATTAATGACGGGACCTGGAACTAACACTTATATTCTTGGCAAGGAAGAGCCTATCGTTATTGATCCTGGCCCAGAGATACCAGAGCATATTGATAGAATTTTAGAATTTACAAATGGGGATATCTTTTCAATATTGGTTACGCATACTCATCTTGATCATTCACCCGCAACTCATCTATTAGCAAAAGAAACTGGCGCCAAAGTATTGGGCATTTCTCCGCCACCACTTGATCATCAAGACACGACATTTACCCCAGATAAAGAACTTAAGGATGGAGATACCCTTGAAACAAAGGAGCTTAAATTAACGGCAATCTATACGCCTGGCCATGCTTCAAATCATATGTGTTATTTTTATGATGAATATCGTTGTTTGTTTAGCGGAGACCACATTATTGATGGATCAACTATCGTCATAAACCCACCTGATGGCGATATGTATGATTATCTTGATTCTTTAGAAAGAATAAAACTGATAAACATAAAAAATATTCTTCCGGGGCATGGTTCAGTTATTGATAACCCAAGAGAGATTATCGAAGAGACTGTAAAACATCGTATCAAAAGGGAGTCAAAGGTAATTGAATGTTTAAGAGCTCATCCAAAAGTGACTTTATCCGAGCTGGTGCAGTATGTTTATGATGATATAGATAAATCACTATATTTTTTAGCTGAGAGATCTTTATTGGCTCATTTATTGAAATTAAAAAAAGAGGATCGAGTGAATGTAACGAATGATTGTTGGCAACTATTTTCTTCTAATTAAAATGCTGATTAATTCTTCTTATTAAATGTTTTTGGGCAGCTGAAATTACGATTATTAATGAATAAGATATATTTTTTGAGATAAATTGTTTAATAAAAAGCTTGATCTATAATTAAACTTGACTTAATTTTAGCAAAATTTTTCTTTGGATCTAGATACATGACATTTGTGGTAACGGAAGCTTGTATTAAATGTAAATACACGGATTGTGTTGAAGTGTGTCCTGTGGATTGTTTTCATGAAGGCCCAAATATGCTCGTAATAGATCCAGATGAGTGTATTGATTGCACTTTATGTGAACCAGAGTGCCCGGTTGATGCCATTCTTTCTGAGGATGACCTAAGTGAAGATCAAGAAAAATTTCTCCAAATCAATACCGAACTGTCTGCTAAATGGCCGGTTATAGTTGAGATAAAGAAAGCACCCGATGATGCTGATGATTGGATAGACGTTAAGGACAAACTAAGATATTTAGAAGAATAAGTATTGTCTTAATTTTCTAATCATCGTCCCTAATAAAATTAATAATCAATTCACTTAATTCATGACTCTTGTCTTCTTGAATAAAATGACCTGCATTTTTGAGGATTTGATGATTTTGATTCTTGCAACCAGGGACGTATTTCTGGAACTGCTTTTCTGCTCCACGAGTAACTGGATCACGATTACCAAAAGCTGTAAGAAACGGTTTTTCCCATGATTTGAGCTTTTTCCAAGCAATACGATTTTTTTCAGATTCTGGATTATTTGGACTGATTGGAACAAGTCTCGGAAAGACTCTCGCGCCGGTTTTGTATCTTCTTGAAGGAAAAGGTGCGTCATAAGCTTTGATAATTTCTTTATCAAGATTCATTATGCTGGCTGATTGTATGATTTTTCCAATTGGAAACCATGGGCTAAATTTTGAAAATAATAACCAGTATTTAAAGGCCTTGGGTATGTTTTCATCGCCAGTTGGTAACCCGCCGTTTGAAAGTATAATTCTTGAGAATCGATCGGGTTCTTCTAATACCGCACGCAGCCCAATAAGCGAGCCCCAGTCTTGGAAAAATACCGTGATGTCTTTCAGATCTAGAATCTTTATGAAGGAATTAAGCCATTCAATGTGATGGGCATAAGTATAAGCTCTTGAGGATATAGGCTTATCTGATTTTCCAAACCCAATCAGATCTGGTGCAACTACTTGGAATCCGGCTTTAGTAAGTAAGGGTATCATTTTACGATAAAGGTATGACCATGTCGGTTCACCATGCAACAACAGAACAGTTGGTGAAGTTAACGGGCCTTCGCGGACGTAATGCATACGCAGTCCGTCAATAGATATGTAGTTGGGTGTAAACGGATAATCCTTTAGGTCATTAAAGCGACTGTCTGGCGTTCTTAAGTACTCCATAGTTATAGATTAACATTATTGGTATAATTAATTCATCGTTTTAAATAATGTTGGTTGATTTATGGGTAATGTTATCGGAATTGCACGAAGAGAAAAGTTACGTGCAGAAATGGAGACAATTGATTCAGTATACGTTGATGAAAAGACTGGATTATCAGGAGATATTCGCGGTACTGCTTTAAAACGACAAGTAACTTTATTATCAGCCAATGCATGGAGTGAAGTGTGCCGTGAATTGGAAGCAGACTTACCTTGGACAACTCGTCGAGCGAATATATTGATCGAAAATACAGATTTCCATCAAGACACAGATTACAAGATTCAAATTGGAGAAGTACTTTTGTTGGTAACCAGGCAAACTGATCCCTGCTCAAGAATGGATGAGCAATATAATGGCTTAACAAATGCCCTGATGTCGAATTGGCGAGGCGGTGTATGTTGCTCGGTAGTCAGAGGAGGGGATATCTCTCTTGGCGATGAAGTTAAATTGATACTTTAAGCTTAATTAGGAACGGGTAACGCCCCAGTATTTTAATAAAATAAATCCAAAGAGCATGCCACCTAAGTGTGCAAAATTTGCAATGTCTGGAGTGGAGCCAGAGACTCCAAAATAAAATTCCATAACACCAGCTAGAATAACCAGATATTTTGCTTTCATAGGGATTGGGGGAAACATCAACATTACCATTCGATTTGGGAACGCCAATCCAAATGCCAATAACAAACCAAATACACCGCCGGAAGCACCAATTGTTGGATAGAAAAGACCTTCCATGCCGGCTATTAGCAATTGAATGATACCTGCTCCCATAATACATGTTAGATAATACGAAAAGAATCTTTGAGGGCCCATGATTACAGCCAATTCTCTCCCAAACATCCACAACATAAACATGTTGAATAAAATATGATAGAAATCACCATGCAGAAATCCGTAGGTAAATAATTGCCAGACGGAGAAGTAGTTGCGATAAGTGTCTAGCGGCCATAAGGCGAAATATCGTTCAAATGCACCTGGCAATAAAATTTGCAGTGCGAAAAGCAAGCAATTTGCAATTAATAAGAGGAAAATAACATCAGGCATGTTACTTGAATTTGTTCTGTAAGTATTATATCTCAATTTTAGATGCACCCACCATCAGTTGTATTACAATTAATCTAATTGCAAGGTTTCAATATCATAGCTATGAATTATGCTTGAAAAAATTATTCTTAGAAATAAAAAAAGTGATTCTTGGAGAATTTTCACGTCTCCGGTAGATGTTTTGTTCACTCATGATTTATCAAAAGTTAGGGCATTATTATCTGATGTTGAAGGCCAAGTAGAGAAAAATGACCTCTTTGCTGTCGGCTATCTTAGCTATGAAGCGGCACCAGCTTTTGATTCATCTTATGTGGTGAAAAATAATAGTATTTTGCCCTTAATTTGTTTTGGCCTATTCAAGGACTACCAAGAATATGACTTAATAAAAGCTAATGGAAATAGCTTTTCCGCTTTAAGTAATTGGGAATTAGGGGTATCTGCAGATATTTATAAAAAGAACTTTTTACATATAAAAGAACAGATTGCACTTGGGAATACCTATCAGATTAATTACACCATAAGAAATCATACTAAGAAATTAATGAACCCTTATAAATTTTTTATAGAAAGGGCGATGCATGCTCCTTATGCCGCCTATATAGAAGATCAAGACCATGTAATTATTTCAGCTTCGCCAGAATTATTCTTTTCGCTTGATGGTGAGACTTTAATTAGCAGGCCAATGAAGGGCACTTCAAGAAGAGGAAAAACATTAGTAGAGGATAATATTTTAAGAAATCAGCTCAAAGATTCTGAGAAGAATATAGCTGAGAATATTATGATCACGGATATGCTTAGGAATGATATGGGTCGCATATCAGAATCTGGATCAATAAATGTTTCATCATTATGTGATGTTGAAAAATATCCAACGGTATGGCAAATGACCTCAACTATAGAATCTAAAACCAGTGCGAGTATTGTTGAAATTTTTAAAGCATTATTTCCCTGTGCCTCCGTTACTGGTGCGCCTAAGATATCCAGTATGGAGATTATTTCTAAAATAGAAGACAAACCCAGAGAAATATACACCGGTGCAATTGGCATTATAGAGCCTAATAGACGGGCTTATTTTAGTGTTCCAATAAGAACGATTATTTCGGACAATAAGACAAAAGGAGCGACGTATGGAACCGGGGGTGGCATTGTCTGGGACTCTGATTATCAGGCAGAACTTCAAGAATGCATCACAAAATCAGCGGTTTTAACAACAACGAATATTAACAATGATTTTGAGTTATTTGAGACTATGTTATGGCTACCTGAGAAAGGGATTCTGCTGGAAGATTATCATCTTGATAGAATATCTAATTCTGCCGCTTATTTTGGATTTAGTTTTGACAAAACAAATACAAGGTCACAACTTGATAAATATACTGAAGAACTGAGAGGCAAATCAAAAATAATAAGATTATTTTTAAATCAAAATGCTGGTATCAATATTTCACAAGAAGATTTTATAAATACCGAGAAGGAGTATACGGTTTCTTTGGCTAAGAATCCGATAGACTCGGAAGATGTCTTTTTATATCACAAAACAACAAAAAGAGATGTTTATGAGAGTGCTTTTGGGGAAGAATCAACAAGTAATGATGTTCTTTTGTGGAATACTAAAGGTAATATTACAGAGACAACCATAGCAAATGTAATTATTATGATTGATAATGAATTTGTAACTCCTCCGATTAAGAGTGGTTTGCTCGGAGGAACTTATCGCGCTATGTTACTTGAAAAAGGAAAGATTAAAGAAAGAGTAATCCACAAATCTGAACTAGCTACTTTGAAAGAGATTACACTTATAAACTCGGTCAGAGGAAAATTTCAAGCTCAATTAATTTAATGTAATAAAGAAATGAAAAAACTAACTTTAACTCTTAGCTTCTTAATTTTTTGTGGTTGTTCCCACCAAACAACAACACAGAAAACATTGCCAACTTATGAACACTATAGAGCTTGCGACTTAATGTCACTGGACTTTGTTTCTACTATGCAATGCGGTAAAACAACAAGAAGTTCATATTGCCTACCGGATAAATGCAGTCAGAAAGGGAATAAACTTGTTGCCTATTATGACCAATTAGTTCAATCAGTCCAGATGGGTGATCTCACTGAGACGGAAGCTAGGAAATTATTTCTCAAGAGAAATAATGAAGCGGAGAGGGAGTATATCGAAGTGATGAAGGAATTAAACTCTAAATAATAAAACTACTTTAGTTTAAAAATCTCAATAATACTCGCACTGGTTTTATCCCAGCGCCGTTTTTGTCATGATCGCCCGAATTAAGGTCTGTTCATGCGGCTCTATTGTAGGTTTGGTCGATCCACCGTTTGGTTCGCCCCATACCAACTCGATCTCATTGCCAAGCTCTACGTCTGCTTCGTTGATAATACCGATTGAGAACCAACCACCAACGGCCATTGTGTAAGTCGCATAAACCGACATACCAATCTGTTTGCCATTCATGAGGACCTTGTCGAAAGGGCAGGTTGCATAGTGAGCTGCAGGC
>Ga0066866_10000245_pt1 | contig 20653 bp, 11 predicted proteins | sample ETN01SmetaG_3_FD_66435 | JGI IMG/M metagenome (GOLD analysis project Ga0066866, IMG submission 66435) | Marine microbial and viral communities from oxygen minimum zone, Eastern Pacific Ocean - ETNP2014F12-01SV263 | ecosystem: Environmental > Aquatic > Marine > Oceanic ...
AATTGATAAGTGATGCAGATTTAATAATTGAAGTTGTGTTGGAAAAACTTGAGATAAAACATGATGTTTTTCAGAAGATTGATAAATTTAGGAAAAAAAGTTCGATAGTGACTTCAAACACATCCACGATTCCAAGAGAAATGTTGGTAAGTGGAATGCCAGGTTCTTTTGCAGAAGATTTTATGATTACACATTTTTTCAATCCACCAAGATATCTTCGACTATTGGAAATTGTTGCAGGTAAAGAAGTTAGTAAAGAAAAAGTAGAAATAATTAGTAAGTTTTGTGATTTAAACCTTGGAAAAGAAGTGGTCCTTTGTAATGATACTCCTGGATTCATAGGAAATAGAATAGGAACTTACTGGACATTAGTTGGAATGATTGAGGCAGTTAAACTTGGTCTAACAGTCGAAGAAGCAGACGCAGTTATGGGACGTCCAATAGGCGCTCCAAAAACAGGAATATTTGGTTTGTTAGATGTAGTTGGCTTAGATCTTATTCCACATGTGACTGAGAGTATGTCTTCAAATCTTTCAGTTGAGGACATGTATAATTTTGGTGTAAAGGAGCAAGAAAGTTTAGGGATTGATAAAATATTAGAAGGAATGATTTCTGAGGGATATACTGGAAGAAAAGGAAAGGGAGGATTTTATAGGCTAAATACAGAATCAGGGAAGAAAATTAAAGAATCAAGAAATCTTGAAACTGGCGTTTACAATCCTTCAAGTAAGAGAACAGGGCTTGAGAGTGTTAAGGCTGCTAAAAGGGGATTAAGAACACTTGTTGAGTATAATGATAAAGGAGGAGAATATGCATGGAGAGTTTTGTCTAAGACACTCTCATATGCTGCCTCACTAGTTCCTGAAATAACTGATAATTTAGTAAATGTTGATTTAGCAATGAAAAATGGTTTCCTCTGGAAAAAAGGACCATTTGAGATGCTAGATGATTTAGGTCCGTCTTGGTTCACAGCAAAACTTGTTAAAGAAAATATGCAAGTTCCCCCATTATTAGCGGCAGTTTCAAAAGGTACTTTTTATGATACAATTGATGGAGAATTAAATTATTTTGATATTAGTGGAAAATATTCACAATTGAAAAAACCCAAGGGATACTTGAATGCCCAAGATGTTAAGAGAGGAAATAAGCCCATTTTCAGAAATCCATCAGCTAGTTTATGGGATATGGGAGATGACATACTATTAGCAGAGTTTCACAGTAAAATGAATTCAATGGATCCTTTAATCATGGAAACTTTGAGTGAAGCTTCAGATTTTTGTGAGTCAGGAGAATACAAGGGCCTTGTAATAGGGAATGATGGGACTAATTTTTCAGCAGGAGCCAATTTAGGTTTGTCAAGTTTTGTAACAAATGTAGGCGCATGGGAAGAAGCTGATAAATTTGTTCAAGGAGGTCAGCTTGCATTTATGATGTTAAAGCATGGTAATTTCCCAGTAGTTGGAGCTTCGCACGGGCTAGCTATTGGGGGTGGTTGTGAAGTATTACTTGCTTGCGATGCAATACAAGCACATTCAGAAAGTTATATTGGCTTAGTCGAGGTTGGTGTTGGGCTCGTTCCAGCTTGGGGAGGTTGTAAGGAAATGATTACAAGATGGAGTGAAGATCCAAAACAGCCAAAAGGACCTATGGCAACAATAAAAAGCATTTTTGAGAATGTGGGAACTGCAAAAGTAGCAACAAGTGCACAAGAAGCTAGAGAAATGAACTTCCTTCGATCAGAAGATAAAATAACTATGAATAGGGAACGTTTACTCCATGATGCTAAGGAATTGTGCAAAAAAATGGTTGATAATTATACAGTTCCCGAACCAAAGAATCATCATTTACCAGGGCCTTCAGGTAAGGCAGCATTAGATCTAGCAGTTGATGATTTGCTGAAAGCAGGTCATGCAACTCCACATGATGTTATAGTAACTAAAGAATTATCCTATATTTTGTCTGGAGGTGATACAGATCCTACTGAAACAGTTTCAGATGAAAAAATACTTGAAATGGAAAAGAAAGGAATTCTTAAACTTATGAGAACAGAGGGAACAATGGATAGGGTTGAACATATGTTGACGACAGGGAGGCCTTTGAGGAATTAGTATGGTTCAATATAAGGCGCCCTTACGTGAATATGAATTTATTTTAAGAGAAGTTCTACAAATTGAAAATGAACTAGGGTCTTATCCCGAATATAGTGAAGCTACATGGGATATGATAGAAATGATTAGTGAACAATTTGGGAAGATCAATGAGGATTACTGGCTTCCTTCAGCAAAAGAGGGTGATGAAGTAGGCGTCACCTTTGATGACGGCAAAGTAATTGTGCCTGAGAGCATGAAAGAAGCTGCGAGTGTAGTGATTGAAGCAGGTTTAACTCAACTATTTGGGCATCAAGAATATGGTGGAATGGAATTTCCAAATGCAATTAATGTATTGTCTGATGAAATATCGTGTGCAACAAACATGTCACTTGGGATATATTTAGGATTGACAAAAGGTGCCTATCATTGTATCCATAAGCATGGGAGCAAAGAAATACGGCAGATGTATCTTCCAAAGTTTTTATCTGGTGAATGGTTTGGAACCATGTGTCTTACTGAGGCTCACTGTGGTACCGATTTGGGTTTAATCAGAACTATAGCTAAACCAAATGATGATACTTATCTGGTGACTGGTCAGAAAATTTTTATATCTTGTGGTGAACACGATATGGGTGAGAACATAATACATTTAGTTCTTGCAAGATTACCTGATGCACCTAAGGGAGTTAAGGGAATTAGCCTTTTCTTAGTTCCAAAATACAAAGTAAATGGTGATGGAAAATTAGGTGAACATAATAATGTAGATTGTGTATCTATTGAAGAGAAAATGGGGGTTCATGGTTCAGCAACATGTGTTATGAGCTTTGATAACTCAGAAGGTTATTTGATTGGAGAATTAAACGAAGGATTAGAAGCGATGTTTTCAATGATGAATACAGAGAGAATTGCAGTGGGTTTGCAAGGTTTGGGGCAGGCTGAGATAGCTTATCAGAATGCACTAGCATATGCAAAGGATAGAATTCAAGGTAGAGATCTTAAAGGACCTAAGAACCCTGATGATGAAGCTGATCCACTGATAGTTCATCCAGATATTAGACGAATGTTATTGCGTTCTAAGGCATTGATTGATTCAGGCAGAATGCTGGCATGTTGGACAGCTCTATCAATAGATAAGTCAGAAAAAGATCCAGACCCTAAAGTGCGTAAGGAACATGGAGATTTAGTTGAATTGATGACTCCTATAATTAAGGCCTTATTGACAGATTATGGTGTAGAAATAACTTCAGAAATGATGCAAATTTTCGGAGGACATGGATATATCAAGGAATATGGAATGGAGCAATTCTACCGTGATGTCCGCATAGCACCTATATGGGAAGGAACCAATGGCATACAAGCTCTTGATTTAGCAGGCCGAAAAATGCCTCAACATATGGGCAGATTACTTAGAAGATTCTTTCATCCAGCTTTAGAGTTTATAGATAATAATAAAGATAATTCTGATTTGAAGGAATTTGTTCAACCTTTTGCTAAGTCGCTTAAAGGTTTACAGAAAACTACATTGTATATGGCTCAAAAAGGTCTTTCTAACCCCTATGAAATTGGGGCTGCGGCTACAGACTATTTGAGACAATTTGGTTTAGTCGCAATGGGTTACATGTGGTTGTTAATGCTTGAAGTAGCATTCAAGAATAAGAACTTAGACAACTATTATGAACACAAGATAATTACAGCAAGATTCTTTTTTGAGCGAATACTACCTGAGACCTTATCTAGAGCAATAGCTATTGGTTCAGGGTCGAAAACTATGATGTCTCTACCAGATGAAGGATTTGACAGTGTACACAAGTTCACTGGAGCTGCAAATTAAATGACAGATAGCAGCATATTCAAAGAGAATATTTTTGAAGGGAAGAAAGTATTCATAACGGGAGGAGCTACAGGAATGGGTTTGGGATTTGCCAAATCATTTTTGAATCATGGTGCAGAAGTAATTATAGCCTCACGAAAAGAAGATAATCTGAGTTTGGCTTCAGAAGAAGCTGAAAAAGAAACTGGGAAAGGATTACTATGGAAAGTGATGGATGTTCGTGACAATGAAAGTGTTGAGAGAGTAGCAGATTTCATTAAGGAGGAATGGGGGCATTTAGATATTTTAGTAAATAATGCTGCAGGCAATTTCATTTCTCCAGTAGCTTCTATGAGTGAAAATGCTTGGAGGGCAGTAGTAGATATTGTACTTGATGGAACATTCAGAGTGTCTAAGGCTTGTTATCCACTTCTTAGAAAATCCAAATCAGGATCTTCAATAGTTAACATAATAGCAAATTATGCATGGAATGCAGCACCTTTTGTTGCTCATTCTGGAGCTGCAAAAGCAGGTGTTTTAAATTTGACACGAACTTTAGCATTGGAATGGGCTAGCGATAATATTAGAGTTAATGCATTTTGTCCAGGAGTAGTTCTTACTGAGAATGTAAAGAAGAATTTGATGTTAGATGAGAAAACAGCTAAAATGTTTGAGGACTATATTCCATTAGGAGGCGTAACAGATACAAACAAAATGGCTCAGCAAGTATTGTATCTATGTTCATCAGCCGCAGATGTTATTACTGGCGATATGTTAATTGCAGATGGAGGCCAATGGCTTGTAGGCAATGCCTTTTATCAAGCAGGAAAACAATTCATGAATGAGTGATAAATCGATAGTAACACATGCCTCAGTTCTGTGGGGAGACATGGATGGTTTTGGTCATGTCAATAATATAATATATCTTAAATGGTGCGAAACATCTAGAATTGAACTATTTAGAAAAATTTGGAATTATGAAATTGGCAATATGGAAGAGATTCTGGAGAAAGGGGGTGTAGGTCCAATTTTGGCCAATTTCAACATGAACTATAAGCATCCTGTGAAGTATCCTGATGAAGTGAAGGTTGTAACCTATTTGACACAAATAGGTAATTCGTCAATGGGTATTGGTCACCAACTTTTTAGCCAAACCGAAGATAAATTAGTGGCCGAGGCAGACAGTGTTGTTGTAATGGTAAATTATGTTTCTAAGGACAAAGTTACAATTGGAGATAACGATAGAGAAAAGTTATCACAATACCTAGTGGAATAGTATTGGGGATATTATGGTGGGCCCGACCGGATTTGAACCGGTGGCCTCCCGGTTATCAGCCGGGTGCTCCAACCAGGCTAAGCTACGGGCCCAATTATTTTGCTACCAGAGTAGGGGATTTAATATTGCACTTCAATGAATGGATGAGATAACTAATTTGTAAAGTAGCTATAGTAGTTCTGATATTCCTTAATCATTCTTTTTGCAGTCATTTTCGAGCTGGTTGAGATTGCAGATTTCATCATTTCAGTCCATTTATTTTTGTCATTTTCCCATAGAGGTATAATTTCATTTTCTAATTTTTCATATATATGTTTAGCATCTTGAGCATCATCAGCTCTATTTTCTTTGTCCCCAATAATCCAACCATTTATTCCATCTTTAGCTTCTTCATCCCACCATCCATCAGATATAGATAAATTTAAGCCACCATTCATAGCAGCTTTCATTCCACTGGTGCCACATGCTTCAAGGGGTCTAATAGGATTATTAAGCCAAATGTCAGCACCAGAGACTAATTTTGACCCAAGCCACATCGAATAATTTTCTAGGTATACAAAGTTTATATTCTCTCCAAATAACTCTGTAGCTAAATTTAATTCCTTTATTATTTTCTTTCCTTCAGTGTTACTTGGATGTGCATAACCTGCAAAAATGAATTGAACTTTGTTTGAACAAATATCCGTTAGTCTTTCAATATCTTGCAAAATCAGGTTTGGCCTTTTGTACTCAACCATTCTTCTTGCAAAGCAAATTGTAAGAAGATCAGGTGAAAGTCCTCTACCAGACATGGAATTTGCGTATCTTAGCAGACTTTTTTTTGCCAACAAGTGGGCTTTCTGTATTTTGTTATTTTCAACATTGTTAATTCCACTTAAATCGTCAGGTGATTCACGCCAAGTAGGTATTTCTTGATCATATAGTTTAGCCATTGGCGTAGAAGTCCAAGTAAGGTGGTGTACTCCATTAGTTATAGGTGCAATTTTTTTATTTGGGAACATGTCTGAAGCTACAACTGCATTTAATTTAGAGACTGCATTACAACTTTGGCTAACATTTATTGCTAAATGCGACATAGATAATTTCCCATCGGTTGCAAATTGTTTACAAAAGTTTGTATGTTCTTTACCCAGAACAGTTTCAACTTCTTCCATTTCAAATACATCATGTCCGGCAGGAACTGGAGTATGGGTGGTGAAGTGTAATTTCCCTCTAATTTCATCAATAGTGTATCCCTCTTCTATTAAACCTAAGGAGGTAAATGCAGTATGCCCTTCATTGAGATGTATTCCTTTAATAGGCCAGAGACCCAATTCTTTTATGGCTTTAATCCCACCTAATCCCAGAATATATTCTTGTCTAATACGGATTTTAGTTCCACCTCCATACAGGCGATTACCTAGCTCTCGAATTTCGGAATGATTTCTTTCATGGCCTACATCTAAAAAGAAGACTTTGTTTTTTCCTCCTTTAACACCGCTTATTGTTTTGGACCATATTTGTACAACTACATCATGTTTATCAATTGATAAAACAACTTCTGCCTCTTCTTTTTTGAGAATTCCATTAGGATTGAAGTTGTTCCATCTCTCTCTTTGTTCACCAACTTTATCAATTCTTTGGATACCTTGTCCATGTCTATAGAGTAGTGTAATTCCAACTATTGGAATCCCTAAATCAGCACCAGCTTTTAGGTGGTCTCCAGCTAATACACCTAATCCACCACTGTAGGTTGGAAGACTACTGCTCAATCCAATTTCTGCACTGAAATAGCAGATCGTTTCACTTTTAGACACACTCATAATGTTATGTGGCACTATTTAGAAATATATACAGTCGTTAATTCTGTTCTGTTAATTTTTTCAAATATATCCAATCAATATTACGTATATCTTCTTGTTTTATTATTAGATTCCAATTTCTCTTCTTATTACCAGGAATATTAATTCTTCCTTCTTCTCCTAGTTCCAATAAATCCTGGATAGTTATTATACATAAGTCAGCCTTTGTGTTCATTGCTATTTTAATCATTTCTTTACAGATATTTGTTCCGTCTAAATGGTAGTCTCTAACAAGAGAATCGTAGCATTCTTTTTTATTTCCCTTCTGCATTTCTTCAAACCAACCCTTAATTGTGTTATTATCATGTGTTCCTAGGTAACATACAGAGTTTCTTTTCACTTTTGTGTGGTGGTGTTCATTTGGAAATTTAGAATCATAGCCAAATTGCAATACATTCATCCCTTTAATCTTGTAATCCTTAATTAATTTTTTTACAGATTTTGTAATGAGGCCTAAATCCTCCGCTACCAAATATTTTTTTGGTAGAATCTCAATTATTTTATCAAGTAATTTATTTCCAGGCCCTCTTCGCCAATATCCATCAGCAGCAGTTTTGCTTTTAGGTTTTATGCTCCAACTACTCACCATCGCTCTGAAATGATCGATTCTCAAGATGTCAAAACGTCTCTTGTTAATATCAATCCTTCTTTGCCACCAGAGGTAGTTGTCTTTTGAATGTTGTTTCCAATCGTACAATGGATTTTCCCAGATTTGTCCTTTTGCAGAAAAATAATCAGGTGGGACACCTGCAATACTTTTTGGAGCTAGATTTTCATCAAGATCAAATAAATGAGGTTTGGACCAGACATCAGACGAATCTAAAGCAACATAAAATGGGATATCACCAAACAAAGAAATATTTTTGTCATTGCACTTCTTTTTAAGGACAGCCCACTTCCTGTCAAAAACAAACTGTTTGAGCAGTATCTCAGTAATAAATCTTTCTTCTTTTTTTATCATTACATTTATATTATTTTCATTATAGAATTTATATTCCTTAGGCCATTTATACCATTCTTTGTTTCCAAATAGTTGTTTGAAATAGTTAAAAATAGCCCAATCAAAACACCAGTCTGAATTTTCTTCAATCCATTTTTTGTAATCACTTTCACGATATTTAACAATTAGATTTTCACTCAAAATTTTTGGATCTCCAGCAAATGCAGATAATGCTGAGTATGGAGAATTTTCTTTTCCTGGTGGATTAATGGGTAGATGTTGCCAAATTTGTTGGCCATTATTAGATAAAAGATCTAGAAATGTATATTCAAACGGAGTAGTTTCATTTTGTCTACTGACATGAGCCAGATGCAGAAGAACTCCAGATTTGCGTTTTGGCATAAACAAACATAAGAGTTATATAAATAAGTGCGACTATGAGACATAGAAGCCAGAATGCCCAGAATGAGCTTTAAGGTGAAAATACATGACTTACGTTGATTTCGAGGGTGTTTGCAAATCATTTGATGATGGCACTAAGGCAGTTGTTGATTTTTCATTAGGAATAAAGGAAGGAGAATTTATTGTGCTAGTTGGTCCCTCCGGTTGTGGAAAATCTACAACACTTCGGATGTTAGCAGGTCTTGAAGAAATATCCTCAGGAAATATAATGATTAAGAATAATATTGTTAATGAGCTGCCACCTAGTTCGAGAGATATAGGTATGGTGTTTCAATCTTATGCACTTTATCCTCACTTAAATGTAGAACAAAATCTTAGTTTTGGACTAAGACTGGAAAAAGGGGAGAATAGTTTAACAGATCAAGAAATAGATGAGAGAGTAGGAGAACTTGCTAATATTTTAGGAATAACTGAAATTTTAGGTAAAATGCCGAAGTCGCTTTCAGGCGGTCAAAGGCAACGTGTAGCTTTGGGGAGGGCTCTGGCCAAGAGGCCCAAAGTAATACTGATGGATGAACCTTTATCAAATTTAGATGCAAAATTAAGAACGCAGATGAGGATAGAGATAAGGCGTCTTCATAGTGAAATAGGAATGACCACGATATATGTTACACATGATCAAGTTGAAGCAATGACTTTGGGAGATAGGTTAGTAGTGATGAAGGATGGAAAAATTCAACAAATAGATAGGCCGCTAGATGCTTACCATAAACCAAGGAATAGATTTGTAGCCTCATTTTTAGGAACGCCTCCAATGAATCTTATTGAGGGTAGTATAGAAAATAGTAGATTTCAAAATGATGATATTGATTTGGAATTGAAAACAAATTATGTAGGTAGATGTACACTTGGGTTTAGGCCTGAAAATGTTGAAATAGTTAAGAAGAAGGGGATAATATTTACTGTGAATGCCATAGAGAAACTGGGGGCTGAATGGATTTATCATCTTCAAAAAGGGTCAACAAGTATGCTATCCATATGGCATAGGCCCGGTTCTGAAGCTGCGAATATGGGAGAGAAAAAGTTGCGTATTTATCTTGGCAATTCGGATATTTTAATATTTGATGAAAGTGGGAATTTAGTAGAAGGTGATTAGACTGTGAAAATTGCGCTGTTTTTGTCATCACTAATGATATTACATTGCACGTTAATTTTTAATGTAACAGCATCAGATGATGATGGAGAATTTCAAAGATTTAGGGATGAGTACGTTACTTTTTTTTATATTTCAGACTTGCCCTTAACAACTGTGGAGGTTTCAGGGGAATGGGATAATTGGGAAAGACATAATATGACGCAGGTAGATAATAAATATAGTTTAAATCTTGTGTTAGAACCAGGATATTATTGTTATAAATTCATTATTTCAGGCAGTGAGTGGATAGCCGATCCCAATAATAATTATAAAAAATATTGCAACGGCATTCTGAATTCAGGAATTGTAGTTGAGGATTATACTAAGCCAGAATTAGAGATTAATTATATTTCAGAAGAGTTGTTAAATATTTCAATTGATTACTTTGCAGGTTTCGGTGGCACGGGTCCTCAGAATTTTGATATTTATCTGATTAACAATTTTAATCATCACAATGTAACATATTCGTGGCATCCAAGTACTTGGACAGTAAATATTGATTTGGAGTTTGATGAAGAGAATTATGATTTTGGTAAGTACACATTATTTTTACAGGCTACAGATATGGATGGTGTATTGTCGAATGAACTTTTTATTCCATTTTGGTTTGAAAACTACAGCTATGATTGGAATGGAGCTCTGATATATATGGTTATGACAGATCGCTTTGTAAATGGAAATTCATCTAATGATCCAGAGCCTTTGCCAGAAGCATCTGTAGGGACAGACTGGGAAGGTGGAGATTTTGCAGGAATAATATCCTCTCTTGAATCAGGATATTTTGAAAACTTGGGAGTGTCTGCAATTTGGATGAGTCCATTTAATTCAGCAGCTACTGGAACCTTTTTTGCTTCAGATAACAGCCATATGGTTTCTTCCTATCATGGTTATTGGCCAATTAAAGCTAGAGAAATAGATCCAAGACTGGGAACTCCTAAAGAGTTAAGGGAATTAGTTGCTTTAGCTCATTCGCAAGGTATAAGAGTTATGAATGATTTTGTCATAAATCATGTGCATCAGGATCATGAATATTTTAGTAGTTATCCCGATTGGTTTAGAGATGGTTGTCTTTTGGGAACTGACAATTGTGATTGGACAGAGCACGCATTAGATGGCGTTTTCCGTAGCTACATGCCTGATGTCAATTGGCAGAATCCTGTAGCCTCAGAAAGATTTATTGAAGATGCAATATGGTGGCAGAAAGAATTTGATTTAGATGGATCAAGAATAGATGCGGTGAAACATGTAGAATCTCTTGCAGTATCTAATTTAGCTGCAAAATTTAAATTAGAATTAGAGAATGATTTAACAGATTATTATCTTTTGGGTGAAACTGCAATGGGTTGGAATGGAGATGATCTGGAGGATAATCTGGCTGAATATGAAACAATAAATAATTACCTAGGTGAAAAGGGTCTGGATGGGCAGGGCGATTTTGTACTGTACCATGCGGTAGTTGACAATGTATTTAGGTATGGAGTTAAGGATTATCAGCATCTTGATTATTGGACTGAGCAATCACAATTAAATTATGTAGAAGGGTCAATTATGACTCCCTATTTGGGTAGTCATGATACTTCTAGGTTGATAAGTCGTTTGGATACTGGAGGATATAATCCAGATAATAAATGGATTGAAGAATCCCTTCCACAAGTTCCATCTTCTTCGGAGCCTTATCAGAAATCTAAGTTAGCCTTCTCATGGTTACTAACAATCCCAGGCGCTCCAGTGTTGTATATGGGCGATGAATATGGAGAATATGGAGGTTCAGATCCAGATAATCGTCATTCATTCAGGTCAAAAGAATATTTAAGTGATAATGAGAAGGATCTTTTAACATTTGTTAGTAGCATGTCTAATATTCGTAAAAATTCTTCAGATCTGAGTTTAGGTTCATATCGGTCAATTTTTTCAGATAGCACACTTATTGTATTTTCTAGAGAAACAGCTAAATCTGAAACAATAGTCATGATTAATTCAGGTACTGAGTCACGTAAAATGGATTTTATTTTTGACACAGATATATTTTATAATTCATATAATAGTTTGATAGACAATGAAAGTGTGATTGGGTCTAATGTTTTAAATTTCACAGTAGAACCACAAGAAGTTGCGATTTTCACATCGAATTTTAATTTTGTTAATGAAACAAATTTTAATGAAACAGATAATACTAATATTACTGAGGGGCAAGATATTATTGAAGTGGATATAGATGAACAAGATGATGTCGCAGTAATTCAAGATGACCTAAATATAACGTTAGAAGAGGATAATCTGGAAGAGAATAATGATGGAAAAAAAGATATTAAAAAGGGAGACAAAGACCAACAAGGGTTATTGATTTTACGCAGTATATTGTTAATTACATTTTTGTCACTGATTCTTACATTTGTTTACACAAGAGGTGGCTAGATGATAATTTCAAGTAAAAAGCATTTAACCTTATTAATGTTTTTTATATTGTTAATTCCTGTTATTCCTTATTCAGTCGCAATTAGCCCTTCAGATATTGTGATTGATGGAGATTTATCTGATTGGGATAGTGATGACAGTCTTGGTTCTAGAAATGGGGCTGAATTTGGCTTTACTTGGGATGCAGATAATTTGTTTTTTTATTGGAATGGTACGGATTTAAGCAGTGTTGATGAGGGAGCTGATTTATTTCTTTATTTATCAACAAATGATACAGGGAGTAATACTTCTAAAGCCTGGAATTTTGTGAAGCACAATTTGCCGTTCAAAGCAAATTATGCATTTTCTATCGAGGATTCTTCTTATAATGAATTGGCAGAATGGAATGGGACAGATTGGTCTATAGTTGAATCTGGAAATGTAGAGATATATGTAGGCTGGAATGGGAACAAAATAACTGAAATAAAGTTACCTCTTGATTATTTAGGAAATCCAGCCAATATATCTTTGATTGTTTGGTCGCAGTGGCAAGAAGAAGGTAGTGTTTGGTCTACGTTTCCGACATTAAATTCCGCAAGTGAGACAGGTGAAGAGTACTTTACACATTATTTCGCAACTAGCCTTGTAGATGGTCAGTCTGCAACAGATATACCTATTTTAAGTACTTCAATAAAATTGGATAATGCGATAAATTTAGCTATTGTATTTCATCAGCATCAACCTTATTATAAAAATAAAGTAACTAACTTCTATGAGCTACCGTGGGTAAGGACTCATGCGCTTAGTGAATATGTTGATTCTCCGGGCATTTTATCAAAATATCCAGGCACTAAGATTACTTACAATATAGTTCCTTCACTTATAGAGCAATTAGTGGATTATAATCAGAATAAAACTCTAGATAGACATACAGACTGGGCAATGAGACCACTCAATAATTTGACAGGTTATCCTGAAATGACAGAATTGGAATTACATACTATGCAATTTGAATATTTCTGGAACTCAGGGTGGATTTACAATAGTTCATGGGAAGCTAGCAAAAGATATAAATATTTATGGGAGAAAACCTTGCACAATCTCAAACCTGAAACTATTCTTAATGATCAACTATTACCTCCTCAGGAGTTTTTAGATTTACAAGTTTTATGGTATCTTTTTCAGTTTTCACCTTCATACCTTCAAGGTGAATATGATTCACAGCATTATGATTCTGAATTGTTGAGTTTATTTAATCAGAACGGTAATTATAGTAGAAGTGATTTACAATACGTTCTAGATAGTCAACATGATAAATTATCAGACGTATTGCCCTTGTATTCTTCATTGGAAAGTAAGGGTCAAGTAGAATTGACTACAACTCCATATTATCATCCGATTATGCCCCTTTTAATGATGGATGGGTGGACATTTGAGGATGGCATTTATGTTTCAAAAGAATCTTGGCCAGAAGATGTAGAAAAACATTTGACAAAAGGTGTTTCTTTGTTTGAGAATCACCTTGGAGTGAAACCAGTAGGTATGTGGCCTTCTGAAGAAGCTGTAAGTCCAGCGATGGTTCAACCAGTGAGTAATGTAGGAATAGAGTGGATGGTTAGTGATGAAATGATATTGGAGCAGTCACTTGATGAAAATGGTTACAATCCAGACGTAGAGGATCCTAGAATGTTGTTTAAACCTTGGTTAGTCGAAGGAGAATCTGGTGGAGAAATTTCAGTTATATTTAGGGATAGAGTAATTAGTGATAGAATAGCTTTCCAGTATGGTTCCATGGAACCAGTTGATGCAGTAGATGATTTTTTAGGTTACATGGATAATGTTAGGCAGGATTTATTAGATATGGGAGAGGATCCTTCTGAGCATTTGATAACTGTAGCACTTGATGGTGAGAATTGGATGTTTATGTCAGATTTTCAGTATAATGATGGAGGTAGACCTTTTGTGAATGAATGGTTTAAAAGGTTAGAATCTCATCCATCAGTACTAACAGTAACTCCTAGTGAATTTATATCAGATAAGGAAGACTTTCCACAATTATCTGAAATTGCAGTAGGATCTTGGATAGATGGCACACTTTCAACTTGGGCAGGTGAAGAGGATGAATCACTGGCTTGGAAAAGGTTAGTCGAAGCCAGAAAAGCACTTTCAGATTTCGAGAGTAGTAATCCAGATCATCCAGGGTTAGAGACTGCATGGGAAAGTTTGTACATTGCGGAGGGTAGTGACTGGTTCTGGTGGTATGGACTCGATCAAGATTCAGGTTATGATGAGCTATGGGATTTATTGTATAAAACTCATTTATCTAATGTATATAAGTCAATTGATTTAGAATTACCGGTTTATTTGCAGGATATCTGGACTTCTCCAGCTATCCCTGATTTGCCAGATACTTCAGTAATAGAACCCTCTATTGACGGTATAGCATTACCTGGCGAATGGGATGGAGCCTCTAAATTTACATTTGATGGAGATGAGGAAAGCCAAATTAATGAGATGTGGGTGGGTTATGATACTCAATCAGTTTTTGTCAGAATAGATACGAATGAGTCTCCAGAGAGTTTAATGTCTAAATATAATTCTAATCCTTCTTCAAGTAGCCCTGGAATAGATTTAGCTCTCTATTTTATGGAACCTAATGCAATTAATTTTAATGAAGTAAATACAAATTTTAGAACATATTTTGATGATACTGTACTAGGTTTTCCTGCAAAGTGGATGGTTGCAGTTCAATGGGATATGATATTATCAGATGGTAGGGGATCTTACACTAGGTTTGAGGCAATGGGAGAAGAAAAATGGGTGTCAAGGGGTACTTCTTTGCCTGGAACTTTGGCATTAGGATCAACAATAGAGTTCCAGATATCCTATGAAGAACTGGGTTTATCTCCAAGATATTCCACAAGATTAAAGGCTGTTTTCAGTGAAACAACTTCTTTTACTGAAGGGGAAGATTTGCAAATAATACCGACAGCCCCTGCGGAGCTTGTTATACCAGATCTGGAGGATTGGATTATGTTGCTTAATATGACTGATGATTTGGGAGATGAGGTTGGAGATGGAGATTATGTATATCCATTGGCATCAGATTTTTCTCCAGGTAAAGGGCTCTGGGATATTACTTCACTCAAAATCTATGAATCTCCTTGGAATGTAAAATTTGAAGTAACAATGGATGAGTTGACAAATTTTTGGGGACTGAAGAATGGTTTTAGTCATCAAATAGTTCAAATATATGTTGATAAGGATAATGTAAGTGGCAGTGGTCAAACAGACACGCTTGAGGGAGTTTATGCAGAAATTGATGATGATTGGGCTTGGGAAGTAGCAATTAGTGCAACGGGAGAACCAGGTGCTGTAAAATCAGTGATTGGTTCCACAGGCGAAACTTCCGCAAAAGGAATAGATGCGTCAGCATCAAAAGAAACAAACGTAATAAGTATAATTGCTTCCAAAAATATAATTGGTAGTGATGTAGGTCAGTATAGATATATTCTTATTTTAGGTTCACAGGATGGTTTTGGAACAGGTAAGTGGAGAGATGTTGATGAAGCAGCTAAGTCCTGGCGCCTTGGCGGAGGATCAGATCCTTCAGATGATGGTAATAATTACGATCCTAATATTTTAGATATGATATTGCCAGAAGGCGTTAATCAAGAATTACTACTATCCTCATATTCCATTTTTAGCAAGAAATATGTGAAACTAACAGGTTTTACAATACCAGAGGTTGAACAGCAAATATTTGGAATAACGACTGAAGGAATAACGGGTAATGCCGCGTTGATTCAGTGGTCCACAACTGGACCAGCTAACAGCACTGTGAAATATACTATTAACGGGACGGATGATTGGAACTTAAAGTCAATAGATGAATCAGTGAGTCAGCATTCAATTCTTTTAGATTCTTTAGATCCAAATACAACATATTTTGCAGAAATAATCTCAGGAAGTGTGATGGTTAATTTCCAATTTACTACCACTTCTGAAATAGATACTACTCCACCTAGAATACTTAATTTTGACATTGTTAATGTGGATAATGTTTTTACCATTTCTTGGTATACTGACGAAAAAGCTACAGAAAAAATATATTTCCTGCAGGATGGGAAAAGTGATGAAATACTGGGCAACATATATCCAGTAAATAAAAATCACAAATATATCGCGAATAATTTATCAAAAGGAGATTACAAAGTACGAGTTTATTCAGAAGATTCAAGTGGGAATGGAAACTATTCAGAGTATATTACAATAAATGTAGCTGAAGAAAATGCAGGGCTAAAAGATACAGAATATGTTGAAGAATCAGATATTAAGAATGATAAAAGTATTTTGGAGTTAGTCTTGGAGCCTAAGAATCAGATTATAATTCTGTCATTTATGATTATATTTGCAGTTTCACTTTTTAGAGCTTATCCTAGAGGTAGGAATTGAATAAAATTCAATCTGTTTGTCTATCATTTTTCTTAGTTCTTACTGGGTGCCTTGAGGAGGATACCGTATCATCTGAAGGTGAGTCAGGCAGCTCTATTAATTTGATTTTATGGTACACTTTTGAAGGTAAAGAAGAAGATGTATTTTTAAATGCTATTAGCGAATTTGAGGAGTTTGAACCAAATATAAATATTGAAGCTGTACCAAAGCCCTATGGATCCTCAGAACAAGCTTTTGTCACTGCGGCTTTGGGTGATGAAGCCCCAGACATAATGCGTTTTTCTAGTGATCAATTGGGATATGTTGGCAAATTCAGGCAAAATGGATACCCTCTTTTAGAAGATTTGCGACCTTATATGACTCCAATAGAAAGGGAGGCCTGGGATCCTATAGCGATAGAAGGCATGCGTTACAACGATGAGCTTTTGGGTTTACCAGCTTCACAGGATTGTCTTTCGCTTCTCTACAACAAGGCTATATTTGATTCAAATGACATAGATTATCCTAATTCAAATTGGACTATCGATGATTTACTTGAGACAGCATTAGATTTAACAAATAATAATCATTATGGTTTAGTATTTCCAGTAAAAAGTCCATACTGGTGGTTCGCATTTCAGTCAGGCTTTGGAGGTAATTTATTCGATGGAGGTCTGCCTTCCTTAAATTCTGAGGGCTCAGCAGATTCTCTTAATTTCACACTTGGTTTTGAGTTAAAGCATGAAATAATTCCCGCTGGAACGGGGGTAGAACAAATGGAAAATTTATTTATGGAATCTAGAGCTGCTATGATTATAGATGGCCCTTGGAATTGGGCAGAGTATCAGGCAGCTAGGTTACAAATAGGTCAAACATTACTTCCAAAGAATTCAGATTCAGATTTACGGATGTCTCCTATGGTTAATTTTAAGGGATATTCAATTAGCAAACAGTCGAAAAATAAAGATGCTGCATTTAAATTGGTAAAATGGCTTAGTTCAAGTTCAGTTCAGAAAGAATTTGCAGTTCAGACATATACCATGCCAACCCTTATTGAAGTATATAATGATGAACAGATACAAAATAATACAGTGATTACAGGGTATATTGGACAGCTTCAACAAGGTTTCCCTGCACCCACAAATGATAAGATGGGTTTAGTGTATAATTATCTCCCAGATGCTATGGAATCAACATACCAATGGATAGAAAGTGATGGAGATGAGGGTAATCCTTCTCACATCTCTTTAGAATTATCACAAGAGGCTATATTTGATGCGTAAAAGAATAGCCTTATTCTTCTTTTTGTGTATTCTTCTGTTTATTCCAGAGGCTGAATCAGAGTCTCAACAAGTGGAAGTTATGGAGATCAGTAAAGATAACTCAGAATACAAATCAATTCAGATTCGTTTTAGTACTTTAGCCAATGTAGATAAATATAACATTTATTACGGAGAAACTGAGTTTAATAATACAAATGAAGCTTCACTGCATTCGAGGATATTGGTATCATCAGAGATTAGTGTATTTGATGAAGTTCCGGCGGAGAGAGCATTGGATAAATGCTGGTATACAGATACGGATTCCTTTGATACAGAATTTCTGTTTTCAGCATATAGGGATGATTCAGGGTTTCCAGTTATTCCTTCTAATTCAACTAATATAGTTTATAATTTAGTAGGGCTGAAAACAAATGTCACTTACTGGTTTGCAATAATAGGGGTAGATGGAGAAGCACCCTTAGATTTCAGTGTAACAAACCTAGTGAGCGGATCAACGGAGGTAATAGGAGAGGTCCCTCCTTCATTGGATAAAACACCTATTTTCATTGCCGTATTTTTAATATTTTTTGCAGTATTGTTTCTGTTTTACTTATTGAGTAAGAAGGAGGATAGTAAATTCAATAAACAAGGTTATCTTTACTCCCTACCTGCCTTCCTTCTTTTATGTATCTTAACGTTTTATCCAATAATATCAGGATTTTATCTCAGTTTTACAGATTCAACGTCTTCTAGGATGGGGGAAGAAGAATTTGTGGGGTTTGAAAATTATGGGAAGGTTTTAGATGAGAGTGCTTTTCTGCGTGTGACATTTACCACATTGTTATGGACACTTACGAACGTAATCGCTCATGTATCAATAGGTCTAGGTCTTGCTCTCCTGTTTAATAAAAAATTATACGGTAAAAGGATTTATCGAACAATATTACTTTTGCCTTGGGCTATCCCTTCTTTTATCTCAGTTTTAGTTTGGAGAGGTATGTTTCAACCATCTGGCCTTGTTAATGAAATATTAGGTATAGAGGGTTATGATTATTTTTCAAGTACAGGTTCAGCACTAACTATAGTAATTATGGTAAATATTTGGCTTGGTTTTCCCTTCATGATGATGGTTTTTTCTGGGGCACTGCAGACAATACCTAAGGATCTTTATGAGGCTGCTGAGATAGATGGTGCATCAAATTTAGAGCAATTCACAAATATTACGGTTCCATTATTGAAACCAACATTAATTCCAGTTTCATTGCTAGGTTTTATTTGGACTTTTAACATGTTTAATGTTATTTTTTTGATGACTTCAGGTGGTCCTGTCGTAGAAATTGGAGGGCCCGGGGGTACAGATATTTTGATTACTTATGTATATGACTTGGCTTTCCCTGGAGGCCATTATGGTTTAGCTGCCGCTTGGTCTGTGATAATTTTCTTTATGTTACTAATTTTTAGTTTTTACTACACAAAGGTATCTAATGCTACGGAGGCTGCTCAATGAATTTAAGAGAATTATATGTTCCTTTAATTTATAAGTTTATTCCATTTTACTCCATATTCTTAATATTTGTAGAATTATTTTTATATAAAATTAACACGATAAAAGGAGACACATTATTGTCTAATTCAAACTTGGTCATAATTGCGATTAATATGGCAGTCTTGTTCATTCTATTTGTTGATTTTAGTTTATTATCTGCAGCTCTCAAACGAGATGTATTACTTTTCTTATTCATGATGATGGGTGCGATTAGTCTTGTTTTATTCGTCCATAATTATTCTTTTATGAATATTATATTAATTTTGTGTCCATCATTGCTATCGTTATGGTTTTTATCTTCACCCTTTACTACTCATTGGGCCAGAGGTGATTTGACTGATAAAGAAATATATGAGGGTTTTCTACAGAGTAAAAAGTTAGGGCCAGCTATTGAAAAATATATGTCGCATTCTTTTTTATTTTTACTATGTAGTCTCATACTAATTCCGTTATTATGGATATTAGATACCGCTTTTTCTTCAGGAAATTCATTATCTTCCTCTTTTGATATTACTAAATGGTCAGGAGATCATTTCAGCAATATTTTGGGTTCAGAAGACTTTTATGTTTGGGTTAGAAATTCAATCATAGTTTCAGTAGGAACTACTGCTTTTGGTTTGCTTATGGCAGTCCCAGCAGGCTATGGTTTTTCTAGATTTAATTTCAAAGGTAAAGGTGCAATAATGTTTTCTTTTATTTTAGTGCAAATGTTTCCAGGTGTAATAATAATTGTACCATATTTCATATTAATGAAAACCTTGGGCCTACTTAACACGTCTATAGGTCTAATATTGGCTTATTCAGTTACAGCCTTGCCTCTTTGTGTTTGGATGTTAAAGGGTTATTTTGATACGATACCTAGAGAATTGGAAGAAGCTGCTAGGGTGGATGGCTGTACACAGTTTCAAGTTTTTTGGAAGATTATAATTCCACTTTCTCTACCAGCTATTGCAGTTACATCTCTCTTTTCTTTTTTAGCTGCTTGGAACGAATTCTTACTTGCTCTTACTTTCAATACGGGAAATGAAAATTACACATTACCAGTGGGCTTAGCTTCCTTTATTTCTCCTACAAAGCAATTATGGGGGGATTTTGCAGCTCTTTCTATTATTGCTTCAATTCCTGTTGTTTTATTGTTTATTGTCTTTCAAAAATATCTTATTAATGGTTTGACAGCAGGAAGCGTTAAAGGTTAGGTTAATATTTTATACAAATACCTATATGCATTAGCAGGCCAGATTGCCCAGAATGTGCCCTAAAGCCTTCTGCTTTGGCCAGTGCATTCATATCTGGATAATGGGTGAAACATGAAATCATTAGATAAGAATGAAGGATTTAAAGACGGTAACGGATTAACCAATGGTAACGGATTAACCAATGGTAACGGATTAACCAATGGTAACGGATTAACCAATGGTAACGGATTAACCAATGGTAACGGATTAACCAATGGTAACGGATTA
>Ga0066866_10000247_pt1 | contig 20626 bp, 19 predicted proteins | sample ETN01SmetaG_3_FD_66435 | JGI IMG/M metagenome (GOLD analysis project Ga0066866, IMG submission 66435) | Marine microbial and viral communities from oxygen minimum zone, Eastern Pacific Ocean - ETNP2014F12-01SV263 | ecosystem: Environmental > Aquatic > Marine > Oceanic ...
GGTCGGCCCGTCGTGCTGGAGATATCTCTCGTTGGCCTTTGCCATCTCCACCGGGCCAACAAGGTACACCCCCAGCTCGTGTGACACCGGCTTGGCCACTTGGCCCGACTCAGTCTCTGCCAACGCCCACTTGGCCAAGCGCCGGAGCAGCCACGCATCTACAGTGTGGCTCTTTTGGCGACTGCGAATGGTGAGTAGCATCGGCGGATTCAGCTTGTCCCTAGCGCGGCTCACTCGCCGACGGTGCGGTGCTCATCGTATGCTTGCACAATCCGCTGGACGAGCGGATGACGGACAACATCCCGCTTGTCGAGTTCGCACAAGGCGATCCCCTCGACCTTGGCCAAAGCCTTCCTAGCCTCAACAACACCGGATATCTTGCTCGTCGGCAGATCGATCTGCGTCGGGTCGCCGGTGATCACCACCTTGGAGTTGAAGCCTAGGCGTGTGAGGAACATCAGCATCTGCTCGGCGGTGGAATTCTGCGCCTCATCAAGAATAATGAATGCGTTGTTGAGCGTGCGGCCACGCATATAGGCCAGCGGCGCGATCTCGATCGTGCCACGCTCCATCTGCTTTTGCACCTCCTCCATCGGCAGTAAATCCTGCAGTGCGTCGTGCAGCGGCCGCAGATACGGGTCAAGTTTCTCCTGCAAATCGCCCGGCAAAAAACCAAGCGCCTCGCCTGCCTCAACCGCTGGTCGAGTGAGAATGATGCGTGACACCTTTTCCTCCTTCAGTGCGATGACGGCCAACGTCATCGCAAGAAACGTCTTGCCAGTCCCAGCCGGTCCAATACCGAAAGTGACATCGTGATTCTGAATCGCCTCAATGTAGCACTTCTGCCCAAGCGTCTTGGGGCTAACCAACTGCTTGCGAGGGGATGTCTGCAGTATGACCGAGTACAGCTCGTCCAGTGCCTGCGGACCGTCACTCGCAACGGTGTTCAGTGCGTAGGCAAAGTCTCTGTTGCGGATCGTCAACCCGGCCTTCAGCGCGGTCTCTAGCGACTGAAAGAGCCCGGTCGCTGTCGCCACGCCAGCCTCGTCGCCATCGAGCTTGATCCAGCCATCACGACTGGTCGCCTTGATGCCGAGTTGTGCCTCAATCAACTGGATGTTCTTCGGGTTGTTGTTGAAAAGCTGCTGGGCGATTCGGGCGTTGTCGAAATGCAGCGTCGATGTCATCGGGATGGATTATTCAAGACCAGATAGGAGTCCTTCATACGCCAGCAAAGTTATCGCCCAATCTCGGCGATGTCAAAAAACAGTACATTGTTCGACAATCTAAGTCGCATCCATCTTTGGACACAAATCTTCTAAGTTAATCCTATAAATCCGCTTTGCGCTCGAGTCAAACCAAGTGGAGGAAACGTTTGTCCTTCGCCAAAAGGGCGACGATTTGTTTAATCTGTTGTGACTCAGATTTTTGAGCGACGAGCAACGCGTCGTCAGTCTGCACGACGATCATGTCGCGGATCCCCGCCAACGCTATCGGCGCACGGTTTCGCGTGCGAGCGTCGAACACGACGTTGTCTGCGGAGTCGACTTGCACAAGGTCGCCGACGGCGCAGTTGCCGGCAGCATCCAACTTGATGTGTCGCGCCAAGGCCGGCCACGAACCGAGATCGTCCCAGCCAAAACAGCCATCTGCGCAAACAATATTTTGAGCATTCTCCATGATGCCGTAATCGACAGAAATCTTTTCCAGCTTGGGATAATCTCTGGCCAAAACAGCGTTAAGCTTGGCCAAGCTGCGGATGCCGCACCACTTTTCAATGGAGGCAAACAGCTTGGGCCTCTGCCGGCGAAATTCCCCGGCAATCGTCTCGCACGACCAGATGAACATCCCAGCATTCCAGCGGTAATTGCCGCTTTTGAGGTAGCGCTTGGCTGTGGCAAAGTTCGGTTTTTCAACAAATTTTTTTGCAGTAAAAAATGTGGACTTAAGCAACTTGCCCGAAGCCCTGGTCAGCTTATTACCAACCTGAATATAGCCGTATCCAGTGGCCGGCTCGTGCGGCTTAATGCCAATTGTGACAAGCGCCGGCTCGTGCTTGGCCAAAGCCATCGAGTCGATCAGGACACGGCGAAACCTTGCCTCGTCGGGAATGACGTGGTCGGCCGGCAGCACAGCCATCACACCGTTTTGCGAACGACCGCCGACTAACGCCGTGCCCAGTGCCACCGCGGCGCAGGTGTCGCGCCCACACGGCTCACCGATGATGTTGCGCTTGGGCAATTCGGATAGTTGCCTGCGAACGGCTGCGGCCTGTACTGCGTTGGTTATAATGAGGATGTTCTCCAGCGGCGCGACCGGCTTCACGCGGTCAACCGTCTGCTGAAGGAATGAGCGCTCACCGAGCAGCGTAATGAGTTGCTTCGGCTTGCGCTCGCGGCTAACCGGCCAGAAGCGTTCGCCCCGGCCACCGGCCATGATAATGATGTAACGATCTTTGCGTTGCATTGACTTGGTAAATCAGCGAATGCCGCTGATAAGGTTGGCCGTAAACGCCTTGACAGACGGCACGAGGTCGGCAGTGCTACAATTCTCAGCAATTTGGTTGACGATCGCGCTGCCGACTACGACAGCCTCTGCATTCTTCGCCACTGCAGCAGCCTGCTCCGGGTTTGATATACCGAAGCCAACGGCGATCGGGATGTCGGTGTTTTCACGAATGATTTGAGTCATCGGCTCTATAGTGTCGGAGACGGTTTGCTGCATGCCGGTGACGCCCTCGCGCGAGACGTAATAAACGAACCCTTTGCCGCGCTTGACAATCAGCGCCACGCGGTCGACAGGAGTAGTTGGTGCAACAAGATAGATCGGGCAGAGATTGGCGGCATCCATCAGCGACTCGTAATCCTCCGACTCCTCGGGCGGGAGATCGAGCACGAGCAGCCCGTCGACGCCAGCGTCAGAAGCGGCACTAACGAACTCGGCGAGACCTCGCTTGTGCAACAGGTTGAAATAAACGTAAAGGACGATCGGGATGCCGGATGACTCCCGAATGCGCTTAACGGTTTCAAGCAGTTTCCCCGGCGTGGTGCCAGAATCGAGCCCGCGCTGCGCCGCCAACTGATTGACCAAACCGTCGGCCAACGGATCGCTGAACGGCACGCCAAGCTCCAGCACGTCCACGCCTATCTCGTCGAACGCCAGCGCCAAGTTGTACGTCGCGTCGAGGTCGGGATCGCCCGCGCCGATGTACACCACAAAACCCTTCTGCCCCTCCTGCCTGAGGCGTTGAAACCGTTCTTCAATGCGGTTCATGGCCGCCAGCATGCCTAGCAACGGGATCGGAGGCAAGAAACACGCTTGGCCGGGCGGCTCAAAAACGAATTCCAGAATCGCCTTGGTTAAGTGCAGGCCGTATAACAACGTCCGTGCCTGACACATCAAAACCGACCCCCTCCCATGCAGCTGAACTGCTCCGACGCAGCTTGGCAAACGGACGGCTTGGCCACGCGTATATGTTCGCAGGCGGCACCATCGAATCGCTCGAGGCTCACGCGACTGACTTAGCACGCACACTCAACTGCCAGTCCCCAAGCGCGACCGGAGAGACCGGCATCCCGCTCGAGGCCTGCGGTTGCTGCATCCCCTGCCACAAGGTTGTTTCAGGCAATTTCCCCGATATTGATATCGTGCGACCGGAGAAAAAATCGCGCATCATCAGCATCGAACAAATCCGCAACCTCTCACACAAAGTCGCCCTTAAGCCGACAGAAGGCCGCTACAAAGTAGCGATCATCTCCGGGGCTGACCGCATGCCCGGCCCCGCGTTCAATGCCTTCCTCAAGACGCTGGAGGAGCCGCCGGAGCGAACGCTATTCATCCTATTAAGCGTTCACCCTGACCAACTCGGGGAGACGATCCGCTCCCGCTGCATGCGGGTAAACTTCGGTGGCGAGGCGGATGTGCAACTCGAGCCGAACGACTCAGCCTGGCTCAAATCATTCGTCCGCATGAGCGCTGAGACCGGCGAAGGGCTCATGGGCCGCTACCGATTACTCGGCAGCCTGATGGAACACCTCGCGACCAAGCGCGACAGCATAGGGGAAGTGCAGGAAGAGGCATCACCGCTGAACCGGCAAGATGACCTTGAGCCAACGCTCCGTGACAAGCTGAGGGAGGAACTCACCGCCGCAATTGAGGCCGAGTACCGACGGCAGCGCGGACAGTTTCTGACCGGACTTCAGTGGTGGCTACGCGACGTGTGGTTGGCGGCGCTTCGGCAGGGCAGGGAGATGCTGCTCTTCCAGGACTGGGCCGATACCTCGGAGGCAATCGGTCAACGACTTAGCCCGGCACAGGCACTCGAAAATCTGCAATCGATCGAGGCTACTCAGCGCCTACTCGAAACAACCAACGTGCAGGAGGCTCTCGCGCTTGAGGTTGGCCTGCTCAATCTCAAACTCTGACCAAGTCCGATGTTTGCCGACACACCAGGGCAAAAGGATCGCGTTTTTTTGATCCTCACCGGCATCTGGCTTTTTACCGCGCTGTTCCTGTTTGGCAACCCGGTTATTCTCGACTACCTGCACCCGCCCAAGAGCCTGATTTTTGGAGATGGAAACCGCTCGAACGTACTACCTTACCTTGGTGTCCTAACCGTACTAGGACTGGCGTGCCTGCTTGGCTTTTCGCGCTTGTCCAAGCCTAAGTTTCGATTAGCAACGGGCGTACCCAAGTGGCTCGCGTGGCTTCCGGTCGTCTGGATTGGTTGGCAATTATTGTCCCTACTACAAACGGAAAACAAGGCAATGTCGCTCGCGACAGTGATCCATTTCACCTCATGCCTCGCCGCGTTTTATTTGGGATTGCTCGTGCTGAGCCGAATGCGCTTGGCCAAGCTTGCGCTGTGGGGGGGCGCACTTGGTCTGTTAGTGAACCTCGCGGACGCATGCGTCGAAAAATTCGGAGGACTCGAGCAGACACGCGATAGCATTATCTCGCAAATCAAATCAGGCAAAATCGATCCGGAAAAGATTTCACCCAATGCAAGGGAAACCAGCGAAACCATCCCCTCTCAAATCGAAAAACAAATCGCCACACTGCCGGCGGAAACGGCGGCCAAGGTACGCCAGCTTCCTCTCGAAATGGTCAAGCGCATGTATAGCACGAGGCTTTACGGGCACATGTTTTACCCGAACGCTCTGGCCGGAGTGATCCTTCTGCTGTTGCCGGTAGCACTCGCGCTGCTGCTCGGCCAAGGGCGGTGGCGGATACCTCGCACAGGAGTCGCGCTTGGTATGGCAACAGTCGGCTTGGCCTGCCTATATTGGTCCGGATCGAAAGCCGGCTGGCTGATCGCGCTAGTACTGCTCGGAACCGGTTTTTTGCATTTGCCACTGCCGAAACAAATGAAGTTAGGCCTGGCCAGCGCGGCGCTGGTACTCGGCTTGGCAGGATTCGCCGTAAAGTACGCCGACTATTTCGACCGTGGTGCGACGAGTGTTGGAGCGCGGTTCGGCTACTGGCGTGCCGCCGTACAAACGGCGGTGGAGAAGCCGCTGCTGGGTACCGGACCAGGGACATTCCAACTTGCATACATGCGGCACCGCGCGGCTGGCGCCGAGCCGACGCGGCTGGCACACAACGACTACCTGCAGCAGGCAAGTGACTCTGGCTGGCCAGGGTTTGCGCTGTATGCTGCGTTCATCGGCGGAGCGGCCTGGGTGCTAGCCCGGCGGCGGCTGGACAATCCGCTGCTGATCGCCGCACGGCTTGGTTTGCTGGCGTGGGCGCTGCAGGGATTTGTCGAGTTCGGGCTGTATATACCGGCGCTGGCTTGGCCAGCCTGGCTGATGTTGGGCTGGCTGCTGGCAGAGCCGACAAATCAGGTCGACAAAAGTGCAGCGAGTGTATAACTATCTGCCTGGACATGAATGTAGTGTTCCTTAACGGCCCCAACCTGAACTTGCTGGGCCAGCGCGAACCCGAAATTTACGGCAGCATGACCCTTTCGGATATCGAGGGAATGGTCCGTGAACACGCTAACAGGCATAACGTTGAGGTAGCGTTTTACCAATCCAACCACGAGGGCGAACTGGTAACGCAGGTACAACAGTCCGCTGGCGACTTCGACTATGTGGTCCTCAATGCGGCGGCGTACACGCACACGAGCATCGCGCTCAAGGACGCCATCACCGCCGCAAGCGTGAATGCCATCGAAATCCACCTGACGAACGTTCACGCCCGAGAGACGTACCGGAAAAAATCGATGATCGCGGAGGCCTGCATCGGTAGTATCAACGGATTTGGCGCGTCGTCCTACATCCTCGGCCTCGAGGCAGCAATCCTTCACCACAAAGCCAACGACTGACATATTGATGAGACTATACACTAGACTTGCTATGACATTGCTCGTTGGCTTGGCCTCAGGCTGCATCAACAAACAGCGAATGACCGAACCGGCGCGCAGCGTTGGTGAGCAACTGCTGCTAAGCACAGCCATCGACCGGGCCCTCTCCGAACTGGACATGGATGCAATCGGCCGGTTGAAAGGCGTCAATGTTCACCTTTCCACAAACTACCTGAAAACTCTTGATCAGGAATACTTAATAGGCTCGCTGCGCGACCTTTTTTTTGCCAACGGCGTGCTTGTAGTTGACGATCCCAAAGAGTCCCAAATCATCGTAGAGGCACGCAGCGGGGCCAACTCGCTAGACAGTGCCAAAGTGACGGCAGGCATTGCCGAGGATCAAGCGTTACCAAACCCAGTCACAGGAGCTCCCATCGCCCTGCCTGAGATGGCGTTTTTCAAAAAAGAAAATAATATCTCCGTTACAAAAATAGCTCTCGTAGCCTACAAAACCGACACAAGAGAACATGTTTTCTCCTCTGGCACACTACTCGGGGGAGCCTACGACCGGCACTATCAAGTCCTTGGACTGTTGCGTGTCCGCTTCACGGATGTACCCGAGTTGCGAGCACTTAAGCAGCTAAAGCGCCGTTATCGTTGATTTCGTTTGCCCAAGCGGGCACGCGACAAAAAAACCAATTGACGCCGGGACAAACACCGTTAGTATGCGCGGCCCCATTTCGGGGATTCGACAGAGAAACAATTTCTTATTGATATGGCAGTAAAAGTAGCAATCAACGGATTCGGCCGTATTGGTCGATTGGCTTATCGTGCAATGGTGGAACAGGGCCTTGTCGGCGACACGATCGACGTGGTGGCCGTGGGCGACATCGTCCCTGCAGACAACCTCGCCTACCTTGTGAAATACGACTCAACTCAGGGCTCCTTCCCGGGCGAAGTCACCCACCGGGGAGATGATACCATCATCGTCAATGGCGATGAAATGAAAGTCGTCAGTGCCCGCGAACCAAGCGGTCTGCCATGGAAGGAACTCGGCGTGGACGTCGTGATCGAGTCCACCGGCCTATTCACCCAAGCCGAAAAGGCCAAAGGGCACATCGAAGCTGGAGCCAAGAAGGTGATCATTTCCGCGCCTGCCAAGGGTGAAGATCTTACCGTCGTAATGGGAGTCAACGACAACCTGTACGATGCCGCCAGCCACCATATTGTCTCCAACGCCTCCTGCACCACAAACTGCCTGGCCCCAGTCGTGCATGTGCTGCTCAAGGAAGGGTTCGGCATCGCCGAGGGCTTGATGACAACCATCCATGCCTACACCGCCACGCAGAAGACCGTGGACGGCCCAAGCCGCAAGGCATGGCGTGACGGCCGTGCCGCCGCTACCAACATCATCCCGGCCAGCACCGGCGCCGCCAAGGCGGTAAGCCTCGTCTGCCCAGAGGTCAAGGGCAAGCTGAGCGGTATGGCCTTTCGCGTGCCGACCCCGACCACCTCGGTGGTGGATCTGACCTTCAAGACCGAGAAGAGCACCAGCTACGACGAGATCTCCGCCGCAATGAAAAACGCCAGCGAGTCGTACTTGAAAAACATACTCGCCTACACCGAGGACGCCGTGGTTAGCACCGACTTCATCCACTGCGCCGACTCAAGTATTTACGATCAAGCTGCCGGTATGGAATTGAACGAAAACTTCTTCAAGCTCGTGAGTTGGTACGACAACGAGTGGGGCTACTCTAACCGCGTCGGCGATCTGCTCAAGCTGATGATCGAAAAAGGGCTTTAATTGCAACAATAAATACAACTATGTCAGACAACATTACCAGTGAGTTTTATGGAGACACCACCCTGCTCGGCGTAGGTCAGGAAGTTCCGGATTTTAAAATGGAGACCTATGAGCCTGTCAGTGGCTCATTTGGTTCAGTTAACTTAGCCGACCTGAAAAAGAACGGCAAGTGGACGATCCTCGTTTTTTATCCGGCGGATTTCACCTTTGTTTGTCCCACCGAGTTGGCCGACTTGGCCGCACAGGATGCCAAGCTCACCGAGTTGGGTGCCAAGGTTATCTCGGTTTCCACCGACACCAAATTTAGCCATCTCGCCTGGTGCCAAGCGGAGAAACTGATGGCTAACGTCAAGTATACCATGGGCGCGGATGCCACCGGGGAAGTCTCCAGCATGTTTGGCGTCTATGACGACACCACCGGCCTGTCCTTGCGTGGCACATTCATCATCAGCCCTGAAGGCAAACTGGTGAGCAAACTGGTGAACTTCTACAACGTGGGCCGCAACATGGAGGAACTGGTTCGCATCGTTGAAGCCAACGTGCACTGCGCCGCCAACCCGGCCGAAGCCTGCCCCGCCAAGTGGACTCCCGGTGAAAAGACCCTTACCCCCAGCGAGGACATGGTCGGCAAGGTTTACGAAGCTCTCAACGACTGATCGGATTCAAACAATACCAAAAGGCGATGCAAAACTGCCTCGCTCTTTTTCTATTGGTTCAAAAACGACACAAGTCGATCCACCGCTTCAGTCTCGCTCAATCGAGCTGTGTTTAGTTCAACCTCGGGCGACACCGGTGGTTCGTAGGGTGAAGAGATACCAGTAAAGTCGGCTATTTCACCCCTAATAGCACGGGCGTAAAGTCCTTTGGTATCTCGCTTCTGACATACTTCCAGAGACGCATTAACGTACACTTCAATGAAGCAACTCTCTGGCATCGCATCTCTAACCTTATCTCGGTCTATCCGGAATGGCGAGATGAAGGCCACTATGACGCACAAACCCGAATTGGCCATGATACGAGCGACTTCACCAATACGCCGAATATTCTCTGATCGATCCTCAGATGAAAAACCAAGGTCCTGACACAAACCTGTACGAACAATGTCGCCGTCCAGCACATACACCTGCCGGCCATCACTGAAAAGACGTCGCTCCAAAGCCATGGCAATGGTACTTTTGCCAGCACCGCTCAAGCCTGTCAGCCATATGATCTGACCGCGATGACCGTTGCGCTCGTTGCGCTCGGCGATTGAAACTTTACTGCAGACTTGTGTTAATTTACTCACACTCCCCCTTTATTTAGATTGAAAAGTCGGTGTACTCGGGTCGATAAAGCTGGGATGGTGGCCGAAGCATTCCGGCACCGACAGTGGCATTGGTTTCCGGCTCAACGAGAACAAAGGAACCGGTGAGTCGGTTGGTCGTGTAACCGTCAAATACCAATGGCTTGGCTGTGCGTAGGCTGATCTCACCAATATCGTTCAAGATCAACTGATCCGGTTTGGGTTCAGGTTCGTATGTATTAATATTAACACGGCTGTCCAAACTCCCGACCATGGTCTGCACAGTTTGCGTACCCTGTTTGAGAAGATATTTGCGGCCAGGCTGCAGTGGTCTCGAATCCATCCAACACAGCTGTGCTGATAAATCTGCACAATAGCCAGGCAACGGGTCAAGACCAACGATCGTATCACCCCGACTGACATCGATATCATCCTCAAGTAGAAGTGTGACGGATTGCGGGGAAAAAGCCTCTTCCAGCGTCCCGTCGTAAGTCCAAATTTCCCTGACTTTACTCTTAAGGCCGCTCGGCAAAACGAGCACTTCTTGACCAGTTTCCACAATGCCACCAGCAATCTGCCCCGAAAAACCTCGAAAATCATGGATTGTTTTGTCCTTTGGGTTATTAGGACGGTTTACCCACTGAACGGGAAAACGAAATGCATTGAGATTCCAATCACTTGCGTTGTGTACGGATTCAAGATGGCCAAGCAGCGTCGTCGCTTCATACCACGGCGTATGCTGAGATGGGGTAACAACATTATCCCCCTCCAGCGCACTCATCGGTATAAACTTTACATCCTTGAACATATTCAATTTTGGAAGAAAACCCTCGATATCAGTCCGAATCTTGCGATAACGATCCTCGCTCCAATCAACAAGGTCCATCTTGTTGATCGCAAATACGATATGCGGAATACCCAACAAGGCTGAAATATAACTGTGGCGGCGTGTCTGCTCAATGACGCCGTGTCTTGCGTCCACGAGCACAACCGAAAGATTTGCCGTGCTCGCCCCAGTGACCATATTTCGTGTGTACTGCTCATGACCGGGTGTATCAGCAACTATGAACTTTCGCTTGGGCGTGGCAAAATATCGGTAGGCCACATCGATTGTAATTCCCTGCTCGCGTTCAGCACGGAGACCATCAGTAAGATTGGCCAGATTGACCTTTCCCCCACCGGTAATGTCGGCCGATCGTTCCAACGCATCCATCTGGTCCTCCATGATCGACTTGGAATCATACAGCAAACGGCCAATGAGCGTGGACTTGCCATCGTCAACAGAGCCGCAAGTGTTGAAGCGCAGCAGATCAGTTGGATGTTGGGACTGATTCATATGAATTGATCAAAAATATCCGACCTTCTTGCGGTCTTCCATTGCAGCCTCGCTGGCCTTGTCGTCTGCCCGGGAGCCTCGTTCGGTCACACGCGCGGCAGCAACCTCGGTAATGATGTCATCAATATTATTGGCGGGGCTTTCAACCATACCGGTGCTGATCATATCAGCGATCGTACGCACCCTGCAGATCACCATGCGACGCTCGTCCTTGTCTGTCGGACGAGCATTATCATAGGGATCAGGTTTATCGTTTTCGGAATGTTTAGGAGGTACCGGCACCCATTGACCACCACGATAAAAACATTCTCGTTCGTGGCTAAAATAAATACTCGGCACATCAAGATTCTCCTTCTTGATATACTCCCACACATCCATCTCGGTCCAGTTTGATAACGGGAAAACACGCATATTTTCTCCTGAATTTAGGCGCGAATTGTAGAGATTCCATATCTCGGGTCGCTGACTCTTCGGATCCCATTGCCCAAACGCATCTCGAAAACTAAAGAAACGCTCCTTCGCTCGGGCCTTTTCCTCATCACGCCGTGCCCCACCTACACAGCAATCAAACTGAAACTCTTCAATGGCACCCAGCAGGACCGGAATTTGCATCTGGTTGCGACTGATTTGACCAGGGGTGGGCACCGCAGACCCATTTTCTATCGCTTCATCAACAGTACGAACAATCAGTCTGGCACCCAGTTCCTCTGCCCGATGATCGCGAAACTTAATCAACTCTGGAAACTCATGACCTGTCTCAATATTAAGAAAAGGCATCGGAATTTCGGATGGCCGAAATGCCTTCTCAGCGAGTCGCAAAATGCAGATGGAATCTTTGCCCCCAGAAAAGAGGATCGCTGGTCGCTCAAACTCAGCAGCAACCTCACGCAACACGTGAATTGCTTCGGTTTCGAGATACTCGAGATGGTCAAGGTGATAGGAACTCATTTTTCTGCAATCGCCTCCCCACCCCAACTGGCGTGTAGACCACACTCACGTTTCTCGTCTCCCTTTGCAGGATCGAAGTAATCCCACTCGTTCGGCAGATTGTACTCCTTAAGATAGGCCTCCATATCATCGTCACTCCAATGAAAGAGTGGGCTAACTTTAATGGAATTGAAATTTGCATCGGAGCTTACAATATCCAACCCAGCACGATTTGGGTTCTGCACTTTGCGCAGGGCGGTGAGCCAAACTGTTGGAGCCAACTCTTTCATACCGCGCTGGAAAGGCTCCAGTTTCATTATTGTACTGAAGCTTTTAATGGCTTCCTCGTTTTTCTTTGTCGATTCGGGTATGCCTCCATACAGTGCTTCATAATGCGCCGCCGTGAACTTTGGAAGATAGGCCTTAATGTTTAGTTTGAGCAGCGATTTCAACTCCTCCGCATGGGTATAGGTGGCGGCACGGTTGTAGCCGTGGTCAACCCACAGGATAGGGATATCAGACTGCTCCTTAGTAGCCAGATGCAGGATTACCGCCTCATATGGGCGAAAATTAGTCGAGACAATAGCCCGACCGTTGGCCTTTGCAAGGGCCCAACTGACCACCTCAAGCGGTGACTTCTCGAGCAGTACTTCGTTAGCTTGAAAAATGTCTTCCTGTGTCATGATTAACAGGCGTGAGTTAATTATCTTCCCAGATCGCATCCATCAGTTCTCACAGCAACCGCCCGACAATGAATCTCATATAATGCCATATTGAGCAATTTTAGCTTTTTAAACAGTAGATGCCACAAGATGATTTACCTATACCCGATAGATTTTATTGAGATTAAGCGTTTTTGGCCTGTTGTCAAATGTTTTTTTATTTTCATCGCCTTAAGCAGCCCTGGTTTTATCAGTATTTCTTTATCATTTCGGCAGTTTGTGTGCCGTTGATGATCATTTCGACTGTACGCTCGACAGCTCCCTCGTTGTGTTGAACCACTTTTCGTGCCGATTCGCCAAGCCTACTTCGCATGGCTTGGTCGCTGAGTAGGGTGTCAATGACCGACTCAAGGCCGGTTTCGTCGGTTACTTGAATCGCGGCGTCATTGACGAGAAACTTGGCTGTGATCTCCTTGAAATTTCCCATGTGCGGCCCGAAAACAATCGGCTTGGCCAATCCGGCTGGCTCGATCGGATTTTGGCCGCCTTGGGCTGAGAGGCTTTTGCCGATGAATACGACTGTGGCTTCCTCGTAGAAATATTTCAATTCGCCGGTCGTATTGACCAGCAGGCAGTCAAGGCTCCCCTGCTCTCTTGCAGATGTGCTTCCGCCGATCTCGCTTCGATAAACGAAGCGCACCCCCTCCTTGCCCAAAACATCGCCCACCTCCCGACCACGTTCTGCATGGCGGGGCACCAAGACAAGAAATAGGTTGGGATGTTTCTCGCGCAACCGCTTGGCCAAGCGGGCCAGGATGACTTCCTCTCCACTGTGTGTGCTGCCCCCTACGAGCAGCAGCGCATCCTGCGGAACACCCAAGCGCCTCATTAGGTCGGGAACATCCAAATGCTGCCCCCTGCTGATCCCGGTACCGTCAAACTTGCAACTGCCGTAAACTTGAACGGCAGACTCACAACAACCGAGCCTCACCAGCCGGTCGGCATCGGCTTTACTCTGAGCGCCCACACCAGTGAAACCTGAGAAAAAACGACGAAACATAAACCCAAACCGGTGGTAACCCTTGTACGACTTATCGGATATGCGAGTGTTGACGAGAAAATGGGGAATCTTCCGAGCCTGCAACCCCCAGAGAAAGTTTGGCCAAATCTCGGCCTCGATGAGCACCACCGCCTTGGGCCTGATGGTGGCCTGGGCGCGCCGGACAAAACTACGACGATCGATCGGATAATAAATCGTGCCGATCTCGGCAGGGAGTTTTTTTCGCAGCTCCCTCATCCCCGTTGTGGTGGTCGTGGAGACAACCAGCTTGATGTTGGGCAGTCGCGGCTGGAGAACCTTGATGAGTTGCACGCAGATATTCGACTCTCCGACACTGACAGCGTGCAGCCAGATGACGTCCCTGTTGCTGATGGCCTGTTTTAACTTGGTTGAATAACGACCCAATCGCTCCCCAAACCCCCTACGCCACCCCCCCCTGCGCCTCATTCGCAAAAAATAGTAGGGCGCTGAAAGAATAAAACAGGCCTCAAATAGAATATTATAAATAAATTGCACCCCGTATTACATGTGCTCTGCCTCTTGTCTCACTGTCGAAAGCACGGCATCAGATTGCCAAAATCGAAAATGAATTGCAATTACATGTAACAAAACATGGCTCAATGCGTAGTACAATGGTTGGTCTATGACCAAGCAACCACCGGAGGTGCGCACCTTTGGATTGAACCTCTGCAACTGGTCGCTTATGGTTCTCTCGCTTACTTTTATGAAAAACACTATTATCATAATACTCGTTTTGGTGGTGGCGTATTTTGGTTACACCACGTTTACAGAAAGCCAACAAGAAAAGAACTCGAATTTAACCAAACTCAAGAAGCGTGAAACAACACATACCATTGAGACAAAAGACATCAACTTCTCTGTTACCGTCGCTGGAGAAATTAGCCCCGCTGAAAAAGTAAGCGTACGTCCAGAAGTCCATGGTAAGATTGCCGAACTTCCAGTTGACATTTCAGACCAAGTCAGCAAAGGGGAACTCTTGTTTAGTTTAGACGACAAGGATCTTAAAATTGAAATTGATACACGTAAAAAACAGATCGACAGTGCCAACCTCCAACTTGCGCAGTCCAAGAGCGAATACGAACGGTCAAAAAAACTGTATGGTGATGGTTTGATATCTGAAGAAGCTTTCCAAAACATCAAAACCAAATACGAAGTGGCTCAAATCTCACGTGACCGGGCTCTGAACGATTTCAATCTCTCTCAAGAGAAACTTTCCAAGACAAGTATTCTAGCTCCGTTTGATTGTACTGTGCTTTCCCGACCGGTATCGATAGGTCAGGCAGTTTCCGGAACTGGTGGTCAGTCCAGTGGTACAGAGGTTATGGAGATTGCGGATTTGAAAAACCTCATCATCTTGTCACATGTGAATCAGGCTGACGTCTCTCGCATGGGAAAAAACCAGAAGGTTAAGATAGAAATTGAAGCGGTAGCCGACTTAATTGTAGACGGAATCGTTGAAAGAATCGCGCCGCAAGCGACAATTAGGAGCGGAATTAAGGGTTTTTCTACACGTATCAAATTGCTGAATACAGATGAATCCATTATTCCCGGAATGACAGCCACCATCAATATTCCTGTCGCCAATTCCACGGATGTTGTAGCAACGAAACTGGCTTCTGTTTTCACGGAAAGAAACGAGGTTGAACAACGAACCGAAACCTACGCTTATGTCAAAAAAGACGAAAAATATATTAAGCAAATGGTAGAGGTGGGTGTTAACGATCTTAACTTTGTTGAAATCTTGAAGGGATTAAAGGTGGGTGATGTGGTTGCCCTCGAAAAACCAGATGATGAATTGATAGCTGAAACCATCACAATAAGCGGAGAAACTAAAGCAAAGGAAGAAAAGGAAGTTGATCCGATGGTCGCTAAATATGATACAGATGGCGATGGTGAGATGAGTCGCGAAGAATGGAAATCTGCTTTTTCAAAAATGACCGATGAAGAAAAAACAAAAGCGATGGATAAAATGCGTCAGAATTTTGGAGGCGGACGTCGTCCAGGTGGAAGCAAAAGTGGTAAGCGAGGACCAGGAAGCGGACGTCGTCCAGAAGGTGGCAGTCGGAAATAATTTCTAGCTTGGCTGAGGAAAACAATCACACTTACAGATGCCACTGCTCGAACTTCGTGATATTCACAAAACCTATCACCTTGGAGGTGAGACCATTCGGGCTCTTGACGGGGTATCGATAGATATAGATTCTGGAGAATTCATCTCCATTATAGGACCTTCCGGCAGTGGGAAATCGACATTAATGCATATATTGGGATGTTTAGACACTCCCACTTCCGGAACGATCAACCTTGATGGAATGATGATTCATGATGCCTCTCCTCGTCAGTTAGCCGCCATCCGAAACAAAAAAATTGGTTTTGTTTTCCAGTTTTTTAATTTGCTCCCCAAACTAACCGTTAGACAAAATGTAGAACTACCGATGATTTACAGTGGTTTGACTAGCAGAGAACGGCGAGAAAGAGCTATGAATGCACTGGAATCTGTCAATATGGAGGATAGGAGCAAACACAGACCTTCGCAGTTGTCAGGAGGACAGCAGCAACGCGCTGCAATTGCCCGCGCTCTTGTAAATGATCCACGTATCATCTTTGCAGACGAACCGACGGGAAATCTTGACTCTAACACTGGCGAATTGATCCTTGGGATGTTTGATAAACTTCATAAGGAAGGGCGAACTGTCATGCTTGTTACCCATGATCCAGAAATTGCTGCAGTTACGCCACGTAGAATCGAGATTCGTGATGGGAATATAGCCAACCAAATAGATCCGAAACTAGCCGGAGAGAAACCTAAATTCAGCGATATTAAAGAAAGCCAAGCCGAATAATATACATATATGACTTCATGAACTTGGGTTCAATCATAGAAAGCGGCTTCAAGGAAATTTGGGCGCACTGGTTTCGTTCACTGCTGACGATGTTCGGAATTATTCTTGGTGTAGCCAGTTTGGTAACCATGTCTGCGTTCGTGAAGGGAAAGGAAAATCTACTTAGGGATTCACTCGCTGAATCCGGTGGACTAGAACGAATCATTGTAGATGACAACGATGATCTACCTGATTACCAAAAACATCTCGAAGATGAAGCCAATGGCATGACATTGAAAGATGTTTATGCCTTACAGAAAAACGCACCACTCGTTTATAGCGTTACACCTGTAATTGAAAAGAGGGGCTATCGGGGATCACTTCGAATCAGCAGGAAAGGTAAAAGAGTTCGTTACTTCACATCAGTAAAAGGGACTTGGCCAAGTTTAATGGAAATTGAGGAGCACGAACTGGAACATGGACGCGTATTCTCAGATATGGACGATCTACTAGCTAATACTGTTTGCGTTATAGGCACACAGATTCGAAACGAACTATTTGGAGAATATGACAATCAAGGCAATGAAATCATTCCTATTGGTGAAAAAATCATGATTAATTATATTCCATTCACGATTATAGGGATGTTCAAGGAATACATGAGTGAAGAAGACCGGAAAAAGAAAGAGGAATCCAACGCTGCTGGCGGAACCTCAGAAAAGCGTGATTTTAGAGCAGCTTTCATGTCAGGCGACCGCCAATCTGGTAAAGCTATGATAGTATATTTAGCAAAGAATTCGACGATTATGGTTCCACTTAACACATTCGTTTCTAAGATTGATTCGTCGTATGACAGAGGAAGTAATTTAGACCGTTCATTGTCCAAGGTAGCTATGAAAATCTATGATGTTTCAACACTGGAAAAATCGCTGCAACAGGTTAGAAATGTACTGATGCAAACACACAGAGGATTGGAGGATTTCGAGTTTGAAACTCAAGAGGGCTATGCCGGTGATATTGCATTGTCCATAACAAATGAGCGAATCAGCGGGATGTTCATTGCTGGCATCTGCTTATTGGTCGGAGGTATTGGTATCATTAATATTATGCTATCAAGCATATCCGAACGAGTCCGCGAGATCGGCATACGAAAATCGATAGGGGCAACAAATACGGACGTTTTCCTTCAAATTTTAATTGAAAGCATTGTGATTGCCATGGCAGGTGGCATCGCTGGATTAATAGTTTCCCCAATCTTGGTCAATACATTGGCGAATTTTGCTGACGGTACTACTCCTCCCGTGATGACAACTTTCGCAATGACAACCGCCTTTAGCTTTAGTGTCATTATTGGAAGTCTGGCTGGGCTCTTCCCTGCAATTAAGGCGGCGAAACTCGATCCCATTCAAGCACTAAGGTATGATTGACCGACCAGAAAAATGATTCTGTTAAACACACTTATAATAGGATTAAGGGAAATTGCATCCCACTGGTTCCGCTCAATGTTGACGATACTGGGAGTTGTTCTTGGGATTGTAAGTCTCGTGACGATGTCGGCAATTGTGAAAGGAATGGAGAATGCAATGAAGGATCAAATGGTCCTTTATGGCGGAGCCGATAAGATTAAGATAGATGAGGATGATCCACCACCATATCAAGACCATAAACAGGATTACTCGCCTGGCATCACTGTGCAGGATGCTTATGCATTGAAGAAAAACGCAACGCTACTTAAATGTGTTTCTCCAGAAATGAATTGGTCTTATGGAAGAGCGAGTTATAAAGATAAAAGAACTTATCTTTCCTCTTTTGCAGGCGTCTGGTCAGATATCATGGAGATGGACGCCCATGAAATTGAATTTGGTCGGTTTTTCAGTTCATATGAGGATCATATTGCAAAGAATGTTTGCGTGATCGGGGCCGATATTAGGGATAGCCTTTTTGGCCCCACTAATCCCGATGGCACACCTCTTGATCCAGTCGGAAAAAAAATTAAAATCAACTATGTTCCATTTCAAATTGTCGGCATGTATAAAAAAACCGAAAATCAAGCCGAACGAAGAAAACGGGAATACCAGTTGAAGCAACAACAATCCCGTAGTGGCCCATCTCGCGGCGGATCCTTCAGTCGTCCATCAAGATATGATCCTTACTGGCGAAGAAATAACGTAGCCCATATTCCATTAAATACAATGTGGATGAAATTTCGAATGGCTACCTCCAGTTCTTCCAGTTCAATAAAAGGGCGATTTTCAACAAGCAAATCTTCAGAGCCCGAAGTTTTTGCCCCAGATCCCAAACTCAGTGATTTCGATGTTAAAGCCATTAATGTAGATGTTCTGGATAATGCGATGGGGCAAATTCGAAATGTGATGACTCGCTCGCACAATGGCATTGAAGATTTCTCTTTCCGCACACAGGAGAGTGTATTGACCAGCATCAATAAACGCTTGAACAGTGCCCAAATAATCAGAGGCATTATTGCCGCTTTAAGCCTGATTGTTGGAGGAATAGGTATCATGAACATCATGCTTGCGAGTATTAATGAAAGGATCAGGGAAATAGGCACCTTTAAGGCTATGGGTGCCACCGGTTTCATCGTATTTCTTCAAATAATTATGGAAAGCCTCTCTCTGGCACTTCTTGGTGGCTTGTTTGGAATTCCAGCTTCATATGGTTCGGTTTGGTTGCTGACTCAATTAGTCCCAACAGAGAATACTCCTCAGATCACTGCGGAAGTGCTTGCCATGGGCATCGCTTTCAGTGCCTGCGTTGGCTTGATCGCCGGCCTGTTCCCTGCGTTCAAGGCCTCTAGACTGGATCCCATTGAGGCGCTCCGATACGAGTAGACTTCGCTTAGAAAAGGTATTCCATAGGAATACCTTCCTTCTCTAAAAACGTCCTCGGTTTTATTGCCCTATTACCGCTTCGGTCTGGACTTCTTATCGTCATCACGATCCTGGTCATCGTGGTGACGATCTCCATCGTGATCGTGGTCCCGGTCATCGTGATGACGATCTCCATCATGATCGTGGTCCCTGTCATCGTGGTGACGATCTCTATCATGATCGTGGTCCCTGTCATCATGGTGACGATCTCTATCATGATCGTGGTCCCTGTCATCATGGTGACGATCTCCATTGTGATCGTGGTTCCTGTCATCGTGGTGACGATCTCTATCATGATCGTGGTCCCTGTCATCGTGGTGACGATCCCCATTGTGATCGTGGCGATGACCAAATAATGCGTCAGAGGTCGACGATACCGCTTTTTCGGGAATGTCTACCGTGGCGTTAAATGCATTGCGGGTCGATTTGAATGGGTGAAACGGGGCTCCAATGGCGTAACGAGTCATCCGGAACGGATACTTGACCACTTTACCTGTAAGGCTCTCGTGATCCCGGTGATGTTTATGATGTCCACAGCCAACAAGAAGCATTGCGGCAACCGAAGTAAACAGAATGGATTGAGCTTTTATTTTCATTGGGTAATATACACAAGCTGACGGCAAATGGTTACACCTTGCCCATGGCTGTGTCAACGACGCAGCCTTGTGAAATGCCTGCCGAGATTACATCATTGGCCAAGCGGTGAGCGACATAGACAATATCCATCCGGCTATCCAAATAGGCCACCTAGAGCGTCTCTACAATGTTAGCAAGGTCATTCACTCGACTCTCGACCAACAGGAGGCACTCGATTTGATCGTGCGCGAAGCCGTCCGGCTCGTCAACGCCACCACCGGCTCGGTCGTGCTCGCCAACCCCGCCGACGGCTTACTTGAGATCCAAGCCGCCCACGGGTTGCCGGACAGTTTCTCGCAGCTCAAGCTGCGCTTGGGCGAAGGCCTTACCGGATGGGTGGCCCAGCACGGCAAACCAGCCCTCGTACCGGATGTACGAAACGATCTTCGCTACGTCAAGGTGCATGACCACACTCTCTCCGAGCTGGCGATCCCGCTCGAAGTCAACGGCTCTGTTTGCGGCGTGATCAATGTGGACTCAGACCAACTCAACGCCTTCTCTGAAATCGATCAGGCGCTGCTCACCGAGTTGGCGAGCCAAGCCGCCACGGTCATTCACAATGCTTTCCTGTACGAACAATCACGCATCCGGGCCGACCTGTTCGAGTCACTCATCACCGTTGGCCAAGCGATTAACTCCGCCGTCGATCTCGACGACGCCCTCACCGCCATCACCCGCGAAGCCTGCAGCCTGATGAGCGCCCGAACGAGTGCACTGCAACTGCTCGACGAGAGTGGTGACCGGTTGACACTCGTTGCCTCGCACGGAGCCAACCAGGCTTATCTCAGCAAGCCGGACGTCATCGTGTCTGAGAGTTTTCTCGGCACGGTGGTGAGCCGCATGAAGCCGCTGCAAATTGAGAACATCCAGACTTCCAACAC